>Ga0209296_1000511_pt1 | contig 33864 bp, 25 predicted proteins | sample S_130206_EF_Meta_FD_187319 | JGI IMG/M metagenome (GOLD analysis project Ga0209296, IMG submission 187319) | Freshwater microbial communities from Lake Simoncouche, Canada to study carbon cycling - S_130206_EF_MetaG (SPAdes) (version 2) | ecosystem: Environmental > Aquatic > Freshwater > Lake ... | reverse complement strand
GCCAGCAACTCGCGGATACTGACCATCAGTCGGTGTTCATATGGGACATCACGGCCAATCGGGGTCCACTCAGTGGGAATCCGGGTGGATTCGTCCTCGCGGTCCTGTGTCATGGTTGGGTCGGTGGACACACGGGTTTCGCCGCTGGTCCAGCGGCCAATTTGCTGGTTCGGCCGGAATGCCCGATCGACGTACACCCACGCGCGCAGTTCGATGGTGCCCTTGGTGGTGAGCAGGTCAAAGCGTTCCTCCGCGCGAACGCTGCCAGGAATAGCCGCGCCTTGCGCTCGGGCATCAGCCGCAGGAGTGGGTGTGCTGAAGGCCTCGGGCACAAATTCGAACCGCACCCGGCGGCGCTCAAAGTTCACCGTGTGCGCCATCATGTCTTGAATGCCGTCATTGTCAGTGCGCCACGGCTCAAGCATGGAGCCGGCAGTGCGCGCATCGGTTTCGATCACGCCGAGTTCCCGGTCAGTGATCACTGGGCGAAATCGGTACACGCGGGCGGTTTCAACGGCGGCATCGAAGACGCGCTCGTAATCCGCACGCGGGAATGCCAGCACGGGCGGTACCGGATCGGCGGCGCAGCCCACCAGGGTCAGGCACGCGGCGGCGAACATCAGGACTGAGAGGGCGGGGCGCACAGGGGAAAGTCTACGGATTGCATCACATTGCCGCCTGTGTCCGATCTATACAAGAGCCATGAAGCTTGCATTACCGGCGATTCTCATTGCCATCATTCTGTTGGCCGTTGCATCCTTTGATGCCACGGGCCCGCGCGCAGACTTCACCATGGTGCAGGCGAACGACGCGTTCACCCTCGACCCGCAGAAGATGAGCTGGCAGCAGGACATTCGCCTGGGGCGTGCCATTTACGAGACGCTTGTAGTGGTGGACGACGATCACGGCGGCGTGCAGCCGGGCGCTGCCGAGCGGTGGGACGTATCGCCGGATGGGCTGCATTGGACATTTCATCTGCGCCCCGATGCGCGCTGGTCAAACGGTGATGCGGTGCAGGCGCAAGACTTTGCTGCCGCGTGGCAGCGTGCCATGCTGCCGGACTTCGCTTCGGATTACGCGGGATTTGTGGCAGACATTGTGGGTGCCCAAGAACTGTGGGATTTCCGTGCCGCGCAACTCTCCCAGTACGCCAAGCTTCCCACCACGGAGCGCACCGAAGCACGCGCACAGGAATTATGGTCAGCCGCCATGGCCAAAGCTCGCGAAGTAGTTGCCATCAAGACGCCCGACGATCGGACTATTGAGCTCACCCTTCGCCGACGCGTTCCATACTGGCTCTCCGTGATTGCGTTTCCGGTGATGGCGCCAGTACATCAAGCAACGGCTGAGCGCTTCAGTGGATTTGACATTTCGTCCGGGCGACGCACGATTGATGCTCGTTGGACCAAGCCTGGCAACCTTGTGTGCAATGGTCCATTGATGGTGCATGATTGGCGCTACAAGCGACGCATGCGGCTGGTGCGCAATCCGTTTCATTGGGACCATTCGCAGCAGACGGTCAACAGCATTGACATCTTGCCCATTGAGGACAACAACACCGCCGTGCTGGCATTTGATGCTGGCGGCGCGGATTGGGTGTCTGATGTTCGCGTTGGATACAAAGTGGAATTGGCGGAGCAAGCGGCGCTCTATGTTGAGCATCACCGCGCCCAATTTGACGCGCTCCGTGCAGCGGGTGCAAGTGTTGATGAGGCGCTCGCGGCGCTTCCGGAACCAGTGGCCGGCGAGCGCCGCAACGTGCATGTTGTGCAGAACTTTGGCACGGATTTCTACAGCTTCAATTGTCGCCCCACACTAGCGGGCGGCGGGTTCAATCCGTTTGCCGATGCGCGTGTTCGGCGTGCATTTGCACTTGCCGTTGATAAGCAGGCACTTGCTGATCGCGTGATTCGCGTTGGTGAGCCCGTGGCACACACGTTGGTGCCGCCCAACGGGGTGGTGGGATACAAGACACCAAATGGACTTGGCCACGATGTGGTGCTTGCCCGCAAGGAACTTGCCGATGCGGGATGGGCTGATCGCAACGGTGACGGCAAGTTAGAACTGGCCGACGGCACGGTGTTTCCAACGGTTGACCTGCTGTATTCCACTGGAAGTCCGCGGTATCGCGATCTTTCCTTAGCGATGGCAGACATGTGGCGCAACGAGCTGGGTGTACAAGTTGAGCTGACCTCTAAGGATTCAAAGTTCCTCAAGGATGACCTGCGCGCCGGCAATTTCATGATTGCCCGCGGCGGTTGGTACGGCGATTACCCCGACCCAACCACATTCCTTGATCTGTGCCGAACGGGCGATGGCAACAATGATCGCGGTTACTCCAATGCAGCGTTTGATGGATTGCTGGACCGCGCCGCCGCCGAGGCCGACCCGGCGAAACGGCTTGCAATTCTTGCTGACGCAGAACGCCTGGTGACTGAAGTGGACATGCCAATCTTGCCCATCACCCATTACGCCACCGTGCTCCTCTTTGACCCAGTGCGTGTGCGTGGGATCACTCGCGACCCATCGTTCGATCAGCGACTCTCCAATATTCAGATGTTGGCGCCGCGTTAACTGCGTCCGCTCTGGATGCGCGGATCGATCCACGCATAGAGGACATCAACGAGCAGGTTCATCAGGATCACCACGGTGCTGAAGACCAGCACTACTCCCATGAGGAGGGTGATGTCCTTTCCAAGTACCGCGTCCACAAAGTGCTGCCCAATGCCGGGCACGGCAAAGACTTTCTCAACAACAAATGACCCCGTGACTGCAATGGCAGTGGCTGGCCCCAGGTAACTCAGTACGGGCAGAAAGGCGTTTTTGAGTGCGTGCCCCGTGGCTGCTTGGCGTCGACTCAATCCCTTGGCACGCGCGGTGCGCATGTAGTCAGCAGACATTTGTTCAAGCATTGAGGAGCGCACAAGCCGTGCCACATACGCGGCAAACGGAAGGCTCAGTGCCAGTGCCGGAAGGATCAGGCTGCGGAATCCTTGCCAGCCGCCAATGGGCACCCACTGTAACTTGGCAGCAAAGATAATCAGTAGCACGGCGCCGGTGACAAAGCTGGGAACACTGATGCCAATCACCGCCAGCAACTGCGTACCGGCATCGGCCACCGAGCCAGGGCGCAGTGCACCAATCACACCAGCACACAAACCGATTCCAAGCGCAAGCAGGATGGCGGCAAGCCCAATGGTGAGTGAAACCGGAACACCATCTGCGATGATTTCATTGACACTCCAGTCGCGGTTCTTCAGGCTCGGGCCAAGGTCAAAGGGGCGCGGCGCTTTACCAAGAACCCAGGAAATACCGCTCGCTTTGCCCAGATAGTCAAAGTAGAAACCCACCGGGTCATCCAGCCGATACTGCGCGCGCATGGCGGCTTGTGCTTCCGGAGATGGGCGACGACCTTCCGCGCCATCGAAGGGGTTTCCCGGTGCAATCCACGCCAACGTAAAGGTGAGTGTGTAGATGGCCAGTAGCAACAAAGGAAGCTGCGCGAGTCGGCGCACAATGAACATGGTCACTAGCGACCGCCCCTCGCGCCGTTGTCCTTGGGCATCGATCGGGCGCGCTCTGTTTCAAGACCAACTTCATCAGCGGCACGCTTCGATCGGCGGTCTGCCACCCATTGCACCGCGTCGGCGAGTTTCGCTAGTTCGGCGTCGCCGCTGCGGCGGCATACATCGAGGATGGGGTCTGTGGGATCAGCCACGCGAGTGATCGCCCAACTACGGAGCACCGTTGTTGACGTGCTTGATCGCGCTGCCTCAAGGAGCGGCGCCATGGCCGGAGTGTCGCGCGGTAGCACGCCGAGGACCCATGCCTGCGCGGTTTCTGGCATGGCCTTCCATGCATCAACGATGTCTGCCCAGATTGCTGGCGCATCACCGCGGATGGATTCCGGAAGCAATGCGGGGTCTGCTGCGGCATGGGTCAAGAGTGCCAGCCGCGTCACTGCTTCGATGCTGCCTGCCGTGCGAATCAACGCGCGCGAATCTTTCACCCACGTTTCGTTGACAGTGACACCCGTGAACTGGATGGGCGGTGCACCAGTGACGCTGCCCAAGAAACCAGGCGCCTGCCCACCGGACGCGGTGGATGGGTTGGAGACAACCGAAACACTCACCAGGTGCGAATCAAGCGGCTGGATATTGAGAAGCATCCCGACCACGGTCAGGTCCGCATCCACGGTGACCAGGATTTCCTCGCCCGGCATGAGGCGCAGGCGGCGATCAATCAGGAGTGGCTGGGGTGGCAGTTCGGCGGCATCAGTTTCGCCGGGGCGCGGTGCAGCGGAGCGCATGGTGACTTTGCCAGAAATCGGCGCATCGCCACCGATCGCCATCGGTAGCCGCGAACTATTGCGAATGCGGATTCCGAAGGAGAAGGACTCATAGGGTCCGATCATCGTTGCGGATGGTTTCACTTCCACCGTCAACGCGCGGAACGGGCGATCAATCATTTCATCAAGCGTGGTTGGCAGATGCTTCGCCAACGCGGTGTTGAGTACCTCGGCACGGTCCGCAATTTGCTTGGATAGTTGCGACGCCACCAGCTTTGGTTGCGCAAGGAGGTCAGAGAGCCTGTCGAGTGCCAGCAATCCAAGAGAAGTACCAATGTGCGTTTCGGCGATGGTGCGGAACTCGGTGATGGCATCAGCGGTGCGCTTGGCGTCGGCCAGGGCGGATGCATAGGCATATTGCGCCAGGGCGTCGTTGGCTCGGAGTGGTTCGAGCGCCTTCAGCGCAATTTCCGACTTGCCTTGGCGCCACGCCAACATGGCATCGAAACGAGCCTTGCCTTGCTCGCCCAGTGCGCCGGACTTCACCGCATCGTCAAGCAGCGCGGGGATGGTGCTCAAGTCTTTGCCAAAGAGCAGCAAGGTGACAGTTCGCTGAAGTAGGAATGATCCAACCTCGGCCTTGCTACTTCCTTGATCCTCGGCGCGCTTCACCTCTGCATCGGTGCCGCGTAAAGCGCGCTCCAGGAGTAAATCAAACTTCTTGGTGTCGCCATCTTTCTGCGCAATGCCCAGCATGGCGATCGAAAGTGTTGAGGGCAGCGGCGGGTATTCGCGAGCGAGACGCTCGTTGGTGATGGACGGATCCATCAGCGAGATGACCCGTCGGTAGTCCTCAGTCAGGCGATTCATTCGCAGGTCAAGTTCGTGAGATGCCTCTTGACGTTGCCCGCTACCCCAGAGTGCGGTGGCAAGATCGCCAGTGAATGAGTAGACCAACTCGTTGCGGCGTTCAGCCTCTGCAACAGCGATCGCCATGCGCGCGGTGCGCTCGGCGGACTTGAAAGCACCACCGTCAAGCAGCACGCTGAGCAGCGCGCTCCACGTGGAAAGGTCACGCGGGTTGGCCTCGACAGCAATGCTGAGAAGTTCAATATCTGCGGCGGGATCAGCCACTCGCATGCGGAAGTAGCCCGCGGCGGCCTGCGCAGCGGTTGGGTAACTCGGATCAGCCTTCACTGCTTCGGCAAGCCAACGGGAGAACAATTCAGTGTTTCCGATGCGGCTTTCCAGGGAAGCCAATTGGTATGCCAATCGCGCTGCGGCTGGTGCGCCCAGTGCCGCACGATTTTGCGGCGCCAAGATTGCTTCGTAAGCGCGAACGCGCGCGTCGGCGGTTGGGTGTGCTTCAATGGCGTCAGCAATCCGTGACAGGCGCACGGCATCATCAAGTGGATCAAGCTTGGCAAGCGCGGCCAGCGCTTCGCGGCGCGCGACGCGTGCTTCGTCAGGCGTGCCGCCCTCTACTTGGTCAGCAAGCAACAGCACCATGTCCCACGCGGGGCGACGTTCCGGCGCCATGCGCGCGCATCGAAGGGCGAGCGCCAGACCTGCCTCATAGCCTTCGTCAGAAATATCCGTATCGCGCGTGAACGGGTAGAGGTCAGCGAGCCACGCTGCCGAGAGCATTTGCTTGATCCGAGTTTGAAAGTCCGGAGCGTTCGCCGAAGTGTGCGTTGCGGCGGCAGGGGGCGCAATGGTTCCCGCTGTCGTTTGCGGAGTTACAGGTGCGGGTGCGGTTTGCGAAGTTGCTATCGGCGCCATCGCAAGTGCCAACGCTGTTGCAGCACAAGCGCCGGGGAAGCACATACTCGCGTGGATTGGCATTGATGGAAGTTTAGCGATCCACGCGTACCAACGCCGTGCGTGTGCGCTTGATGAGGGCCGCAAATGCAATCATTCCCAACGGTATGGCTAACGCAATGTCAACCGCTCGCCCGGTCAGTTCGGCGGCAAGTCCGGCATCGCGTTCATAACCGCCGATGAGTGGTGCGGCTAAGGCGACGGACCACTCGCGAATACCAAGCCCATTGCCGATGAACGGCACCAGATTGGCGGCAGACGCCACCAGCGCTGTGCCGATCGCCGTTGCCGGTTCGATGGACCAGCCGCTCAGTCGAAAGGCGGCCCAAGCGTGCACCGCCCACACCAGTACTTCAACACTGCGGAGCACCATGACCATTGCAAACGGCCGCCATTGGGCGTCCATTGCAAGGGGCACCCACACCACGGGGACCAGCGTGGCGGCCCACCATGGCGCGCCCGCGCCAGCGGCGAGCAGCGCCACGGCGCCGACCGCGCAGGTGGCAATCGCGGTGGCGGACATTGCTTGCAGAATCACCACCAGGCTGGTGCGCACGGGAATGCCGTTCACGGCGCGGTGGTAGGCCATTCGACCGATGCTGCCCGCTTGCATGGGCACGTAGTTGCCAAGGGTGCTGGTGGCTACCAGCATGTTCATCTCTTGAAATCCAACGCTTCCGTGCCGCCGCATGAGTATCCAGAAGACTCCGGAAGTCAGCACCTGATTGGCAATAATGGCAATGACGATCGCAACAAGTGCAATCCAGTCCGGGTTGCGCACTGCGCGCGCCAGCGAGTCACCGATCGCTTGGTTGCGCCACACGGCAATCACCGCCGCACCCACCAGCAGCACGCCAACAACGGTTCCCACGCGGCGCAGTTGTGCTCGATGTGAACGGTCGAATGGTTGCCCGCCTTCGGTGGCGGTCGGTGCGGTCATGGTTGCAGGATAGATGGCAGCGCCGTTGCGCGGTAGCCTTGGGCGAATGTCCCGCCACGTTGGATCACCCCCCATTGCAGCCCAAATTCGTGATGTGGCCGAGGTGATCAACACCCCATTTCGATTCGTGCAAGATGCGCTGCGATTTCCCAAGTCAGAGCGCCGCTGCGAACGCCGCTTGCAAGAATCGCTGGAGCGCCGTCCCAACGTATTGATGGTGTACAGCGCGCCCAAGACCGCTTCAACCAGCGTTGCTGCGGCCATTGAAGCGTGCAATGCATTCACGGTGATCAAAGTTCACCACGTGCAACCGGAGTTCTTCTGGCCTGGCGTTGGTACGCGGCTCAGCACCGCTCATGGCGGCATGCGTCACAAGGCGATCGAGCAGCGCACCACGCGGCGATTTTTAGAACGCCACGCGGGCGATATTCGGGTGGTTTCGCTGGTGCGCGACCCCATTGCGTTCAACATCAGTAACTTCACATACTTTGGACGCGCCTATTGGTTGCGCACGCATTGGCGCAGTGCGCGCTGGATGCCGGAAGAAGAGTTGGCGCGCCGGTTCTTTGCAACCTTCACTCATGACGCATCAAGTGTTTGGTGGCAGCGCGAGTACGCGCCGACTATGGGCTTTGACCCATTGGCAGAACCATTTGACACGGAATTAGGCTGGAAACAGCGCGTGTCTGGACGCTTTAACACGTTGATCCTCCGCACTGACATGGGCGATCAGGCCAAGACCGCGGCCTTACGAGCCTGGTTGCCCGGCATTGACATTCCCGACATCGGCCGTGTCAATCTCAATGAGAATCAGTCGCCGCCAGAGCTTGCGCAGCGCTTGCACAGTGTGGTGGCGCGACATCCTGAGTACGTCCGGCGCATGCTTGACCTTCCGGCTGTTCGGCATTTCTGGTCGGCAGTACAGCGGGCCGATATGGCTGGAATGGCGGAGCGAACGGGCGCGGCAAACAATGTTCAGCCGCAGTGATTCAGGTACACCTTCGATCATTCTTTCAGTTGTAATTCACACAACATGTTCAACCGCTTCCGCCGCAATCTTCGAATCCGCCGAGCATTCGGCACGCTGAATCCAACGCAGGTGGAGTTGCCACTTACTAAGTGTTGCATTGAAGTGAATCCACTTGATGGTCGGGTGCGCCGGATGTTGCTCAATGCGATTGCAACCAACCGACTGCCGGCAGTGCAGCGTTTTTGGGCTCGTGCAGTGAGTGAATTTGCCCCCACTACCGTGGTGGATGTTGGCGTCAATTATGGCGAGTGTGCGCTCGGGGCGCACTATCCGGCTGGCTGCGCAGTGTTTGGTGTTGAGGCCAACCCATCCATTTGGCCATACATTCATCGCACCCTTGCAAAGCGTGCAGACCGGGCAAATTTCACCATCATCGAATCCGCAGCATCGGATCGATCCGAATCAGGCATTCGATTCTGGCTCAGTAGCGGAGGTTCTGGTACGAGCACCACCGTACAACCGACCCTTCGCGCGGCGGACTGGCAGGTGATTGATGTTCCCGCGGTGCGCCTTGATGAATGCATCACCCCGCGTGGCGATCGACTACTACTCAAGATTGATGTCGAGGGCGCTGACTTGCGGGTCTTGCGTGGGCTTTCGCGCGTGATTGATGCAACGACTTCAACGCTTGCCATTGTGGAGTACTGCCCGGATCGCCTGCGCGATGCCGGTGAGGATCTGTCCAGCGTTGCCACCCAATTGTGCGAGCAGTATTCCGTTTGGCAGTTTCGCGATTGGAATGACGTGAAGCGCTTGAATGCCGCTGAACTTCGGAGTTTGACGGTCGCGAAGGACCGCGCCACTGACTTGGTGCTTGCGCGCGGCGATGCGGCTATTGATGCCATGCGCCGCGCTGGTGCGGCTGGTGGTTCCAAGACGGCTGCTGGCGCCTGCCAAGCGCTGTCATGACTGCGGGCGCTTCGCATGCTCGCCGCGGGCTTCGGCCAAGTTCATCAATCCCAGTTTCCAACGCAGGCGATCCCAGTGCCGAGTAAGTGCTGGGCCGGACTTGAATTTCCATCGTTCAAGAAATCGATCGATGTGATCATCAGCCAGCACGGCCGTTGGGTGGCGCAGTGGGGAGTCCACACGTTGCAACGGTAGGTTTGACCACGGTGATGACCCGGTGGTGTGCGTGCCTTCCTCTGTATTACCGATGTTTGTAATGAGATTGCATGAAGGGTTGATCACCAACATCTGATGGCGCCACATCGCATAGTGCCACTGGTAATCCCATGTTGATATCGCGCCAGTGAACGCTGACATCACCCGGCGCCGCCATTTGAGCCCGGCCCTTCGGTTGCACCAGTTACCGATGAAGTCTGGTGAATCAAGAGCCTGCCGCCAGTCTGCTGGCTCCCGGTCATACCGAGCCCATGCTCGACGCCAACTGGCCCAGCCCCAGGGGTTCGGATACCGACCAAAGCAGTACGAATTTTCGGAATAGAGGTACCGCGGCGCAAATGCACTCCCGTTGATGCTTCCTACGCGCTCATCCGTTTCGTAACGCTGGAGTAGCTCACCCGCAAAGCGGAAAAAACTTGGGTCCGCAACGCAGTCATCTTCCAAGATGATGCCTGCGCTTTCGTGCTGAAAGAACCAGCCAATGGCATCGCTTACCGCTGTCCTGCAGCCATAGTTTCTATCAAGAAATCGACTGCGAACGGTACAAGTCCAACTCGGCGACCGCATCTGCTCTTGTACGGCAGCCACCTTACTTGCTTCGTCTGGTCTCTCGGAGCGTGCTCCGTCACACGCCACATAGAAGCGCGTCGGTGCCGCCGCCGCAATCGACGCCATGGTCCGCTTGATCAAATCTGGCCGATTGAAGCCAAGGAGCAGCACTGCAGGGCATTCGGGGATGAGTGATTCATGTTGCAACGCTTATCGATCACTTTCAGTGAGCACTGACTTCTGGGAGCTCACTGCAACCATGATCAATCCAAGTGAAGCCGGTGTCATCACAGACTTGGTCAGTACCTCAGTCATCGCGTCGCATATCGGTGTCCCAAGGTACCAACAAGAACAGCGCGGAGCAGATCGCCTGCTAGGTACGGTCATGATTGCGGACGCTTCTCATGCTCGCCACGGGCTTCAGCCACGCTCATCAATCCCAGTTTCCAACGCAGGCGATCCCAGTGGCGGCTGAGTGCTGGTCCGGACTTGTATCTCCGCCGTTCAAGAAAGCGATCGATGTGATCGTCAGCCACCACCTCAGTTGGGTGGCGCAGCGGGAATTCCACGCTTTGCAACGGCAGGTTTGCCCACGGTGATGATCCGGTGGTGTGCGTGCCTTCCGCTGTAAAGCCGATATTTGTAATCAGATTGCTGCGCGGATCAATGGCCAACATGTGATGGCGCCACATGGCGTAGTGCCAGCGGTACGCCCATGACGATGTTGCACCCGTGAACGCCGACGACATTCGTCGCCGCCACTTGTCGCCCGCACGCGAGCTGCACCACTGGCCGATGAAGTCCGGCGCGGCGATCGCTTGTTTCCAATCCGCTGGGTCCCGTTCAAAGCGATTCCACGCCCTTCGCCACGTGGCCCATCCCCATGGAGTTGGATAGCGCGTGAAGCAGTAGGAATCGCTGGAATGCAGGTGCGTGGGGGCGAATGCGCTGCCGTTGATGGCCCCGACGCGCTCGTCTGTGGCGTAGCGCTCAAGTAGTTCTGCAGCGAACGGAAAGAAGCTCGGGTCAGCAACGCAGTCATCCTCCAAGATGATGCCTGCATCTTCATGCTGAAAGAACCAATCAATGGCGCCACTGACCGCGGGCATGCAGCCGTAGTTCCGGTCGAGGAATCGACTTTGCACAGTGCAGGGCCAACTTGGTGCCAGCATCAGTTCTCGCACGGCGGACACACGGCTTGCTTCGCCTGCGCGGTTGGAACGTGCTCCGTCACACGCCACGTACAAGCGCGCGGGCGCCGCGGCGGCGATCGATGCGAGAGTGCACTTCAACAAGTCCGGGCGATTAAAGCCGACGAGTAAGACGGGCGGGCATGCGGGAGTTGCACTGTCGCGCGGCATGGGCAGTGGTTACTTTCGCGGAGAAAGGGTGTTGGCGGCGGTGGCGGTTACGAAAATCAACCCAACATATGCCATCGCAATGTGCGACGTGACCAGCGCTCCTGTCATGGCATTGCACACCCACACGCTGATCATTCCCAAGAGGATGGCGCGGAGCAGATCGTCTGCGACACAGCGAGAAACTTGCCAGCAGGAAATGAGCATCCACGCCAGGAGAGCCACGCCGATGGCGCCTTGTTCAATCCAGGCTTGCAGGAATGCGTTGTGGGCATGGTGCTCTCTCTCAAGCGCACGGCTCTTTGGATCACTTGCGCCGACCGCATGACGAACGCGGAAGACTTCCGGTGGGTATGTGTCCTTCCAGCTTTTGGTTCCCCAGCCAAACAACGGCCGCTGGCTGATCAGTGACAAGGACACGAACCAGATCTGGCCGCGCACTCCCGCTGCGCGCACCATGATGTTTGCCATCGGATCGCCTTGAGTAGTAGTTGTATTTGGATCCGGGTTGCCATCCAGAATCGGCAGCATGCGCGAGGTGGCGGCCGACTGCCAAACGAGTGCGCCGCCAGTGATGACCAAGAGGGTGATGGCCGCCGCGATTCTCCAGCGGCGTACTCGCCCCGACAGTACCAAGGTGACAGAAGAAATGACTACGCCAACCAGCGCAGCGACTGTCCCGGCCCGGCTACCGGCAGCGCGCAGGACGATCGCTGCGATGGCAGCGGGAATCACACCCAACATTGCGTAGCGCTTTCGCTCCACAGCAACTACCAGTGCGCTTGCTCCCACCAGCAGCGCCCCCGCCACCAAACAGGTTGCGCTGTACGACCCAACAATCCCGGGAAATCCGTCGTTGAATCGCACAAACTGCTTTGGGTTAGCCAGGATGCGCACAGCTGCAATGCCAAGCATCACCGTACTGCTTGCCGCAAAGGTCAGGAGCAGTGGCCATGGCCGCACAATGATGGGAACCAGCGCCACGACGCCAAGCGTTGCTCGTAGCGGCGTGGACTTGATCGCTCCTAGAAATTCGCTTGGTGACCACGCTGATGCGCACATCGCCCATGCGCAGAACAGCACCATGGGTAGCAGTACGCGCACGGCGCGAAGGAAACTCGCTCGTGAATCCGGGTCAACAACAATGCGCGCTGCGCTTGCCACCATCAACACAAAAAACGCAAGCGATTCTGGCGCTACCGCCACTGGCAACGTGGCAACCCACAGAAAGCATGCAGCCTCATGCGCATGCCTGGCGACAGTGGCGATGCGGCTCGGCGGAGGCACCGACGGTGTATTCATAGAATTTGATTCGATACTCAGCATCAGAAAGCGCAGTGAGCCATGGGTGGATGGATTATGCTAACCCGGCGGACTGTCTTGACCGGGTACAGAGTTGGACGCATCACTATGTGTGGATTCACGGGATTCATTGATCGTTCAGACCGGATCAGTGATCCAACTGCTGCACTTGGTGCCATGTCCGCCATGATTGCGCATCGCGGCCCCGATGGCGAGGGTTCCTACTATGAGCCGCGATTCGGACTGGGGCTTGCCCACCGCCGGTTAGCAATCATTGACCGGTCGCAGGCGGCTGCGCAACCGATGGTTTCACCGTCCGGTCGCTGGGTGATCGCCTACAACGGCGAGATTTGGAATCATCAAGAAATCAGACAGGAATTGCTCGCCTCGGGCGTTCGTGTTGGTCCATCCACTGGCGATACGGCTACGCTCGCCGCGTTGCTTGACGCGCGCGGAGTGGAGGCAGCGCTTCCGGACATTGACGGCATGTTCGCTTTCGCTGCGCTTGATCTGCATGAGCGCGTGCTCTGGTTGGTACGTGACCGATTCGGCGTAAAGCCATGCTTCTGGGGCCATGCCGATGACGCACGCGGCGCGCCAGTATTCGTGTTTGGTAGCGAGTTACGGGCATTGGCCGCATGCCCAGTCTTCCGCAATCGTGTCTCGCCTATGGCGATCGCTTCAGTGCTGGGGTCCCTCTCGGTGCGTGGAAAGCGCACCATTTATGAGGGCGTTCATGCGCTTCGACCTGGCCATGCGCTGTGCGTTGATCTCAGTACCGGCCGCGTCAATGAACGGCAGTGGTACTCCGTACGCACCGCCGCCGCCGCCGCGCGTGCGCAGGGCTTTCACGGCGACCGTGCAGAAATGGTGCGCGCGTTTGATGGACTACTGGAGTCCGCGGTGCGTCGCCGTCTCATGAGTGATGTGCCGTTTGGCGCGTTTCTTTCGGGCGGAATCGACAGCAGTCTGGTGGTGGCCGCCATGCGCCACGCCGGCGTTGCGCCGCTACGCACCTTCACTGTTGGCTTTGAGCACGCCGAGTATGACGAACGTGCGCACGCACGCGCCGTCGCGAAGGCCCTTGGCACTGACCATCATGAAGTGATGATCAACGACGCCGACCTTGTGTCGCTGGTGGAAGACAGTATCGGCTGCTTTGACGCGCCGTTTGCTGATTCAAGCGCTATTCCAACCTTGGCGGTGTCGCGTTTCGCGCGGCAATCCGTGGGTGTTGTGCTCACTGGTGACGGCGGAGATGAGCTCTTTGGTGGATACGAACGCCACCTCCGCGGGTTCTCGATGTCGCGTTGGATTCGTTCCGTACCACTCTTTGCGCGCCGGCGCATGGCCGATGCCATCGAGATGCTGAATGGCGATACCTGGGATCGTGCGTTGCGGCCGATCGAGGGCGTACTTCCGTCTGCACTGCGGCGCACGCAACGAGGCCGGCTCATGCACAAGGCAGCCATCAGTATGCGGGCCGCGGGCGATGAGGAACTGTGGCGATCGTTCTTTGCAGTCTGGCCAGAGCCAGCAGCACTCATTCAGCGGCTACCATCCGATCTCTGGGCAAGTGCCGTCGCTCGTGAAACGCGCGACATGCCGCGGCAATTCCCCGGTGACCCCGACGGGTTCTTTGACGAGCTTCTCCTCCGCGATCAAACCAACTACCTGCCGGATGACATCCTCACCAAGCTTGACCGCTGCAGTATGGAATGCGGTCTTGAAGCGCGGGACCCCATGCTGGACACCCGGCTCTTTGACTTTGCCTGGCGAATTCCGCCTGCGTGGCGCACCGATGGAACGGTTGGAAAGTTACTGTTGCGCGAATCGCTTCGGCACCGATTGCCCAAGGAATTGCACGGGATCGCCGGCCGTTCCAAGCAGGGGTTCGGAGTACCGCTCCGCCGCTGGTTTGCTGGTCCGTTGGCGGAGTGGGTGGACGAGGTTCTCTCCCCCAAGCGTCTTGAAGCACAGGGGATCTTGGATGGCAAAGCCGCTCACGCTGCACTGGTACAAGCCCGCGCCGGTGACGAAGGCGCCGCACAACGCGCGTGGACGGCGTGTGTGGTGAGCCGATGGTGCGAACGCGAAGGCGTGGACGGCGAGCGGGTGGCGCGGGGGTAAGTTGGTTTATACTTTCGCCGATGAGCCAAGACACATTTCGGTCAGGGTCGTCCGAGGGAGATGCATTCGTAGATGATGGATCCTCCGTTGACATCGTTGGGTTTCTACAACGCCACCGCCGTCGATTCTTTATGGCGACGCTGGTGGTTGGGCTCTTGACTCTTTCAGCAGTGGCGGTCTCGCGGGCTATTCCACCAATAGCGCGCACCGCTTACATGGAGATCACACCCACCTTTCCTGGCGCGCGCGAGGGGCGATACCCCAACCGCGCACCATTCAGTCCGCAAGACATTGTTGCGACGTCCGTGGTGGAACCGGTGTGGCGGGCGCAGGGTCTTGAAGACGTTGTGTCGCTGCCCGACCTATGCAGAAACCTTCAGATTGTTCGGGGTGGCGATGAGCTTGACCTACTCCGAAGTGACTATCAGCAAAAATTAGCAAACAGCAAACTCACCGCCACCGAGCGCAGTGCCCTTGAAGCGGAGTTTGCTAGCAAGTCAAAGGCACTGTCTGGCGCCTCCTTCGAGATCTTGTTGGGTGCCCCCAGTTATTCGATGTCAAACGGGCAGATGGAGCGCCTGCTTGGTGCCATTCCAGTGGAGTGGGCGCGCGCCTCGGATGTCGCTGGCGCCCGCTCGTATGAATACCCGCTGCCCCTGGGCAAAGAACTTCGCGCGTCTGCGGCACAGATTTCGCCTGACAGCCAGGCTGCTAGTTCGGTGATTCATGCGGAGCGAATGAAGAGTTTCATCGATGCACTCAATACGTCGATCGCGGCGATGAGCAAACTGCCTGGCTCGGATGTTGTCAAGGATTCACGGGGAGCGTCCATTGTGGACCTTGGGCAAGAGGTGGCCTCTATTCGGCGCAACATGGTGATCCCGGCGTATATCGACACCATGCAGGAAGCAAAGGCCATTGACCCTGACGGATACGCATCCATACGTTCAACGCGCCGCAAACTTCTTGAATCCGAACTCAATAGTGCCAAGGAGAAGTCTCGCGTCCTTGTGGAGGCATTCAATGATTATGCGGATGAGACGCGCATGGTTCGGCGCACGAAAGATTCCAACGTTGACGACCCCCGTCAGGCTGGAATCCTGGCGAATGTCGACGGCACATTTATTGACCGAGTCATTGAACAGGCCGTCAAGAGCCGTGATGTTGAATACCGCCGTGAACTGACCGACCGAAGATTGCAGGCGGAACTGGATGTCATCGATCGAACCACTACGTCAGAATTTGAGACATGGTTAGAGAAGACAGTGCAGGAGCGCTCTGCTATGCCGTCTGCGGTACTGGCATCTGCGAAGCGACTCGATACCCTCACCGACTCTCTTGCTTCATTCGCAGACCGCGCGCATGAAATCATGACGATTCTTTCCGCGCGCAACTTAAATTCAACGTCCAGTATGTACATGGTGGAAATGGCTCCCACGATCCGCACCGAGGCTTGGGTGTCTTTGCGAACCATCGCCCTAGCTGGATTTGGAGTGTGGGCTGCCGTGATGGCCGTCGTGGCGATGCGCGGGATGCTCTTTGATCGCCAACAGATGCGCCGCCTGGCTCGGCTCGGCGGACCACATGCCGCACCACTGGCTGATCACGTGGCCGCCAATGTTGGGGCGGTTGCGGATCTTTCCGATCGACGGCCGGCACCCCGCCGTTTAGCGGGCGAGGTCCGCTAGCGGCTTACACCCCAACCCGCGTACGCAGGTTGTCGAGCACATTCATGAAGTTGATGTACGCGTCGTACGGACTGTCGTACGGGCTGAAGTACTTGTGTACATCACCATCTGCCCAATACTTGGTGCACATGTAGTAGAAGTGGTCGCTGGTGGTCAGTTTGCGCCAGTCCTCAAGAATCCACGGGTCGCCGGCGGCATGGCGGGCGCGCACTCCGGCTTCCAGTTCATACAACTGCGCAATCGCGTTGTCTTGCAGCGGGTTGCCAAGCCATGCGGAGAGATCGCGCTCGCTGTCCGCCCAACTGATGAACTGCTCGCTGGAGTACTCGCCAACCGGCCGATGAGCGGCTGATGCCTCGCTGACGGTGAGGAACCCATTCTGCCCAGGATTTGCATCAAAGACGGCTTCGGGCAGTTTGTCCAGGAAGTCAAAGATGCCGGTGGAAGCCCATTGGTGCTCGCCGAACGTTTCGTAGTCCATGAACAGGTTGCAGAGGTAACCGTCGCCATTGATCTGGTTGACCCACTTGGCAAAGCGCTGTGCATCCAGCGGCCATTCCTTCCAATTGCGATCGCTGAAGCGGAACGCGACGTCATCGGAAAGCCGGTAGTTCTTCAGGAGCAGACGAACTGGGTGATGCCCAAGCGGCGTTGCCTGCGCCGGCGGCGCGTACACATAGTTGGGGCTGCGGCCAGCAAGCAGGCGGTCGACGCCTTCGCAGACCATGGTCTTGTAGTCGCCAAGCCAGGCCACATGCCCTGCAAGTTCATTGTTGTAAATCAGCTCCGTATTGCGGAACGCGGTCGGCTTGTAGCCATTGAACAGCCGCGCGATCTCAGCGCGGTGCAGGCGTACCTGCTCATCAAACTCGGCGCGTGAAAACAGGAACGCCAACGAATGGTGGCTCGTCTCATCAAGCAGCTCGCATGCGCCGGTATCAACCAAGCGGCGCAGGGTGTCGAGTACGTCCGGAGCCCACTCCTCAAGTTGCTTGAGCGCCGTGCCGCTGACTGAGAAACTCACCCGAAAGCGTTGGTCATGTCGTCGCACCAAATCCAGCAGCTTCTGCGTGGTTGGCCGATAGCACTTATCCGCAACTTTGCGCAGGATGGTGGCATTCGCCTCGTTGTCAAAGTAGAAGGGGTCTGTGTCAAAGACTGAGTAGCGGCGCAGCCGAAACGGCTGATGAAGCTCGAAGTAGAAGACGACAGAAGCCATGAGCGGAGGTTATCCGGAGCGCGGAAGCATCGCCGAGCGGGTTACGCGGTGGTACAGTGCTCGCAGATGCCTGAACCCGGACACGCATTCGCTCGTTCCATGCGCTTTGTTGATCGCCTGCCCCGCTGGGGAAAGCAGTTACTGATGGTTGCATGGGATGCCAGCAGCGCCGTGGTCTGCCTGTGGGCGGCCTTTGCGCTGCGCCTTGGCACGCTGGAATTACCAGCGGCGGTGTCCGTGTGGGAGGTGATGGCTGCGGGCATCATCGTCCCGCCCATCTTCTGGGCGTTTGGGCTGTACCGAGAAATCACGCGTTACATCGGACCGCGGTATGCGTGGCTGTTGTTGCAGGCCTGTTTCTTGGTGTCTGCGATTCTGTTGCTCTTGACGTTGGTTGCCCCGGGTCGGGGAACAGGCATTCCGCGTACCGCGCCGTTGATTGGCGGCATCTTGCTCATCGGTGCCACTGGTGGCGCCCGCCTGCTGGTTCGCCGCTTCCTTCGGATCAGTACCCGTACGCGGAGCCGCCTAGCCATTCTGGGTGCGAGCGATGTGGGTGCTGGCCTTGCCGCGGCGATCGGTCATGACCGCGTCTCCGAAGTAGTGGCGTTCTTTGACGACAAGCCCTCGCTGGCGGGCGGTGCCATGCGTGGGATTCGTATCTATCCAACGAGCGCATTCGATGCAGTACGCGCCGATACGCACTTCGATTCACTGCTGGTCGCAGTGGGGCCAAAGAGCCGATCCCGGTGCCGAGAGGTGTTGGAACATGCGGCAGCCGTTGGCGTTCGGGTGTTAGCGGTGCCAACACTCGCCGAAATTAACGATGGACGGGTCAATCTTGACGCCCTTCGGCCGCTTGCTATCGAAGATCTCCTCGGCCGCGCGCCGGTAGAGCCTGACATCACACTTCTGGGCGCGAATGTGGTTGGTAAGACGGTTCTCGTGACGGGTGCCGGCGGGTCGATTGGCAGCGAACTGTGCCGCCAGGTCATGGATCTTGGTCCAAAGTGCCTGATTTTACTGGATAACGGTGAATTCAACCTGTTTCAAATTGATAGCGAACTCAATCGTTCACGCCACTCGCTGGCTCCTGGTTCAGCGCGCGCTGTCATTCACCGGTACCTCGCAAGTGTCACTGACCATGTACGGATCGACCGCATTATGGAGCAGCATCGCCCCGACACTATCTACCACGCCGCTGCGTACAAGCATGTGCCGATCGTGGAAGACAACGAGCCCGAAGGCGCAGAGGTCAATGTCTTAGGAACATTGCGTGTTGCTGAGGCTGCGCTGAAGCACGGCGTGCAAGACATGGTCTTTGTCAGTACCGACAAGGCGGTCCGCCCGACCAGCGTGATGGGTGCATCCAAGCGTGTGGCGGAAATGACGCTGCAGGCGCTGCATGCGCGCTACGGCGGTAAGGGCAAGACTCGATTCACCATGGTTCGTTTCGGAAACGTCCTTGGCTCAAGCGGCAGTGTGGTTCCGATCTTTAAAGAACAGATCATGACTGGTGGACCAGTCACAGTCACTCATCCGGAGGTCACTCGTTACTTCATGACCATTCCGGAGGCGGTGCAGTTGATCCTGCAGGCTGGCGCCATGGGGGAGGGCGGTGACGTGTTCGTATTGGATATGGGCGATCCGGTCCGTATTTCTGACATGGCACGCAACATGGTCAGACTCTCGGGGCGCACGGTGCGTGATGCCTCGAACCCGAACGGCGAGATCGAGATCGTGTTCACGGGCATGCGCCCCGGTGAGAAGCTTTACGAAGAACTGGTGATTGGCGCGGAGCTCATGCCCACGCAACATGCTGGCATACTCCGGGCTCGCGAGGCATTCACGCCGTGGGAAGTGTTTGAGCACCGCCTTCAGCAGTTGGAAGCTGCGGTCAGTCAGCATGACCGGGTAAGGGTGCGGGAACTAGTCATGACGACAGGGCTCGGGGAAATGGCGAAAGATAGAAGTAACTAGTTAGTGAGCCACACCATCTTGAGCCACCACCTTAAACGCTGTGCGCCACAGGATCATCAAGTCAAACCACAGCGAACGCCGCCGCAAATACTCTGCGTCGAGGCGAACCTTCTCTGGAATGGGTAGTTCATCGCGTCCATTGATTTGTGCCCAGCCGGTGAGGCCGGGAAGCAATTGGCTCACGCCGCTCGCGGTGCGCAGTTCAATGAGATCTGATTGATTAAACAGCGCGGGGCGCGGCCCAACAAAGCTCATGTCCCCCTTGAGAATGCTCCAGAGTTGCGGAATCTCATCAAGACTGGATTTACGCAGGAGTGCGCCGATCGGCGTCAAGTGCGACGCGGGTTCGGCAAGCAAATGGGTTGGTAGCGCGGGCGTTCCCACGCGCATGGTGCGAAACTTTGGCATGCGAAAGAGGTGGTTACCCCGACCAACTCGATCAGACCAATAGAGCGCAGGACCGGTGGAGGTGAGTCTCACAGCTACGGCGATACACAGGACCGGCACAGCGAAGATCGCGAGTAGTGCGAGAGCCAGTAGTACATCAAAGATGCGCTTGAGCATGTTCGCCTATTGAAAATTGCGCCCACTGATTGATTGAGGAAGTCGTTTACGAATCTCTTCAATTTGCAGCGCGATAACGCTGGACTCGTCGTAGAGGCGAAGGGCTCGACATCGTCCATCGATGCCCATTTGGGAGGTTCGTGCTGGGTCGCTCAGCAGTTTCGACAGCGCCTGAGCGAGTGCGGTCGAATTGCGTGTTGGAACGAGAATTCCGGTTTTGCCATCGACAACTTCTTCGCGGACACCACGAATGTTTGTTGCAACCACTGGGAGTTCCATCATCATTGCCTCAATGATCGTTCGTGGCATGCCTTCGCGGTACGAAGGTAAGCAGAAAATGGTCATTGCGGAAAGCATTGCTGAAACATCCTTTCGCAAACCAGCCTCAATAAGTCGCACCCCTAAGACCTTTCGTGCCTGAGCGAGCGCAAGTTCTACTGAACCGCTATGGTCGCTTGCAAGCCGCTCTCCCACAACTAAAAAGTAGACGTCGGGGAATGAAGAGGAGATTGCGACCGCTGCCTCGAAGAATTCTTTGTACCCCTTTTCTTGAACAAGCCTGGCAACAATTCCAATCACAGGAACAGACTCTGGGATTCCCAGGGTTCGCCTCGCCTCGGTTTGTGCTTCAGGAGTTCGCCCCGCAAACTGTGTTAGGTTCACCCCGTTGCCAATAGCAACAACCTGACTAGCAGGCATGATTTGCAAAGCGATTGCATCGCGCGCGTCCTCATGACTTTGTGAAAATAGCAAATCCGTAAACAGTCCACCGAATCGCTCGAGCAGTACATAAGTCCGCTTCTTCCAGGCCGGCATTTCATCGTGAAAGTAGAACCCATGGGCGGTGTAGACAATGAACGGAACTCGGGCGATCTTTGCCGCAACTCGCCCTATGAGCGCCGCAATTGGCGTGTGCACGTGAACGATATGGAACTGCTCGCGTCGAAAGAACCGAACCAACTTGATGAGCGACAGCAATGCCAGGATCGGGTTCATGCTCCGTGCGATCGAGATAGTCACAACGTGATAGCCATCTGCGCGCATTCCGGGAACGAATTTTCCATCGGAGCACACAGCGGTGACAGGCCAGCCTTGCTGTTTCATGCCATCAATCAGTGGCAAGAGAAAGTGCTTGGCCGTGAAATCGACCGCACACAGTTGGCAAACCTTCGGTGGCATCGTCTGCTTCAAGTCCGGAGTGTAAAGTCACTCGGTAGTGCCTGCCGCCAGTTCGACAACGCACGCACGCGTTGCCAAAGGCCAGACTGTTGAGGTAGCGGACAAGCGGGCGCGGGTAACATTGGTCTTTGTTCATGAGCGATGAAATTAATGCCCTCAAATCAAGCTATGAAGTGGGGAGCGGCTTAAGAGGACGCCGTTTATTCATCATTGGATTTACCTCGCCACTTGGTCAAAGCATCGCCGCTCAAGCCATGTCCGCAGGCGCGCAAGTGATCGCCGTGTCCCGATCGAACCCAGCAGATGTGAAGTTGAACCACTTCTGCACGCATGTCCAAGTCGACCTACAGACGACCGGATCGTTGCAGAGACTCGGTCTGTCCAGTGGAGATTCAGTCATCTGCGCGGCATCAATTCGAATGCTTGCAAACGCAGTCAGCGGTGTAGAAGTACCGCTCAACATCGGAATCACTACGGTCAGCAGTGCAAGCGCGGTAACGAAGGTCGATTCACCATTCCCGCGCGATGCTCGATTGTCGCAAGAATTGCTCGCCGCAGAATCGGTCATCACTACGGCCTTTAGTGGCAATACTCGTATCCTTCGACCAACAATGATCTATGGATCGGGTCGCGACAACAATGTCGCACAGATTGCGCGGTTGTTGGCGCGTATCCATGTGTTTCCGCTGATCGGTGGCGGTGCTGGATTGCGAGCGCCGGTGCATGTGGATGACTTGGCACAAGTGGCACTCGCCGCGGCGGCCGCAAGCCCGATGTCGAATCCAGTTCACGTTCCAGGGGGCGAGCGACTGACCTTCCGTGAGGTCGTGCGACGGATCGCAATCGCAGCAAACATTCGCTACATAGAGATTCCGATGCCATCTCTTCCCTTCGCCCTTGGCGGGCGCTATCTAGCCAATGTTGGTCGCCTTGGCGGATCTTTGGCAGCTTGCGTGCGAATGTCTCAAGATCTCACTGTCCCCGATGATGCTGCATTGTTTGGCGTCCATCGCAGGGGCTTCTACCCTGATGCGAAAGCGATCGGCAGGGCAGAGTGATTCGTTGGCTCTGGTGCGCGGGAGTTATGATTGGTTAAATAGTGCCCGAAGCGACTCCAATCAATCAAGCCCTACGTGTGGTTCACCTGATTTCCGGCCTGGGACGTGGCGGGGCGGAGACGTCGTTACTTCGTTTGATTCTTGATACGCGTGGAACTCTTGAGCATCATGTGGTTTGTATGAGTGACGAACGTGCCCTCGTCGGCGCGATGGAGGAAGCTGGTGCTCGTGTGACTGTGCTGGGCTCACCACGCGGGGTCCTAAACCCGCTGCTTCTGCGTAGTGCAACTCGTGCGCTATTGTCAGAAAACCCAGATGTTGTTCACGCGTGGATGTGGCATGCTGCAGCACTGTGGTCTATGTGCCGCATTGATGCTCGCATTCGCAGTATCCCCTGTGTGTGGGGCATTCGTAGTTCGCTTGACTCAAGGCGAAGATCGCTAGCTCTAAGGGCAATTATCGCGTGTGCCCGTGCATCATCGTCCTACCCGCGCGCCATTATGTTCAATTCCGAATGCTCGCGTGCGCAACATGCGCGCGCCGGATTCTGCATGGAGAATGCCTCGGTCACCCATAACGGGGTGGACGTCCCGGGCGAGCAGGATTGTGCACAGTGGCGTCACACCATGCGTGCCCAGATTGGCGCTGCGGATGACGCGATAGTGTTTATGCAAGTCGGGCGGGCGCACCCTGACAAGGGGGTGGGCAACTTCATAAAGGCTGCGCAGATCGTTCACACTCAGTTGGGTGCACGGGCTGTGTTTGTTCGCGTTGGAAAGCCTGGTTGGGAGAGTGGCCAGAGCAGCGCGGACATTGCGCTGGAGCGATCGCCGTTGATCTTCCACGCGGGCGAACAACTCAATGCCCGGCCATGGCTAGCTGCTGCTGATGTGTGCGCGATGACGTCGGTGCGCGAATCTTGCCCCAATGTAGTGCTAGAAGCAATGAGTGTGGGCGTACCGGTCGTCGCCACCGATGTTGGCGATGCCGCGTTGCTTGTTCGTGATTGCGGGTGGGTGGTTCAGTCAGATTCGCCTGGTGCGATTGCGAAAGCAATGATTACTGCAGCCGCCGCCATCGCACAGCCGGCCGACCGGGCGCGTTTGTCGGCTGAGTGCCGATCAGCGATGACATTAGGACATAGTCGCGACGAGGTGGCACACAAGCAAATCAACATCTATCAACGTGTCATCAAGGCGCGTTCCGGCGCCGAAATGATTACCGCACGCCGCTAGCGGGTTACGGAGATCGCTCGTGCTTCACACTTCGCGGTCCAATGGCTGTGCCGTGGCACGATTGATTCAAGATTGTGCGCCGACATGGCTGGGCGACATTCGCTTGATGTACACGCGTACTGCCACTGAATACAGGATGAGGCCAACAGCAGAAGCGGTAGCCAAACCAATCGTCCCCATGACTGGTGCTAGTAAGTAGATCAGGGCAACTTCAGCAGCAATCGCAGACCCCACGATCCATCCGAGCTGTACATGGCAGCCACGGAGTGTCATCACAGCAGGTCCCGGACCAAGCGATCCTTGAATCAGGCGACCGACCATCAGAATCGCCAATGGCCATATTGCTGCTAAGTAGGTGTCTGGGAGATGGCTGTACAACACTGCACACGCCAATGCCAACACGATGCCCGTTAGCACGGTGAGCACAGCTGATTCCGTTGCCACCAGCCGTGTAATGCGGTGAACTTCTTGGTTCTGTTGCCGTCGGATTGCGAGTGCAAATTTGCTGCTTTGGAGATCAAATATGGCGCCATTGATCATGCCGAGTGACGACGAGACTCGGTTTGCAATTCCAAGCGGCGCGATTTCGCTACTGGAAAGAATGCGCGACCCAAGCAAGATGTCACAAGACGAGAACAGTGAAAATAGAGTCGCATTAATGGATGCGGAGGTCATGAACTTGCCAACCAAGCGCGCCATTTGCTGGGGAACGGGTCGGGAGGTTCTCCTTATAGGGAGAAGCGCAAGGAGGTACGCAGCGCTGCTCATGCTTCCAATGACGGAACAAAGAATCAACGTGAAACCAGTAGCTTTATCCATGAAAATGGCAATTGCCACCCCGGCAATCTGGATGGGCATTCGGATCACCAGCTCGGATACTTGGTAGCGCATCGAATCACCACGCGCCATGGTGATTCCCGCGGCGATAGAGCCGAATGATGTAATGACTGTGAGCAGGGCGCCGATAGCCGTGTCAGACCAGGAAACATTTTTGTTTGCGGCGAGAAGTACGGCAGTGAGCGCGCCTCCAAATAGCGCCCTGCGCATGACAGAACGCAGCAGGTACTTGATCATGGCACTTTGCCACACGGATTCGACAGTCAACAGGTGCGAAACGCGGAGCGCTGCTTGATATGCACCTCCTGAACACAGAGTCGTGCTGACCATTGCATAGGCCATAACGGTTACGAACTGACCAAAGTCTGCGGGCTTGCATAGCCACCCCATTCCTAACGCAAGCGCGGTCTGAAGAATGATCGTGCTGCCGCGCACGGCAACTAAGCGGATCACCGGGTGCGTTGTCATATTCAATCGATTCATTACCACGAGGAATTGATGCTACAGCCCTCAGAAGTGTCGAGCACTGCGTTGCGGCGCGGCCGCCAAATCAAGTTGGGTCAGCCAAGGCGGTAGACTTTCGGCATGTGCGGACTCGCAGGCATATTTGACCCCACGGGAACTGCGAGTAACCCGGCGGATTTGCTGCGCTTGATGGGCCAACAGATATCACACCGTGGACCAGATGACCATGGCGAGTGGTGGTCGCCACTGCTGAACTTTGGACTAGCGCATCGGCGTTTGTCGATTCTTGATGTCACGCAGGCGGGGCACCAGCCAATGGTCAGTCGGTGTGGCAATTGGGTCATCGCCTTCAACGGAGAGGTTTACAACTTTGAATCACTTCGGGCTGAGTTAGCGAAGAAGGTAGAAGTCTCATGGCGTGGTCATAGTGACACGGAGGTGGTTCTTGAGTGCATTGCTTCCGAGGGGTTTGAAGGTGCTATTTCTAAGTTTTCCGGGATGTTTGCGATTGCCGCGCTCGACATTCGAAATCGACGGCTATGGCTTGCAACAGACCACGCTGGAAAGAAGCCGCTGTATTTCGGGTGGCTTGGTAGTAAGTTCTGCTTTGCAAGTGAATTGAAGGCTCTGCGCGTTGTCGATGCTCCCGTTGATATTGACCGAGCATCCGTCGCACTCTTTATGCGGTACGGATACATCGCTGCGCCGCACACGATTTATCGCGGTATTCAGAAGGTGGCGCAAGGGCGCTACTTGTCGGTATGTTTGTCGCCCAGCTCCATTGGCCAGGCGATCAAGCAGTCTCAATACTGGTCCATTGCAGCGGTCGCAAATCAGGGAATGGCATTGCCACGATCGGCGCGACCTTCTCCTGCTGGTCTTGAGGATGTTCTCGAATCAGCAGTTCGCCGGCGGCTTGTGTCGGATGTTCCAGTGGGTGCGTTCTTGTCCGGCGGCATCGATAGTTCTGTGGTAACTGCACTGATGGCGCGTCATTCGGCAGGGCGCATCAGTACATTCTCGATCGGATTTGACGATCCCGCGCTTGACGAATCAAAGTATGCACGTGCGGTTGCGGAGCACCTTGGGACAGACCACACAACGTGCATTGTTTCTGATGCGGACATGCTGGCGGTCGTCCCCAAACTTCCATGGATGTACGACGAGCCATTCGCAGATTCCAGTCAGATTCCAACTTACTTGGTCAGCCAATTGGCGCGCTCTCGTGTCAAGGTGGCTTTGAGCGGCGACGGTGGAGATGAGTTGTTTGGTGGATATGCGCGGTACGGAGAAGCCCTTCGGGTTTGGAAGATGCTCCAGCGTGTGCCGTTGCCAATGCGCCAAGTCGCTTCGGCGGTACTGGCGCGATGGGCGCCCATGATTGCACTGGGAGATTCCGCATTTGGGCTGTCAACCCGAACATCCCCGCGTGTTGTTCGGGCCGCGCTCCGATCTCCTGCTGGCGTTGCCGAGGTGCTGAGCAGCCGAGCCTTCCAAGATCTCTATCGGCGCATGGTCTCCTCATGGAGCGTGTCGCCAGTGCAACTCCAGTCTGCTGATGCGATCTACCAGGACCCACTTTGTGATATTGGCGTAGATATCAATGCGGTTGGCGCCGAAGCATGGATGATGGCGGCGGACTTTCAAACCTACCTTCCGGGCGACATTCTTGTGAAGGTCGATCGGGCCTCAATGGCGCAGTCATTAGAAGTCCGCTGCCCGCTGTTGGACAGAGATGTCGTTTCATTTGCATGGTCGTTAGGGATGGAGCATCGAATAAGCCCGCCGCGTCTCAAGGTGGCATTGATTGACCTAGCCCGCACACTTGTACCGCAAGAAGTCATTGATCGACCGAAGATGGGATTTGGCGTCCCGTTGGCGCGATGGCTTCGGGGGCCGCTTCGCGAATGGATGTTGGACTCCTTGTCGCCTTCACGAATTGCAAGTGCCGGGCTGCTGGATCCCAACGCGGTGGCCCTGTCCGTCGCTCGCTTGATGAGCGGTCGGGACGAAGAGCAGCCACGAGTTTGGACGGCGCTCATGTTGTCGGAATGGTGCGCTGCTGAGCGGCAGAACCAGTAGTTATTAGTCAAGTCTGGGTGATTTTGCTTCGGCGGGCACTACAGCCCGCAATGCCGATAGCCACTGTTGCGCACAATCGTTCATCGAAAGTGTCTGGTGTCCTTGATGTTGCCGCAGTGATGCAGTCGCTAAGACGTCATCAATTGCATTGGTCAACGAGTTGGGATCCGCCGCGACAATACGGTCGCTCGGGCGCGCGCATTCCCGCACATCACCACACTCCGTCGAGATCACTGGAAGTCCGCAAGCCCGGGCTTCCATCACGCAGTTTGGTGACCCTTCACGTTTAGAGGTAAGGCACAAGATTGTGCTTGCGTTGTACGCAAGTGCGATCTTCTCAAGTCGAGCAATGAAGCAAACTCGGTTCGCCGGAATTGTGACATTGAGCGATGAAGCAATCGCCAGAAATCGTTCAGCTGTAATCCCTACAACCAGCCATGCAAGATCCCCTCGGCGGTCGAGTGACGCACTCATTGTGCGAACCAATAGCGGAATGTCCTTTTCTTCAGCAATGCGTCCAACATAGAGCGCAAGGGGTCCGTCATGAGCGATGCCCAATGCTGCGCGCGCGGCGATCGCACTCTGTTCAGTGGACAACTGGAATTCACAAGTGTCAATTCCATTGCGGATGACGCGTGCCTGGCTTCTATCAATAAGTTCCAGCGCGGTATATCCGTCGACACCGGCTTGGCTATTTGCAATAATGAGGTTCGAGTTTCGCAAGCTCCACCGAAGTGCGGCGAAAAGGAGTTTTTCCCGATATCGACCAAACTGCATTTCAGGCCGAGCGTTCCGAAGGGCCGCCACGACGGGAATTCCGCGATGCCTACAGGCAATAGTCGCAAGTATGACCGGCAGAGATAGCCACCCCACCACTACGTCTGGCATTTCGGTGGAACAAAGGCGGCGGAGTCGAATCAGCGCTTGCGCTAGCCCTAATCCCGTTCCTAGTTTCGTACGTCGCTGGCCGTTCCACAATTCAACCTGCCGAAACTTCGAAGGAACGGCGCTGTTTGCAATTGTTGCAACCGTGATTACGTGCCCCAGGTCATGAAGTTCAGTTGTTAACTGCAGCAGTTGGCGTTCCGCGCCACCGCCGTGAAGAGTGCCACCAACGAACAGAATGTGCAGGGGGCGTAGCTTTGAATGTGATGATGTGGTTGCGTCAGGCATGTCGAAGTTCATCAGACCCAAGAGCAATCTGGCGACTTTGCCGTCGCTTCGCGGGGTGAGCAGCGAGAAGGAATGCGCACATCAATCCAGCAAGAACGCTCGTTGGACTCATCGTAAAGTCCAAAGTTCCCGAGTTTAGAATTTGAAAGTACACCGTGAAGTTAATGTAGGCAATTGCGTACCAGCCCGGCCCAGACATCCCGTCACGACTGTGTATCCAGCGATCGAATCGTCCAGCAAATAGCCCAAGTGCTAGGGGGAGCACGATGACGCCGAGCCAGTAGCCATCTACCCATGCCGCCCCGATAAATCCGACGGGTATGTCGTTGGCTCCTGGGTCTCCAATGTGCATCTCGGTTGCATACCTTGTAAACCGTTGAGTAAATTCTGCACCAAACATCGATTGTTCTGGCAACAACCTGAGTACGGACAAGGCATGGTCCGCCCCCATTCGTGGCCAACTCTCAAACCATGTCATGGTGCTCAACGACTCTGTATGGCTGATTGCCAATTCTGACGAAATGTACCCAGCGTGGTCCCAGATCCGATCAGATAGCACTTCCATTGCGCTCCGCGATTCACCGCCAAGTATCCCTGGGATAGCGCGACCAAAGAGAACCATAGTCACAACGATGATTGGCAGCGCAAAGGCAATCGAAACTGCCACAAGTCGATTTCTTGGCAGTTGGCTCATGAGTGTCACTAGCAGTAACACTGTGGCTGCTCGCCGGCTACCGCACATAAGAATCAAAATGACTGCTAAGGGAACAAGGATGAGGTACCGCAATGTCCGCCAGCGAGTTTGAATGGTGAGGCCTAGGAATGCGAGTGGAAGCATCGAATTGATCAGCGCAAATGCAAGTGCGTCAAGGAAGCCCTTGTTCGATGCGGTCCAGTTCACTCGATAATCACTGGTAATAAACCCGACAAGCTCACCGAAGCTATCCTGTTTGAGGATCTGCATCAGTGCCACTACTGACGCAATTGAGATCAGGGCGACCACGCAAGTTACGATCCACGCCCGCCGATTGACTAGCGGATAGGTACAGAAGGAGGGCGAACGATGAAGCCGTGTCGTACCCCCCGAAGCCACATATCCCAAGAGAATTGATCCCCACGATAAGGCGGTCATCCCTAGCAACGAGATATGCAGCAGAGGGGTGGCGTTGGTGGCGGCCATGCTTAGGAGCACCAATTGCCCCGGAGCATTTAAGTCCATGTGTGGCAAAAAGTTATACAACACGGCGGCTGGTAGCGAAACAACCAGCACGAACGCCCAGGACAAGCCGGACATACTGTCCGCGTATCTAAAATTTGTGCGCCGGAACTCGCATTTACAAATCCACACCGAGAGAGCTAGATATCCAATACCCAGGATGATGCATAGTCCGTGGGATATCTGCAGGTGATAGTTCAATGGACTTTGGCCGTCAGGACATTACGAAAGTGAGTGCATGTGGCACTTAGGCGTGATGCAGTTTACCGATACGTCAGGTCAGACGACTTTGAGGCTTGAGCCCCTCATTGGATTGGCGTGATAGTCCAACGGGAAACGCCGCTAGAACGGGTCAGTGCCAGTAGAAGTGGTGTAAACTGCCTCGAATGGGCGCAGAATCACTGCATACGAGTCTCGCGTCGCACGATGATTGGGCTTTACGCGGAGCCACAATCCCGAGCCGAATTGATGTTTCAGCAACCTGTCACTTTCGACAACAAGCCCGTGTGATCGCCTCGGCGATCAGTGGTCGTAAGTATGAGACAATTCTTGAACTCGGTGTCTACCCCGGGCAGATTCTTGCCTATCTAGCAATGGCGCATGGTCTAAGGGCAACGGGTTTGGAGTACGTCTCAAAGCAGGCAGTCGCCGTTCGTTCAGCATTTCCGGAAGTAGAGGTACTTGAGGGCGATTTGCTGACGGATGACTGGCGCCAGAACTCTCGCCGGTGGGACATTGTTTGTAGCTTTGGTTTAGTTGAGCATTGGGAAGATCCAAGAGTCCCGATAGCGCGTCAACTTCCCCTAGTAGCTCAGGGCGGAATATGCATCATTGCCATTCCCAACCATTCTGGACCCTACGGCGCTCTGATGAAAGCGCTTGATCCTGACATGCACGCGCGTCACAGCGGAATCTCGTGTGGTCAACTTGCATCGGCATTTCGAGATGTTGCAGGGGATGAATGGGAGATCAGTTTCTGCGACACCGTGGAAGGCGCGGGGTTCTGGAATTGTGGCGTGGCAGATTGGGTAGCTAAACGCGGCCGTGCCCCGCGATGGATTCTCTCCAAGGCGCTGTCTATCTGGCACCGGATCGTGACCCCGATCGCTGCTCCAAGTTTCCTGCGTCCTAATGCCATGCTGATTGCAACGCACAAACGTTTCAACGCTCAGACCTAGGATCGGGACTTGTCGATCGATGGCGCGATGTCCGGCCTTGTGACCACCTACACCACGCTTTCGCTTCGCTATCCTCTCCCTAATGCTGCACCCCGCACTCGAATCCCATCACTCCGCCTACGCCGGCCGCACTATCTGCATCACTGGCGGCGCAGGCTTCATCGGCAGCCATATCGCGGACACGCTGGTTGAGTGCGGCGCCAATGTGCGCATCCTGGACGACTTCTCTAACGGCCGTGAGTCCAACTTGCAAGGCCCCGCATCTGCCGCGAAGGTGATCCGAGGCAGCATCTGCGATGACGCCGTCCTCAATGCCGCGTTCGCCGGCGCCGAAATCGTCTTCCACCAAGCTGCCATGGGCAGCGTGCCTCGCAGTATTGAAATCCCAGCGCTTTATCACGAGATCAACGTCACCGGCACCATGCGCGTATTAGAAGCAGCGCGTCGACACGGCGTTCGTCGCTTGGTCTACGCCGCGTCGAGCAGCCCCTACGGCAACACCGCCGTCCTCCCCAAGGTGGAGTCCATGCGCCCGGACACGCTGTCTCCCTACGCCTACACCAAGCTTGCCAGCGAATACTTGATGCGTGCATGGGGCAACTGCTACGGTCTCGAAACCGTCAGCCTGCGCTACTTCAATATCTTCGGGCCTCGCCAGCGCCATGACTCCCCATACGCAGCAGTCATCCCGCTCTTTGCAAAGTGCATTCGCGAACGTGTTCGCCCGCAAGTGTTCGGCGACGGTCTGCAAACTCGTGATTTCACGTTCGTCGCCAACGCCGTCCACGCCAACCTCCTTGCTGGCTCCGTCCCCCATGCCCTCCGCGGCGAAATGGTCAACATCGCCTGCGGCACGCGCTTCAGCTTGCTGGAACTCTTGGCAGCCATGTCCGAAATCATTGGCATCCCCAGCGAGCCAGATTTCCGCCCCGGTCGCACTGGCGATGTGCGTGACAGCGAAGCCGACATCCGCTGTGCTGCAGACTTGCTTGGTTACCGCGTGATCGTGCCGTTTGTTGAAGGCTTACGCGCAACGCTCGGCAAGTGATGGCACTTACCGCACCGGTCCAAGCAATCCCATCCACTCTTTCACGCCTGCATCAACCTGGCTCAGCGCCATTCCCCTGGGAATCAGTAGCGCCCACGACCAGTCCTCGGCCGCGCCGCGCGTTGCAAAGTCACTCGGCAGCGGGGTGACTTCAAACCCCAGCTTCTCATAGTTCATGCAGGCGCGCGGCAGATGCATCGCTGAGCTGCACAGAATGATTCGCTTCACCCCGCGCTCGCGCAGCACGCGCGCGATGCCTTCGCTTTCATCACTGGTGTAGAGCGCCACGGGGCCCGCAATCGCACGGTCCGCAGGCGCCCCGCGAGCGATGGCTCGTGCGCGGTTCCACTCTCCTTCCGTCGGTGTCCCAGGCACGCCCGTGCCTCCGCCGCCAAATGCAATGATCGGCGCGCGTCCAGCACTGAACGCCTGCATGGCAGTTTCGAATCGGTCACTTGCATGGCGCGCATAGAGCAGCGCTGTTCCGTCGGGGCCCACTGTGGCGTACATGGATCCGCCCAGCACCACGATCGCAGCCGCCACCGGCATGGTGACTGGATCGACGGGCGGATTCTGCCGCTCCAGCGACTCTGCCACCCACCGCGCCACCAGCGGCGTTGATGCCAAGTACAGCACCACCAGGCTCGTCACCGTGAGCCCACATGAAAACCGCGCTTCGCTTGGTCGCTTGCCACGCCGCCACGCTCGCAACATAAGAAACACGCCGAGCGCGAGCGCAACGATCAGCACACTCGATGGCATGAAGAACATGGACCACCAACGTGTAGCAACGAGGTTCATCCGCCTCCTCGCGCGCCCATATCCCGCGCCTCCCACCGGTCAACGCCCACCAACTCCCGCGCCCGTTCGCGCGCCTCTGGATCCGGCGCAGCCATCGCCAAGATCACCACAAATCCTTGGTCATTCAGCAGCCGCGCTACCTCCGCCGCTCGGCGTAGGTTCTCGCTGCGGTCTTCATCGCTGAAGCCCAAGTCCTTGCTCAAGCCACGGCGCATCGCCTGACCATCAAGCATGACCACCGCGGCGCCTTGGTCGAAGAACTTGCGCTCCATCTCATGCGCTTCACGGGTCTTGCCACTTCCGGGCGGGCCGTAGAGCAAGATGGTCCGCGGCTTCTGCTGCCAGCGGCGTTCGCGCTCTTCTGCGTTCACGAAACTCGGCTTGTCTTCCGCGCGCTCAAGCGTGGCAAGTGCCTCGGTCTCCCAGTGCGCGCGCTTACTCCCAGCTTCGGTGGCCAAGCGCACCATGCCGGCACCCGCGGTGGCGTTGGTCATGCGATCGACAAGAATCAGTGCGCCGGTTCCGTGACACTCGCGGTAGCCATCCACCACCACGCGCTCTTCGCATTCAAGTTCAACGCGTCCAATTTCATTCAGGCGCAGTGTGTCCGCGGGTTGCGTACCCAGCGTGTCCACATCAACAAGCCAACGCACGCGTCGCACAGTGCACGCCGTCTGCTTGGCACCGACGCGCAACATCAATTGCTGCCCGCGTACCAGCGGCTGCTCTTGCATCCACACCAAGTCGCATTCCACGCGCTGCGTCACCGCTGGATCGCGCCCGATGCACACAATCACATCGCCGCGACTGCAATCCACTTCGTCTTCAAAGGTGAGCACCACACTCTGCGGTGCATACGCAAGTGGAGCATCGCCGCCGTCTTCAGGCGCGCGCGCAATCCGCCTGACGCGCGTCTCCTTACCCGAAGGCAGAATGCGAACGCGGTCTCCGGGCTTCACGCTTCCCGCAGCAATTTGCCCTGCAAACCCGCGGAAATTGAGGTCGGGGCGCAATACAAACTGCACCGGCATACGAAAGTTTGCATCCGGGCTGGGGCGATCAACTGGCACCGCTTCAAGAAGTTCAAGCACCGGGCTACCGCTGTACCACGGGGTGTGCTCGCTGCGCTTCACCACGTTGTCGCCGTTCAGCGCACTGATCGGCACCGCCACTGGATCGGGAATGCCGATGCGCGCGCAGAAGTCAACAAACTCTCGCTCGATGGCGCGGAATCGCTCCTCGCTCCATCCGACAATGTCCATCTTGTTGACCGCCGCCACCACATGGCGAATACCCAGCAGGCTGGCAATGAACGCATGCCTGCGCGTCTGCGTGGTCACACCCTTGCGCGCATCAATCAAGCTGATGGCCAGTTGGCAATGACTTGCACCCGTTGCCATGTTGCGCGTGTATTGCTCATGACCGGGGCAGTCGGCAATGATGAAACTACGACGCGCGGTAGCAAAGTATCGCCACGCAACATCAATCGTGATTCCTTGTTCGCGCTCAGCCTTCAGTCCGTCGACTGCAAGCGCCAGATCAAGCCCGCCGCCAGTGGTTCCATGCACCTTGCTGTCTTTTTCAAGCGCAGCCATGTG
>Ga0209296_1000510_pt1 | contig 33889 bp, 47 predicted proteins | sample S_130206_EF_Meta_FD_187319 | JGI IMG/M metagenome (GOLD analysis project Ga0209296, IMG submission 187319) | Freshwater microbial communities from Lake Simoncouche, Canada to study carbon cycling - S_130206_EF_MetaG (SPAdes) (version 2) | ecosystem: Environmental > Aquatic > Freshwater > Lake ... | reverse complement strand
TCAAAGTGCGTGACTTGCAGATGCTCTAAACCGCTTCTGACCATGATGCGGGCATCGTTAAAAGGTAATGTTTCGATGTGTTTCATATTTACTCCTAAAAGACCCTATGCGAAATTGCTGGGGCATGGGTGCATTGTTAAGGTAAATTAACAACCATGCAAGCACTTTATTTAATTCCTGACTGTTTTGTGGGGATTTTGTTGTTTAGATGCCTTAACATAGAATTACCGCATGACAAAACAGCAATTAGTTCAGTTGGCAGGATCACAAAGTGAGCTTGCAAAGATTCTTGGCATTAGTCGAGTGGCGGTGTGTTTGTGGAAAGCTGTGCCAGAACTGCGATTGCGCCAGTTGAAAGATTTGCGACCACAGTGGTTTGTATTGGATTAAAATGTGGACTTGGCTACCCTTAGCGGGGGAAAAGGCGATTCGTTACCGCCCTGCCACAGTCTCTTTGTAACGGCGACCGACAACGTGAGGTTTATATGCACTACTACCAATTCAATATTGGTGACTATCTCAGTCACACAAAGCATCTTGATTTAATGGAAGATTTGGCTTATCGCCGACTTCTTGATCTTTACTATTTACATGAACGACCGTTGAACAGCGGTATAGCGTCTGTTGCACGGCAGATCGGTATGCGTGACCAAGAGACAGAGGTCAAAACTGTGCTTGAGGAGTTTTTTGACTTATCCGATGATGGGTGGATAAACCAACGAGCAGACAAAGAAATTAAGCATTTCCACAGCAAAATTGATCAGGCATCAAGGGCTGGTAAGGCATCTGCTGAACGGAGGATGAGCGCACGTTCAACGGACGTTCAACTAACCAATAACCAAGAACCAATAACCAATAACCAATTAAAACCCTCTTTATGTCCACCTGACGGTGAACTTGAATCAGCAAAAAAGTTACCTGGCTGTGACCACAAGGCAGTCATTGAGCTGTACCACCAGAATCTGCCCACAATGCGGCGAGTGGAGGTTTGGAACGAAACCCGAGCTGGTTACCTACGGCAACGATGGCGGGAGGTGGCGGCAGAGCTGGCGCAAGCGCAAGACATCACCGCATCTGATGTGCTTAACTGGTGGAGTGAGTTTTTCCAATCTGTTGGCAAATCCAGATTTTTGACCGGTAGGGTTAACAGCAAGGACGGTCGGGCATTTGTTGCCGACTTGGAATGGATACTAAAACCAAGCAATTTTGCAAAAATCGTAGAGGGGAAATATCATGGCAATAACTAAGTTCACTCAGCAAAAAGACGATTCTTTTGATGACACACTGCGTTTAATGTGTTCTGTCCAAGGTTGTCCAAACCGTTGGTCAGTTAACTCTGATGGCGAAAAACCCAAGTGCTCAAAACACCAATGGAATAAAAATGAGAAAAAGACACCTGCTAAAAGCTGGCACGATTTCGGGGAAGAATTCTAAAATGAACCATGAGCACAGAAAAATCGCCAATTCAATCCTTAGCCGACTTAAAGACGGCGAACAATTTAGCCAATCAGTCATTAGAACAGCGCTTAAAGATACAGGAGACCTTGCGCCAAACCGAGGCGAGAGATTGGATCAAGCGGTACAGGAAAAAGATCAAGGAGGAGGGCGCAACCGAAGCATGGGCATGGTGGCAGAAAACCTTATCCGACTTAGTAAAAAAACGTGGTCAGAAAGCTGTGGACGAATTGCGGAGGCGCATGAATGAGGGCGGCAAAAATTGATGCAAATCAAGAGGCGGTGGTCACGGCGCTACGAACGGCTGGCGCTACGGTGCAGTCTTTGGCTGGTGTTGGAAAGGGTGTACCTGATTTGCTGGTGGGCTATAAAGGCCAAACCCTGCTCATGGAAGTTAAAGACGGCTTTAAAGCGCCGTCTGCGCGACTTTTGACTGAAGACCAGCTACGGTGGCATCATAACTGGTTAGGGGGCGCATTGGCGGTTGTAGACAGCCCTGATGCGGCTTTACGCATGATTGGGGTGATCAAGTGAGAATTGTTTGTTGGTTTAGTTGCGGGGCGGCAAGCGCAGTAGCCACAAAATTGGCAATTGCTGAAAATAATGGCAAATTACCTTTAATCATTGCTTACACAGAAGTGGCAGAGGAACATCTTGACAACAAGCGGTTTTTGAAAGATTGTGAAATTTGGTTTGGTCAAGAAATAATAATTTTGAGAAATGATTTCTATCAGGGGTCAATTTACAAGGTGTTTGAAAAAAACTACATTCGCACACCTAAAGGCGCACCATGCACTAGAGCATTAAAAAAACAGGTTCGCCAAAGGTTTGAGGAAAAAACTGACAGACAAGTGTTTGGTTATACGGCAGAAGAACAGGCGCGGCTTGATAGGTTTATTGATGCCAACAATGATGTAAATATTTGGACTCCTTTAATTGACAAAGGGCTTTCCAAAGAAGATTGTTTGGCTATGCTTAAAAACGCCAATATTGAATTGCCTGCAATGTATCGCCTTGGATATAACAACAACAATTGCATTGGGTGTGTCAAAGGCGGCATGGGGTATTGGAACAAAATTAAGGTAGATTTTCCTGACCACTTTGATCGCATGGCAAAACTTGAACGATTTAAAAAGCAAACGGTATTTAAAGACCGTTATTTGGATGAATTAAAACCTACAGACGGGCATTATCCAAGTGAGCAGAACATTGAATGTTCTATTTTTTGCCAAATGGCTGAACAGGATTACAAGTGAGAAGCCTTGAGCAAAACCGGCTAATGTGGGCAAACCTTGAGGACATTGCCCAGCAAGTGGTCTGGTACGGTCAAAAGCTACACAAGGAAGAATGGAAAGATGTTTTGACGGCTGCGCTGAAAAAGCAAAAGATCGTGCCTGGCATTGAGGGCGGGTTTGTGGTCATTGGCGCAAGGACAAGCAAAATGAGCGTGGCAGAAATGACCGAGCTGATTGAGCTGTCATCCATGTTTGGCGCACAGCAAGGTGTTAAGTTTCGAGCATTAGAGGAATAAAAAGGGGATCGGCACAAGGCCGACCCAAAATAATCACCGCAAGCATTTAAAACGGCAACCAAAAAGAAGTGTATCCATGTTCCAAAAACATCAATATGTAAGGTCAAAAAAGTTACTCAAACTGGTAGCGGGTCTTGATTGCCAATCCTGTGGGTCGGGCAATATGGTGCAAGCGGCGCACACAAATTGGGGTGGTGGCAAAGGTCGGGGCGTCAAGGCTGACGACAATTTGGTGGCTGCGCTGTGCCTCAAATGCCATTACGAGATTGACCAAGGCAAAGACATGAGCAAAGAAGAACGGCAAGAAATGTGGGAACAAGCACACATTGCCACCGTAAAAAAACTGTACATTCAAGGACTTTGGCCTGTTGACGTGCCGATTCCAGCGTTTACAATTGAGCCGCAGTTGTCTCCTTTGCAGGGGCATTGACCCCTGCTTTTTTTTAGGATAACCATGAAAAAAGACGTAGCCGACTTTATTTCCACGCTGTTTCACAGCTCAACGGTGACGCATTTCATGCACCTAAGCACCGATTCATATGCCACGCATAAGGCTTTGGGTAAATACTACCCAGCCATTGTCGATTTGGCTGACAACTACGCAGAGGCGTATTCAGGCTGTTACGAAAAGATCAAGGATTTTCCTGAAAACTTTCACAACGCCAAAGACCCGCAAAAGTACCTTGCCAGCATCAAAACTTACATTGAAAAAAACCGTGATGCTTTGCCAGACGACAGTCATTTGCAAAACATTGTGGATGAGATTGCCGCACTGGTTGATAGCACAATCTATTTATTGTCATTAAAATGATCAGGATATTTGCTGGCTATGACCCAAGGGAAGCTGTTGGCTACCATGTGTTCTGCCAGAGCCTGATTGAGCGCACCAGCGAGCCGGTAGCCATAACACCGTTATACGGTACACAGCGGGACGGCACAAACGCATTTACTTATCAGCGGTTTCTTGTACCCTACTTCACCAAGTTTAGCGGCAGGGCAATATTTTTGGACGCAAGCGATATGCTGATGCTGTCTAACATTGATGACCTTGCCAAGCTGTTTGACCCGACCAAGGCAGTGCAAGTGGTTAAGCACAATTACCTGACCAAGCACCCAAAGAAATACATTGGCACACCAATGGAAGCGGCGAACAGGGACTATCCCCGAAAGAACTGGTCAAGCCTAATTCTGTGGAATTGTGACCACCTAAGAAACCGAGTGCTGACACCTGACTTTGTGGCTGACCACAGCGGCTCAGACTTACACCGTTTCGGTTGGTTGCCCGATTCACTTATCGGTGAGTTACCGAAAGAATGGAACGTATTGATTGGCGAACAGGACAACAAAAATGCCAGAATTGCCCATTACACGCTTGGCATACCTGAGTTTGAGCATTACCAAGATTGTGATTTCAGCAAGCAATGGTTTAACACCAAAAGCCGACTAATGAACGGCTTGATCAAAATGCGGGAGACGGTCGATGGATAACGGTAAATGAAAATCACCCAAAAAAAGGTTGACAGCCTAATACCTTATATCAACAACAGCCGCACCCACAGCGATGAGCAAGTGGCACAAATAGCGGCAAGCATTAAAGAGTTTGGCTGGACTAACCCAATATTGGTAGATGGCGACAACAGCATCATTGCCGGCCACGGCAGGCTAATGGCGGCAAGGAAGCTGGGCTACAAGGAAGTACCCACCATTGAGCTGTCAGACTTAACAGAAACCCAAAAAAAAGCCTACATCATTGCCGACAACCGCCTGGCGCTTAACGCTGGCTGGGACAACGAGCTGCTAACCATTGAGCTTAACGATTTGCTGGCAGATGGCTTTGCATTGGAATTGCTGGGCTTTGACCCTAAAGAGCTAGACGCATTGCTTGAGCCAGAAGTGGTTGAGGGCTTAACAGACGAGGATGCTGTTCCTGATGTACCTGATGAGCCAACAACCAAACGCGGGGACATATATCAACTTGGTTATCACCGATTGATGTGTGGTAATTCAACATTTATAGATGATGTTGAAAAGTTAATGCAGGGTACATATCCTGATCTGATACACACAGACCCACCGTATGGAATGAATGCTGTTAGCAAATCGTCTGTGCTTAAAAAGAATTACAAAATTGATATTCTTGGTGATGATTCGCCAGACGTGGCAAAAGACGCATTCAATTTGATTTATGGGTTATATCCAGAAGCCAAGCATATTTGGTGGGGGGCAAACTATTATTGTTCCGCATTGCCCGACAGCGAATGCTGGCTTGTTTGGGACAAGGACAATGGTCAATCCGATCAAACCGATTGCGAGTTGGCATGGGCAAATTTTAGAAGTGTTGTGCGCCAATTTACCAAATCATCAGAAAAAAAGAATCGCGTACACCCAACACAAAAGCCCGTGGCATTGATGGAATGGATTATTCGCCGTTTCAAATTATCATCTGACACCATTGCTGATTATTTTGGCGGGTCTGGAAGCACATTGATTGCTGCTGAAAAGCACGGGATCAAAGCATTTGTGATGGAATTTGACCCAAAATTCTGCGATGTGATTGTTAAACGGTGGGAAGACTTTACAGGCAAAAAAGCCGTATTGTTGTTAGAATCCACCGTAACAGCTTAACGAGTTCCCCTATATAAAAGATGGCACTAATTCCTCAAAAGGCGCACAAGCCAACCGATGAGACCCGCAGGATGGTCGAAAGCACCAGCGGATTAGGCTTGCCGCATGAGCAAATAGCCATTCTTGTGGGCATAGACGACAAGACTTTACGCAAGTATTACCGCACCGAATTAGATTTAGGTAAGGCCAAAGCCAACGGACAAATAGCCAAAACCTTGTTTGGTAAAGCCACAGGGGGCGACACTACCGCATTGATCTGGTGGACAAAGACGCAGATGCGCTGGGCTGAAACCGTTAAGCAAGAAATCACAGGCGCAGAGGGTCAAGACTTGGTGATCAAGTGGGCAGCAGGGAAATAATACTGCCGTATAGCCCGCGGGAAGCATTTATGCCTTTCCACAATAGAACAGAACGCTGGTCGTGTTTGGTTGCCCACCGTAGGGCTGGCAAGACCGTGGCGGCAATCAATGACCTAATCAAACGAGCCATCACCGAGGGTCATAGAGGGGCGCAATATGCTTATATAGCCCCATTTCGCAGCCAGGCTAAACGAGTGGCATGGGACTACATTAAGCATTACGCCGCACCAATCACTAAAACCACCAATGAATCAGATTTGGCGGTAGAGCTGCTTAACGGCGCAAAGATCATGCTGTTTGGCTCAGACAATGCAGATGCCATGCGAGGTTTAGGATTTAACGGCGTATACCTTGACGAATACGGTGACTTTAAGCCCAGCGTTTGGGGTAACGTCATTCGCCCCACATTGTCAGACCGGCTTGGCTGGGCGGTCTTTGGTGGTACGCCAAAGGGCAAAAATCAGTTTCACGATATTTACAAGGTCAGCCAAGTTGTGCCTGATTGGTTTCTGTTAAGGCTACCAGCAAGCGTGTCCCAAATACTGCCAGACTCAGAATTGCAGGCGGCTCGGTCACAGTTAAGCCAAGACCAGTACGACCAAGAGTATGAATGCAGCTTTGATGCCGCTATCCTTGGTGCGTTCTTTGGTCATGAAATGCGCTTGGCTGATGATGAGGGCAGGATATGTGAGTTGCCGTTTGAGCCTGAATCTTCTGTATATACGGCGTGGGACTTAGGTTACCGAGACGACACTGCCATTTGGTTTTATCAGGTAGTGCGGGGCGAGATCAGGGTAATGGACTACTACGCGGTCAGCGGCGCAAGCATTGAGGAAATCTGCGATGCGGTCATAGCCAAGGGCTACCGATATACCCGCCACCACCTACCGCATGATGCTAGAGCCAAAACCTTGGCCTCGGGTGGTAAGTCGATTGTCGAGCAATTGGCAGCGCATCTGGGCGGCATAAGCAAGTTGGCAATAGTGCCTGAGATTGGCATACAAGACGGCATCCAAGCGGTGCGGATGATTTTGCCAATCTGTTATTTTGATTCCAGATGCGATGAGGGCTTGGAAGCGTTGAGGCAATATCAGCGGGAATACGATGAAGATAAGAAAACTTTTCGTCAAACTCCGCGCCACGACTGGTGCTCACACCCCGCAGATGCGTTTAGAATGTTGGCAGTAGCCTATCGACAAGAGGCAAGAGATCAAACACCGCCCAAGGGCAAGACCCTGCAAACCATCACACTTGATGAGCTGTGGGACTTTGAGATGCAACATAAAGAGGAGCGAATATGAGCCAGCCAGTAGCAGAAGTCGGTGCATACAAAAACATCACCGCCACAGGTGCAGTCACAACAGGCCCATGCCAATTGCTTGGCTTTTACGTCAACAGCACCAGCTCAGGCACTTTGGTGCTTAGAGACGGTGGCGCAAGCGGTACAGTTATGTGCGGCACAATTACACCGGCAGTTGGTTATCACCCATTTCCCGCCAACGTAGGAACTAGCCTACACGCAACCGAGGGTGGCACATTGGATGTGACATTCTTCTTTGCCAGCGGTAACTGATTATGTACGAAGAAAACGGCGCATATGAGGGCGAAGACCCAGGCCCGTACTGGCATGACCAGATTGAGACCGCCATCAAGATATTTGATAAATGGGAAAAGCGCGGCTTAAAGGTTGTCAAGCGGTATCGGGACGAACGTGATGCCATTGAGATGCCAAGGATGAAGTTCAACATCCTGTGGTCAAACATCCAAGTGCTGTTTCCCGCCCTGTACGGCAGACAAGCCAAGCCCGAAGTTTCACGCCGGTACATGGATCAAGACCCTGTGGGTCGATTGGCTTCCACAATGCTTGAGCGTGTCATGGAGTACGAGACCACGCAATTCGGTGACTTTGACGCTGCCATGTCTGGTGCGGTGCAAGACAGATTGTTGCCTGGTCGCGGTACAGCATGGATTCGCTATGAGCCTGTAATCGTCAATGACCGCCCCGAGGTTGAGGGTGTGGAGCAAGACGAATCACAGGTTTACAACACGATTGAAGACCCGACAGAGCGCATTGATGCGGCTCACAGCCCTATTGATTACGTCTACTGGTCAGACTTCTTGCATTCACCCGCCCGAACATGGGATGAGGTTTGGTGGGTAGCTCGCGCTGTTTACATGACCAAGGAGGAGGGTGTAGAGCGCTTTGGTGACGTATTCAACAACGTAAGCCTGACTAGCTCAAACACCGACATGGACGGCAAGAATCCATTGACCGCCAAGATGACCTATGACAAAAAAGCAATGGTCTATGAGATTTGGAACAAGCGCACGGCTAAGGTTTGTTGGATTGCCAAAGGTTATCCACAGGCATTAGATGAGCGTGATGACCCGCTAGAGCTGGAAGAATTCTTTCCATGCCCTAAACCGTTGATGGCAACCACCACCACCGGCACAATGATTCCTGTACCTGATTACTGTGAGTACGAGGATCAGGCGCAAGAGTTGGATAACCTGACACAACGCATTTACCTGTTGACTAAGGCTTGTAAAGCGGTCGGTGTGTTCAATGCTGAGTTTAAAGAGCTGGCGCGGATGTTCAGCGAGGGCGTGGATAACAAGCTGTTCCCTGTTACTGGGTGGGCGGCAATGTCGGAAAAGGGCGGCTTAAAGGGCGCTATCGACATGATGGACACCTCGCAGATCATTGTGACCTTGCGGGAGCTGTACGCAGCCAGAGAACAAGTCAAGCAGTCGATCTACGAGATCATGGGCATATCGGACATCTTGCGTGGATCGTCCAAAGCCCAAGAAACCCTTGGTGCTCAACAGCTCAAGGCTAACTTTGGTAGCTTGCGGTTAAAGAGTAGCCAAGGTGATGTAGCTAAGTTTGCTACCGACATCTTTAAGCTCAAAGCGCAAATTATCTGTAAGTTTTACCCGCCCGAGCTGATTGTCGAAATGTCTGGCGTGATGAACACGCCCGATGGTCAAGACCCGCAGATGTTGCAAGCGGCGTTGGAGATGCTATCTAATAGCACCATTCGCGACTTCCATATTGCGGTTGAGGCTGACAGCTTGGCTCAGATTGATGAGCAAGCAGAAAAGCAAGGCGCACAAGAAGCCATCCAAGCTATCGGTTTGTTCTTGCGTGAGGCAATCCCTATGATTAGCCAAGCGCCTGAGACCTTGCCAATGGCTTCCGAGATGCTGTTATTCCTTGTACGCCGATTTAGAGCCGGTCGGGGATTGGAGAGCGCGGTCGAAAGGGCAATGAAAGCCCTGCAAGACAAGGCAGACCAAGCGGCTCAACAACAGCCTGGCCCGCCGCCCGAAATGCTACAAATGCAAGCCGAACAGCAAGCAGAGCAAATGCGTATGCAAGCACAAGCGCAGTCTGAACAGATGAAGATGCAAGCAGACGCACAATTGGCGCAAGCACAGGCACAGCTTGAGATGCAGATGCAACAGGCAAAAGCACAGGCTGATATGCAATTGGCGCAAATGAAAGCGGACTTTGAAGCCGCCAAGCAAAACAATGAATTACAAATTAAAGCCCGAGAAATGGCTGGAAAGGAAGAATATGAGCGATGGAAAGCAGAACTTGACGCAGCGACTAAGATCATGGTGGCAAGGATTGGTAGCAACCCTGGCATCGACTTACCAGTGGTTGAAGCAGCGGCTGCACAAATAACCAATGAGTTGGGCGGGACGATTGTCCAAGCAATGGACAAAATAACCGCCTTGCACGACAACATGGCAAACCTGCATGGAGAATCTATGCAAAACATTGGCGCTGCTATGCAAAGGCTCACCGCACCCAAGAAAGTTATCAGGGGTGCTGACGGTCTTGTCATAGGCGTGGAGACCACATGAGCCTAGCCCTTGCTGATCGGGTAAGACAAACCACCACCTCAACAGGTACTGGGACGATCACGCTAGATGGCTCGGTTGTAGGGTTTCAGTCTTTTGCGGTCATTGGTAACGGCAATACGACCTACTACACCATTTCGGGCGGCGCTCAATGGGAGGTGGGAATCGGTACTTACTCTAGCGGGACACTAGCTAGAACAACCGTAATCTCCTCATCCACAGGCTCAAAACTGGATCTTGCGGCTGGCACAAAGGATGTATTTGTTACGTTGCCCGCTGAAAACACCATAACCTCCATTGCATCTGCTGATGGAAGCGTTATTGTTACCACGGCGGGATCGCTTGTTGACCTTGCGGTGTCGCAAACGTCCCCAGCCTCTGTACTTGTCGAGCGAGTACGAAATTCAACAGGTGCAACCTTAACAAAAGGAACAGCGGTATATATCTCAGGCGCAACAGGACAGCTTCCGACTGTTTCTAAAGCATTGGCAACAAGCGATGCCACATCAGCGCAGACTTTGGGATTGATAACAAGTGACTTGAACAACAATTCCAATGGGTATGTAACCATCATTGGGTTGGTTGATGACCTTGACACATCAGCGTACACCGATGGGGTTCAACTTTATTTAAGCCCGACCACGGCAGGCGCTTTGACCGTAACCAAACCGTATGCGCCACAGCATCTTGTATATGTGGCTGTCGTTGCCCATGCTCACCCAGTTCACGGCAAGTTAATTGTTAAGGTGCAGAATGGTTACGAGATGGATGAGTTGCATAACGTCTCAGCACAAAACCCAAACAATGGCGACATATTGGTTTACAGCTCGGCAACAGGTCTGTGGGTAACAAGCGCACCCTCTGCCACTTGGGGAACATAAGTGTTTGGCTACGCATCATTTGCGGAGTTACCATTTGCCACAATTGGCGTTGGAGTTGCACCCACACCAGTAGAAGATATTCTGCTTGGCGGTCACTTTGGCTTTGATGAAAAAAAGCGCAATGCACAATGGGCTAAAGACCGAAAGCTAGAGGGCCAACGCAAGCTCAAATTGCAAGAGGCGTTGTTTGGTCTACCGCCCGAGGTTAGAGAAGAAATCACCTCCGCGCCTGAGCAAACAATAGAGGTTGCGGTCAGAAAACAAATTGATTATGATTTGCTCATGCAAAGGGTCAAAGACCTTGAAGTGCGTGTTAAGCTCAAACGTGATGAAGAAGATATTGCAATGATCTTGGAGATGATGTGAGAACAACATGGGTATTTCCATCTGACGGTAGCGAGCCTTACGAAAAGTCTAAGGGCCAAGCCGGTGAGTACACCACGGTCATGGGCGACATTGCCCCATTCATGTCACCTGATGGCAAGATGATTGAGGGTAGAAAGCAATGGCGTGACCACCTCAAGCGCACCGATTCGATTGAGATGGGGCATTCTGACGTTAAGTATGCACAGCAAGAGTGGAACAAAAAGAAAGAGGCGCACCGAGACAGGTTGCGCGGTCAATTGCAGACCGTACAAGAGTTTGACCGACCAGGCGCACCGATTGCACCTGTTAAGATGTCTAACCTAAACGTAGAGATGGCAAACCGTTTACACAACCGTCCCATGCCTGAGCGCAAGGAGATGATCAAAATGACTTTGGAACAAATGAAAAGGATGAAGTGATGGAAAACGAAGTTGTCGCACCCGACACAGTAGAAACACCAGCACCCGAAACCCCAGCGGTCGAAGCGCCCCAAACAGCGCCAGCCGAGCCGCAAAGCAGAGCCGATACGATTCGTGCGGCACTGACCAAAACACCGACAAACCGTGGAAAACACGCCGCAAGCCAGCCCCGAGAGGGCGGTAAGTTTGCCCCTAAGTTTCCGACTGACCAGACCCAAGCGCCGCAGATGGCAGACAAGCCCAGAGCTGAGATGCCCAAAAGCCTGCGCCTTGAGCTAAAAGAACATTGGGAAAAAGCACCGCCTGAGTTACAGCAAGCCTTTGCTCAGCGGGATGCCGACTACGAAAAAGGTATCACCTCATATAAACAGCGGGACGCAGAGGCTCGGGCAATTACTGAGCAATTTGCGCCGTATGAATGGATTTTGCGGAACGAGAACAGCACACCGGCGCAAGCGATTGGCCCATTGCTTCAGACTGCGGCATTGCTGAGAACAGGCACACCACAGCAAAAGTCGCAAGCGGTCGCGCAAATGATTCAGCAGTTTCAAATTCCATTGGATCAAGTGGCTGCTTATTTTGGCGGCGAAGCCCCACCACAGCAAGATTCTCACTACAATCAACTGGCGCAACAAGTACAGCAGCTCACGCAACACATCACGCAGAGCCAGTACGAGGCACAGAAACAGAATGAAAACAGAGCACTCTCTGTAATCCAGCAGTTTGCGAGCGACCCCGCAAACGCACACTTTGAGGCAGTCCAAGACCGTATGTTGTCGCTTCTCCAAGCGCCGCAAGTTCTAGGGGACATCAGTCATATGTCAGAACGCGAGAAATTGCAAGTGGCATATGACACCGCTGTAAGACTTGATCCACAATTGGCACAAAGTTTATTTGCTCAACAGCAACAAAGCTACGCCGCACAGAATCAGGTTCAAAAGGCAAGACAAGCGGCTGTACAGGTAAGGGGCGCACCAGGCGGCGCAGTCTCTGGCCCAGTAAGTCAATCAGACCGCCGAGCTGTTATCGCAAATGCGTTACGGTCGGCAAATTTTTAAACAAGGAGTAAATCATGGCATACGCCAATAGTAATTACTCAGACGTTTTAGCAACTACCATTGAATCACGCTCCGGCATCGTTGCCGATAACGTGACCAAAAACAATGCGTTGCTGACTCGCCTGCGCGAGAAAGGCCGTTACAAGCCTTTTACCGGTGGTTCGACCATTCTGCAAGAATTGTCATTCCAAGCAAACTCAACAGCCATGTACTACTCAGGCGCTGAAGTATTGAACATCTCCCCTGCGGACGTGATCAGTGCGGCTCAGTTCCCGATTAAACAGGCAGCCGTAGCAGTCACCATCAATGGTTTGGAAATGCTCCAAAACAGCGGCGAAGAACAGATCATCGATTTGTTTGACGCACGTTTGGACGTTGCCGAGGCATCCATTGAGAACTTGATCTCTACTGGTATTTACTCTGACGGTACAGCCAACAACGGCAAGCAGATCACTGGTTTGCAAGCTATGGTGGTTGCGTCTCCATCCACTGGTGTGGTTGGCGGCATTGACCGTGCAACTTGGTCATTCTGGCAAAACCAGACTTTCGACTTCTCTGGCGATCTGGGCGCATCTGCATCCAGCTCCAACATTCAGACCGGTTTTAACCGCCTGTATGCAAAGACAAGTCGCGGCTCTGATGTAGTCGATTTGATTTTGTTGGATAACAACTTGTGGGGCTTCTTCATGTCGTCTCTGCAAAACATTCAGCGTTTCCCTGGCTCTAGCAAGATGGCTGAACTCGGCTTTGTTGCTTCCAAGTACATGAACGCTGACGTTGTTCTTGACGGTGGTATCGGCGGTAATATTCCGACATCCACTGGTTACTTCCTTAACACGAAGTACATTTTCTTCCGTCCTCACGCAAATCGTAACTTTGTTCCGATCGGTGATGAGCGTATGTCCACTAACCAAGATGCCATCGTGCGCTTGATTGGCTGGGCTGGCAATATGACTGCCTCGGGACTCCAGTTCCAAGGCGTTATGACTGAATAAGGAGCAAAATCATGGCTGATTACGTCACCGATGGAAAAATTGGTATTGATTTGACCGCTACTTATGCGAGCACATCTGCCGGTTCTACAACTTTGTTCCCTGTTACCCCTGGTACTCGGGTGAACACCTCCAACAACGGCGTGTATATGTTTGTCCGCGCCGAATCCACCATCAACGCATTTGATGCGGTGATTATGAGCACATTTGCAAACTCAGCGAGTTCTACTCCTGTGATGCGAGCTGTGCCTGTGACCACCACAAACGCTGCGGCTTTGGGTTTCAACATGGTTGGCTTTGCACAAACCGCGATTGCCTCTAGCTATTACGGCTGGGTTGGCTTGAATGGTATGTTGCAAGTTAACTTGTTGGTCGGATGCAATCCTAAAGTGCCTTTGTACACCACTTCTACCGCTGGTTCACTGGACGACACAACCGTGTCAGCCGGTTTCATCCAAGGTATTGTGGCTAACACATCTGCCACTTCTGCATCAGCACCATTCTGTATGGTCAACAATGCAGGCTTAATCATGGTTGGCGCAGGCTAAACCAGACTGACACCCTGCCCATAAAGCGGGGTGTCTTTTTAATGAGTTCTGTACCCTTAAAAATAACTGGAAAATGTGTCGCTGAAGATGAGACACTGTTTGCCCACATGGATGCCGCAATTGCAAGAGGCTATCCACAGATCAAGGAAGCACAGCCAATAAAAGCTGGCTCGATCTTGTTAGTGGCAAGCGCACCAAGCGTAAGGGGTCAGGTAGAGCTTATTAAAAAGATGAAAGCGGAGGGGTCGCCCATTGTGGCGATCAAGGGGGCGCATGATTGGCTTATTGCCCAAGGCGTAATACCCGACTATGCCTTAGCCATCGACCCACAAGAGCACCGCATTGCGTTTTACGCGCCACGCAAAGAAGTGCATTACATGATTGCCAGCCAATGCCATCCGGCGATGTTTGACAACCTTGATGGGCATCAGGTCACGATATGGCATCCATACGTCACAAAGGGCCAAAACCGCCCTAAAAACTCCATGCTGATAGGTGGAGGCACAACCTCGGGATTGAGGGCTATATCGCTGTTCTACGTCCTTGGATACAGGAAGTTTGAGCTGTTTGGCTTTGATTCTTGTAACACCGACCAAATGCTCAGGGTCAACGGCGAAAGACTCAAAGAGGGCGACCAATTGATTGAGGTCAAGATTGACCCGCAAGGCGAGACCTTTTACTGCAATACAGCGATGGCGTTGCAAGCCGAGCACTTCCAGACCTACTACGACTACTTACCTGATGCGGTATTTAATGGGCATGGGCATGGATTGATCCAAGCCATTATCAAAAAGCGCGAACAAAACATAATGGAGTTGGGCGGCATCATTGATGTCAAAACCGAGCTAAACGACCGCACATCGTTTATCCATTGGGGCGACAAGAACGCCGCGAGCTGGCGCTACCGTTCCAAGATACCGGCGGGTGATTGGGCAAGCCAAAACGACTTGACCGCTGACACGTTGGTGTTTACCAAGCCGCAAGCCAATGAGTTGATGGTGATGGCAAGAGCCAAAGCCCGAGGCGCATGGGTGGTGGTGGACTTTTGTGATGACCATTTTGATTGGATGCACTACCAAGAGGCATTGCGTCTTGCGGATGCGGTGACTTGTTCAACCACCGAAATGGCGAGAAGAATTAAAGAGTTGGGGCGGGATACTTCTGTTATTCCTGACCCTTATGAGTACCCCGAGATGCCACCGCACTGTAATGGGGTCAATTTGCTTTGGTATGGGCATCATGTCAACCGTGAAAGCCTAAAACGCATACTGCCCGACCTTGAGGGTTATCCTTTGCGGGTGGTGTCAAACTTTGATGGGGCAATTCCTTGGTCGCATGAGACTATGTTGGAAGAATTTGCCCGAGCCGATATAGTGGTGATCCCTGCCACAGCTCCTTACAAGAGCGCAAACAGGGCAATTGAGGCAATTCGCCAAGGGTGTTTTGTGGTTGCAGAGCCGCATCCCGCCTTAGAGGGTTTTCCCATTTACATCGGCAACATCAAAGAGGGCATCGAATGGACAAAACAACAGGACATGAAAAAACTTATTTCCAAGGCGCAGAAGTTCGTGATGGAAGAATTCTCGCCTCAAACACTGATCGACAAGTGGAAGACAGCTACGAGACGGCCTACAACCTTGGATGCGGAAAGAAAAAATGGGACGGTTGGGTAAACGTAGACCTACATTCCGACATTTCCGACATCAAATGCGACCTTAGAAAACTAGAGTTGGCAACCGATTCAGCCGATGCGGTGGCGGCAATTCACGTTTTAGAGCACTTTTACGAGTGGGAAGTCTACGACCTACTGAGTGAGTGGAAGCGAGTGTTAAAGCCAGGCGGCAAAATGATCCTAGAGCTTCCTTGCATGGACAAGGTGTTTGCCTATGTATCCAACTGCGTGATCACCAAAGAGCCGTTACAGCCCTTTATGACCACTTATGCCCTATGGGGTGACCCTAAGTACAAAGCCGAGGAAATGTGCCACCGTTGGGGTTGGTTTCAGCGCCCATTGCAAGATATGTTGGAAACCGTGGGAATGCAGAATATTACGTTCTGCGAGCCAAGATACCATTTCCCATTTCGTGACATGAGGGTGGAATGCTTAAAGGGGTCTTAACCAACACCGAGCGCCATGAGCAAATGGCAAAGTCAATGCACTTGCCGTTGCTGAAGAAAAAGGGCAAATTCAACGACCGGCGCATGACCATTGCGTGTTATGGGCCAAGCCTTGAGGACACTTGGCGGCAGCTCAAGCACCCAATCATGACGGTTTCAGGGGCGCATGACTATCTAGTGGAGAGGGGAGTTATTCCTGATTTTCATGTGGACTGTGACCCTAGAGCGCACAAGGCCGAGATGCTGAGAAAGCCTCAGAAAAACACAAAGTACCTGATGGCCTCGGTCTGCCACCCAAACTTTTGGGAAACCCTTAAGGGGAAAAATGTTAAGGTATGGCATTTGGTAAATGGAGATGATTTCGAGACGGTGGCATGGGTTGCCCAGCACCACCCCGAGGGAATGGAAAGCCTGATAGGTGGCGGTTCGAGCGTAGGAATGCGGGCTATGAATGTTTCGGCGGCTTTAGGGTTTCGCCGGTTTGACATTCATGGCATGGATTGTTCGTTTGTAAAAAACCGTCACGCGGGTGCTCACACTGGCAAAGATCAGACTAAAATCATGGTCAGAGTTGGTTTGAGAACATTCCAGACAACGCACCAGATGCTTCAATCTGCGATTGAAATGGAGAAATTCATAGAAACGCAAGACGCTGAAGTGGTGTTTTACGGTGATGGACTAATGCAGGAAACTGCTTTCAAACTCAAGGAATTAGCATGAAAAACGAAGTGGCAGGCTGGACAAACGAGAGCTGGATGGAAGACAACCGAGGCAAGATGGCGGTGTTTTTCTATACCAAGCAAGTGCAAAACTCATTTAAGACGGCGCAAGAAAATCGCCCGATCTTTGATGAAAAGGTGTTTTTGAAGAAACTTGTACCCGGCGACTCCACCTTGGTTGTTGACCGCCCCATGCGCCCGACCGATGTAGATGATCACCCAATTGAGTGGGCAAGGTTTGAGCAAAAGAAAGAAAACCGCGTTTCTGGCACACCTTTGGAAGCATGGTCTATTCTTAGCGACACCCAAAAAGCTGAGTTCAACGCATTGCACATTTTCACAATTGACCAGTTTGCACAGCTTCCTGACTCAGTGGGCAACAAGATCATGGGCTTTAATGACTTGCGCGACAAGGCTCGCACGTTCATTTTGGCGGCTAAAGATTCCAAACTGATGGACAACGTAAGGGCTGAGACTGAGAAAGTTATGCAGACTCAAGCCGCTGAAATTGCTCAATTGCGTGAGATGATCAACGAGTTGACTGCCAAAAAAGCAGGCCGACCCAAAAAAGAAACCGTAGAGGAATGATATGAGCTACACATTACTGCAATTGGTTGATCAAGTATCGGGAGAGCTGGGTTTGACTCAGCCAACGGCAGTAATTGGCTCATCAAACAACCAAACCATTCAGCTATTGTCCTTGGCTCAACGGCTGGGCAAGGATTTGGTCAGGGATTACGAGTGGCAGCGCTTGGTGCAGGCTTACATCTGGCAAACCCAGAATGCGGTGAGCACCACAGGCAATATAACGGCAAACTCAAGAGTAATCACTAACATTCCAAGCACAGCGGCTTTGCAAGTGGGGAATGTGGTTACCGGCACAGGGCAAACACCGTACGCGGAGATTTTGACGATTGACAGCTCTACGCAAGTCACGCTAAATGCGCCGGTTGCCACCTCCACATCCTCGGTTTCAATGACGTTTGCCAAACAGGATTACGACTTGCCTGATGGCTACGACCGCATGATTTCGGACACCAATTGGGACAGGACAGACCATTGGCGCAACCTCGGGCCAAAGTCATCACAAGATTGGCAGTTCTTGCAAGGCGGCATTATCTCCATTGGCCCACGCGAGCGCTTTCGGATATACAACAACAAATTCAGGATTTTCCAAGCCCTGACCACGGTTTACAACTTCTCATTTGAGTATGTGTCTAACTATTGGGTATGTGCGGCAGGCTCAGAGCAAGGCTCAAAGTCAGCATATACGCTGGATACCGACACCAGTATTTTCCCTGATGACCTGATGCTTGCGGGTTTAAAGTTTTATTTCTTGAAAGCCAAAAAGCTGGACTACTCCATTGAGTTGGGCGAGTTCATGCGGGCGTTGGCTTATTGCAAAGCTCAGGATCAACCAGTTTCTGCCATGTCGCTTGCACCAGTAGGAATGAACCAACTGGTCGGGCCGTGGAGTGTGCAAGATGGCAATTGGCCTAGTGTTTAAGGAGATGACATGAAACTAGATGGACTTTACAAAAATATTCAAGACAAAAGGGCAAGAATTGCCGCAGGGTCAGGCGAAACAATGAGAAAGCCTGGCACTGAGGGCGCACCGACTGCCAAAGCGTTTAAAGAAGCTGCTAAGACTGCCAAGCCAGAAAAAAAGAAATAAATGCTGAATTCATTTTCCAAAGCTCCGCGCCAGCAAGCCTCACAAACTGTTACGGTTGCCGCGCCAATTGGGGGTTGGAATGCCCGCGATGCGTTGGGGGCAATGGATCCTTTGGATGCGGTGACGTTGCAGAACTTTTGGCCTGGCACTAACTCAGTTATTCTGCGAAACGGCTACACCAAACACGCCACGGGATTCCCTGGCACGGTTGACAGCCTAATGGCGTATTCGTCAGGTTCATCAAATAAATTATTTGCCGCAAGCGTAAGCAGTATTTATGACGCAACTAATCCTGGCGCAATTGGTGCGGCAGCGGTTGGCAGTCTGACTAATGCAAAATTTCAGTACACCAACATTACCACCGCTGGCGGCTCATATTTAATGGCGGTCAATGGTGCAGACAAGCTCAGAATCTTTAACGGTACATCATGGGCTAAGGATGGAGACGGCGCACCGTATGATATTACTGGCGTAAATACAGCTAATTGTTCAAACATTTTGTTGTTTAAAAACCGTATTTGGCTTATTGAAAATGGTAGTCTCAAAGTCTGGTATTTGCCAATAAATGCAATTGGTGGGGCGGCTGTGGCGCTGGATATGACCAGCTTGGTTCAGCAAGGCGGCTACATCATGGCGGGCATGACATGGACGTTGGACGCTGGCTATGGTGTAGACGACAACTTGGCGTTTATCACCAACAAGGGCGAATTGATCCTTTGGCGATTAACCGACCCGACCACACCGACAGGCATATCAATGGTGGGTTTGTGGAAGCTAGGCGCACCAATTGGTAGGCGTTGCTACACAAAGTTTGGCGGGGATTTGCTGATCATCACGCAAGATGGCATTGTGCCGATGTCGGGTGCATTGCAAAGCTCAAGGCTTGACCCAAGGGTATCAATTACCAACAAAATCCAGTATGCGGTCAGTCAAGCGGTTAGTTCGTATTCTGATAATTTTGGGTGGTGCTTGCTGTATTACCCTAAAGAAAACCAGTTAATTATGAACGTGCCAATTCAAGCAGGGTATCAGCAGCAGTATGTGATGAACAACATTACAAAAAGTTGGTGTAATTTCACAGGTTGGGCGGCAACAAGTTGGGAATTGTTTAACGACAACCCCTATTTTGGCGGTGACGGTTATGTGGCGGCGGCGTGGAATGGCACATCAGATGACTCTACCGACATTGATGGCTTTAGCTTGCAATCATTCCAAACCTATGGCACAGCCTTGCAAAAGCAATGCAAAATGATCCGCTACCACTTGCAAAGCGATGGATCACCAAGCGTTTTTGGAAACGTGAACGTGGATTACAACCTTGCGGATGAAGCCGCACAGCTTAACTTTTCTACAAGCATTTATGGCTTATGGGACACAGGATTGTGGGATTCTGCCATTTGGGGGTCAGGGCTTGTGCCTAGCGCTGATTGGCAAGGTGCAACAAATATTGGTTATAGCTTTGCGCCGTTGTTAAAAACAGCAACGCAAGGCATACAATTGCAGTGGGTCGCAACCGACTTGGTATTCGAGGCTGGTGGTGTGCTTTGAGATAACTTCCGATCATTCGGCTGGTCATTGGACTGCTGAAAAGATTGAGGGTGGTTATCACGAAGCAAGAAGTCGGTCTATCGGATTGAAAAAAAACGGCGAGTTTGTTGCCGGTGTGATTTACGAGAATTGGAATAGGCGGTCAATCACTTGCCATATTGCCATTTCTGGTCGGTTGACACCGAGGTACTTGGCGGTGATTTTTGACTATCCTTTTGTGGTTTGCGATGTCAAAAAAATTATTGTTCCAGTAGATGCAACAAATTCAAAAAGTGTCACTTTGGTAGAAAAAATGGGTTTTACAGAAGAAGCCCGAATCAAAGACGGCATGGCTAATGGGGATTTGATCCTGTACACATTGGCAAAGAAAGATTGCAAATATTTGGGGGAACGATATGGGAAAAAAAACAGCAGCACCACCAACGCCTGATTACAAGGGCGCGGCGATTGAGCAGGGCGCAGCCAATGTTGAATCTGCAAGGGCTACGGCAAAACTGTCTAACCCCAATATTTATACACCTTACGGCACTCAATTAGTAAGCTATGACGGCGATGTTCCAACTGTTCGCCAAACTCTTACACCGACCGCACAAAAGACTTTAGAGGCTCAGCAAGGCGTTGATCTTTCATTGTCAAATCTTGCACAAAAAGGTACAGGCATTGCGTCTAATGTGCTTGATAAGCCGTTCAGCTTTGGTGGGCCTGATGTTCAGACTTCATTAGATTTAAGCAATGTGGCAAAGATGCCAATCAATGCTGGCGTGACAGGCCAAGAAGCCATCATGTCAAGGCTTGAGCCATCTTTGGCAAAACAAAGGGTGAGCACAGAAACCCAATTGATCAATCAGGGGTTGCGACCAGGCACAGAGGCTTACGACAACGCCATTCAACTTCTTGGTCAGCAAGAGACAGATGCTAGAACGCAAGCGGTTTTACAGGGCCTTAATCTTGATATTGGCGCAAATGCTCAAGGATATAACCAAGCGTTGCAAACCGGTCAATTTGGCAATACTGCCCAACAACAAGCGTTAGCGCAAGCAATTCAAAGTCGCCAGATGCCATTGAATGAAATCAATGCGCTGATGAGTAGTTCACAAATTGAAAACCCTCAATTTGGGGCTTACTCTGGCGCTAACGTAGCACCCGCACCAATATTTGCAGGCACACAAGCGCAAGGGGCATTTGATGCCAACAAGTACAACCAACAAGTATCCCAAGCCAATGCAGCGACCGCAGGACTGTATTCGTTGGGTGGCGCGGCTTTGGGTGCGCCTAAAGGCACGTTTTCTGACCGCAGATTGAAATCAAACATTGTCAGGCTTGGTACTCACCCAATTGGTGTTGGTATTTACGAATACGACATATTTGGCGGTCGCCAGATTGGTGTGATGGCTCAAGAGCTGATGGAAGTGATGCCAGATGCGGTGCAAGAGCACCCAAGCGGATATTTGATGGTTGATTACGGGAGACTTTGATGCCAGCAATTAATTTAAGCCCTTTAACCGCCGAACAAGAATCGCTTGACCGCCGCCGCAAGATGGCAGAGGCAATGCAACAGCAAGCAATTTTGCCCATTGAGATGCCTACCGTGCCAGGCGCAAAGGTTAGCCCTTTGCAAGGTTTTGCAAAGCTATTGCAAGGCTACATTGCTGGCAAAAATCTTGAAAAAGCCGAGCAAGAAAAGAAACAGTACGAAACCGACACAATGGGCGACTTTGCTAAGATTTTGAGAAATACTGGCAAATATGAAACCATACCGGGTACGCCCGCTGTGCCTGAGCAAACTACCAGCACAATCGAGCCAAACATTGCTAATCAAAATTTGCAGGCGGTTGCAGCAAGACAAATGATCCGTGACCCCAATGCGCCTATCAGCCCATTTGAAAGACAAATTGGCGAAGATGAAAGAGCGCAAATTAGTCAATTGCCATTGGAATCTACGCAAACAATGGTAACGCCTGCGGTTGCGGGAACGCCTGACAGACAAATACCTTTGTTGTCCCCTGAGTTACTTAGCGACCCAAACTTTATGAAGACCAGCTCAGGTCGCATGATGTTGGCGCAGGCTTTGATGCAACAACAAGCACAACAGCAAGCAAAAGCTGAAAAGGCTTTAGAAATTAAAAGTCGCAACCCAGAAGAAGATTTGTACAGAACGGTTGATGGAAAAGTTGAAATTGTGTCACCGGGCAAGCCTAAAGCAATATTGCCAAAATGGGAAAAATCAAGCAAGTTTGATGCTAATGGGCAAGAGATTATGGGTTGGGTAAATACCAATGCGGCTGATATTCCCGCATCATTTGTACAAGGCGCAGTAAAACCTGCAATGACAGATGCACAACGATTAGAAGCAGAGTTAAAACTTTATGCAACTGACGTTGAAGCAGAAAAAGCTAAAGACGTAGGACGCATACCTCCTACATTTACGCGGTTGCCTAAAGGTGTTCCGATTGGTGCGAAACGAACTGGCGAGACTCCTGACGGCAAAGTAGTTTTTGAGTTAAACGGCAAAAAGTATGTGGGGGAATAATGGCTGAATACACTGGTGAAGTAATTTACGATGCCCCGCAAGGTAAACCCAAGCCTGTAGTTAACCCTGCATTGGTGAATGCGTTAGTGCCGCCCGCTGTTGTGCCAAAGGCGGCTTCAGTGCCTGCGTTGTCGCCACAAGATCAAAGAGCATTTGACTTAGCGGAAGTTAAAAGAAAAGCTGATGTGCAAGCAAAAATTGCTGAAGAAAATCGAGCTACAGCGCGAAAAATAGAAGAAGAAAAAAGAGCAAAAGCAACAAAACTAGAAGAAGAAAAAGCCAAAGAAGCAAATCCAATAAGCTCTTTAACTGAAGGAGAACGTAAAGCTGGCACGTTATTGCAAAGAATGCAATCTTCTTCAAAACAATTGCAAGACGTTCTTGCAAAATATCCTGATGCTGCAAAACCAGAATATTTGTCAAGTTTTGTGCAAGGTTTTAGTGAGCCTGCTGCTAACTTAATAAGGTCAACGCCTCGCCAACAAATAGAAACGGCACAAAAAGATATTGTGGATGCGGCTTTAACGGCCTCTACTGGGGCTTCATATACCGCACAACAATTTAAGGAATTTAAAGAATTTCTTTTTCCGCAAATTGGGGATGATCCACCCACCATAAAAGACAAACAAAAACGGTTAGAAACTGCCATTGAATCAGTACGGCTTCAATCTGGTCGTGCCGCCAAACTTGTTCCAGACGTAAAAACTGGCAACAATCCACCAGCAGGCGCACCGGCTGATGTCAAGCAAGCAAAAGATGGCAAATGGTATTCGCCTGATCCAGCAAGAAAAGGCAAATACTTACAGTGGGGAGATTGAGATGGCTGGCAAACCTGTTGAATTTGACCCATTTGCAGCTCAACCAAAGCCGGTTGATGTTGATCCATTTGCGCCTAAAAAACGGTCTTGGATGGATGTGCCTGGCGAGGCTCTAAGCAACATACCCCAAAGTGCAAAAAATTTAGCTATGGGGCTTTATGACGTAGTTACAGACCCCATTCAAGCCGTAAGAGGCGCGGGCGAACTAATAGTAGGCGGCACACAAAAATTGATGGGTGATCCTTTGTTTCAAATTCCTGCTTTGCGTGAAGCAGAGCAAAATGTGCAACAAAGGGGCAAAGCTGCATTACAGGCGGGCAAAGAATTTGTCGGTCAAAGATATGGTGGTGAAGAACAATTAAAAGGCACACTTGCAACAGACCCTGTGGGCGCTGCGGCTGATCTATCGTTGTTGTTTACTGGTGGCGCTGGCTTGGCATCAAAAACGCCTATGCTGTCAAGAGCTGCACCAACATTAAGAACAGCGGCAAACATAACTGATCCATTATATTTGGCAGGCAAAACTGCTGGCAAAACTTATGACCTGACAAGCGGTTTGGTTAAGTCTGGTCTTGGAATGAAGACAGGCGTAGGAACAGAAGCAATTGAGCAAGCGGTGCAAGCGGGTCGCCAAGGAAACACGACATTTCTAGAAAATATGCGCGGTGATGTACCGATAACCAATGTACTTGATGACGCACAAGCCAATCTTGCCCAAATGAATTTGAACAAGCAAAAAGATTACCGTTCTGGAATGGTTGACATCAAGAACGATAAATCTGTGCTTGACTTTAAAGGCATTGATCAATCCTTGCAAAATGCTCAAAGCAAAGTGTCTTATAAAGGAAAAATTATAGATAAAATTGCGGTTGAAACTGTTGAAAAAATGCGAGCCAAAATTGATGATTGGAAAAACTCTGATCCTGCTGAGTACCACACGCCAGAGGGTCTTGACAATCTAAAGCAAAGCCTTTGGGAAGATTTTGGCAAGTTAGGCAAAGACGAAAAATTAGCTTATTCCGCTGGCAAACAAATTTATGATTCTGTAAAAAACGAGATCAGCAAACAAGCACCAACTTACGCAAAGGTGATGAAAGAATACACCGATGCAAGCGAGCTGACCAAAGAAATTGAACGAGCTTTGTCGCTTGGACAAACCGCATCTGCTGATACGGCAATTCGTAAACTTCAGTCATTGATGCGTAACAACGTAAACACAAATTACGGTCAACGACTCAATCTTGCCCAACAGTTAGAAAGCGCTGGCGGTAGAGATTTGATGCCTGCATTAGCTGGTCAAGCGTTAAGCAGCAAATTGCCAAGAGGTTTGCAAAGCGCTACCAATATTCCATCTGCTTATTTGGCATATGGTGCTGGCGGGCCAGCGTTAGCAACGCTTGATCTGTTGGCTTCATCTCCTAGATTGGTGGGTGAAACTTCATACAAATATGGTCAACTTGCAAATGCTTTGACACAAGGTCAGCAAGCGGTTTCCAAGGCCATACCTATGACGGCAAAACAAGCTAGATTGGCGGCTCTTTTAGGCGCACAATCTAATCCATACGCAATTGGGGGACAGAAATGAGTTACAACGGTAGCGGCACATTCCAAATAAACACTTCTGGGCAACCAGTAGTTGCAGGCACGGTCATATCCTCGACCGCCTTTAACGCCCTTACAGCGGACTTGGCAACAGGTCTGTCCACGGCTATCACAAAGGACGGTCAGACCACTACAACGGCTCGCATACCGTTTGCGGCAGGTATTAACTCAAGCCTAACCACAGACTCATCTAGCACCACCACAGGGTCAATTATTACGGCGGGTGGTGTGGGTATAGCTAAAGCGCTGTATGTGGGTACAACGGCTAATTTTGCAGGCGTAGTGACGTTAACTGCCCAGCCAATTCTTTCTAGCTTGACAGCCTCTAAGCCTGTGTTTACTGACGCATCTAAGGGTTTGGTATCCACGGGTACTTTGGGCGCTGATCAAGGCGGTACAGGGGTTGCAAACAATGCGGCAATGACTGTTACAGGCTCTGGAAACTTTGCTTACACAAGGACTTTGACAGGCGTTACAAACGTCACTTTTCCCACTACTGGAACATTGGCAACGCTTGCGGGTACAGAAACACTAACTGGCAAAACTCTTACTAGCCCAATAATTACTAATCCTTTGATTACTGAGATTAGAGAAACAGCGACTGTTTCAGCAACAGCAGCCACAGGAACAATCCAATTTGATGCGCTGACCCAAGTCGTTCTATATTACACAACTGCTTCATCAGGTAACTTCACGGTCAATTTCAGAGGCAATGTAAGCACATCTTTGGATAGCGTGATGTCCACAGGACAGTCTTTGTCGGCTACCTTTTTGGTAACCAATACTGGAACGGCTTATTACAACTCTGCTGTAACAATTGACGGCAACAGCGTTACTCCCAAGTGGCAAGGTGGCTCTGCACCGACAAGTGGCAATGCAAGCTCGATTGATAGCTACACCTATGTGATTATCAAAACAGGGTCTGCCACATTCACCGTTTTAGCTTCTGTAACCAAGTTCGCATAAGGACACGCAGATGCCACGTTTATCCAAAATTGGTGCTGCTGCACTAGCCGCCTTTGGGTGGACAGGACTGCAATCGGTTACTGCTAGTTACCTTGTAGTGGCTGGTGGAGGTGGCGGTGGTCATACATTTGGCGGCGGTGGTGGCGCTGGCGGATTACTATCAGGCACAACAGTTTTAACTCCAACTTTGTCCTACACCATTACTGTAGGCGCTGGCGGTACGGCAGTAACAAGCAGTAGAGGAAATAATGGTAGTGATTCTGTTTTTAACAGCATTACAGCCACTGGAGGCGGTGGCGGTGGTGATAGTACAAGCACAACTGGTAAATCAGGCGGTTCAGGCGGTGGGGGTGCATATTATTTAGGTGCTGGTGGAAGCGGAACTGTCGGTCAAGGTAACAGTGGTGGCGCTAACCAAGGTACTAACGGTGTCGGTGGCGGCGGTGGTGGTGCTGGTGCGGTTGGTGCAAGCACAGGTACACCCGGCTCCGCAGGTGCAGGCGGTATTGGTTCAACATCTTCTATAACTGGAACATCTACTTACTATGCTGGCGGTGGTGGTGGTAGTGGAAATACTGGGTCAGTAGCCGCTGGTGGTCTTGGTGGAGGCGGTGCAGGTGGTATTAATGCGGCGGGAACTGCTGGAACTGCTAATACTGGTGGCGGTGGCGGCGGTGGCACTACTGGTGGCGCACAAGGCGGCTCAGGTGTCGTAATCATTTCATACACAAGCGCAACACAATTATTTGGTGGTGGAACTGTTACCCAATCAGGCGGTAACTTCATTCACACATTCACATCTTCTGGCGCACTTAGCCCTTTGTCATCTATAACAGCAAGTTACTTGGTAGTGGCTGGCGGTGGCGGTGGTGGTCGTTCAGAAAACTCAGCCAGCGGTGATGGCGGCGGTGGCGGTGGCGCTGGCGGCTATCGCACAGCCACAGCAATAATTGATTCCAACTCAATTTATACAGTTACTGTTGGCGGTGGTGGTGCTGGGTCAACTTCTGTTGCCGCAAAAGGCGTTAACGGTTCTGATTCTGCTTTTTTTGCTGTCACTTCAGCTGGTGGCGGTGGTGGCGGCTCAGACAACGCCAATACAAATATCAACAATGGTGCTGATGGTGGTTCTGGCGGCGGTGCAGCTAGTTTTTTCCAAACCGCAACAACTGGAGGTGCGTCAAGCCCTGTTACCTCTCCAGTTCAAGGTTTTGCTGGTGGCAGTCTTGCCGCCCCTGCAAGTCCATCGGGTGCAAGAGCTGGTGCTGGTGGCGGTGGTTCTTCACAAGCGGGAAATACCAAAAACGCAAACATTGGCGGTGCGGGCGGTAACGGTACTGCTAATAGTATTTCTGGTTCATCAATTACTTACGCTGGCGGTGGTGGCGGTGGTGGTGGTGGCGACAATGCTCAAGCGGGGGGCGCTGGAGGAACAGGTGGCGGTGGCGCTGGCGGCACAATAAATACCAATGGAACTGCGGGTACTGTCAATTTGGGTGGTGGTGGTGGCGGTGGTGGCCCGTCATCAGGAACGGGCGGTGCAGGCGGTTCAGGCGTAGTCATCATCTCTTACGCTGGCTCACAAGCATTTACTGGCGGCACAGTCACATCTTCTGGTGGCAACACTATTCACACATTTACTTCTAGCGGGTCTTTAACTGGTGGATTTGTTGAATATTTAGTTGTTGCTGGTGGTGGTGGTGGCGGTGGCAATGGCGGTGGCGGTGGCGGTGCTGGTGGTTTTAGAACAGGCACTACTACTTTAATAAAAGGCACTTCCTACACAGTCACAATAGGTGGAGGAGGCACTGCTGGGACGGGAGTTCCGGGAACTAATGGCGCAAAAGGTTCTGATTCAGTATTTAGCACCATTACATCTACTGGCGGTGGTTACGGCGCACAGATTGCATTCCAAGGCGGCTCTGGTGGTAGCGGCGGCGGGTCTGGTAAAGACTCTAACGTATCTGGTGGTTCGGGTAATACTCCAAGCACTAGCCCATCTCAAGGAAATAACGGAGGTTCTGTACCTGGAAGCGGTAATATTGGCGCATCTGGCGGTGGTGGTGCTAGTGCAGTTGGCGCTAATGGAGGCGGCACTCCCGGTGCTGAAGTTGGTGGAAATGGCGGCGCTGGCACGGCAAGCAGCATAACTGGAAGTAGCGTCACCTATGCTGGAGGTGGTGGTGGAGCAGTCAATACTACTGGTTTGTCAACGCCCGGGCTTGGTGGTGCAGGCGGTGGTGGCAATGCTTCTGTTAATGGCACTTCTGCTGGCTCCGCAGGCACAGCCAATAGGGGTGGCGGTGGTGGCGGTGGTGATTATGCTTCTCTAGGCACGGCTCAAGCAGGCGGCGCTGGTGGTTCTGGCGTAGTCATTCTTTCCATTCCAACAGTCAACTACTCAGGCACAACCACAGGCTCACCCACAGTCACAACCAGCGGAACAAGAACAATTCTGACCTATAACAGTTCAGGCTCATACACGGCATAAGGAGAAACAAATGTCACACTTTGCAAAAGTAGAAAATGGAATAGTAGTCAACGTCATTGTTGCCGAACAAGATGTCATCGACTCTGGCATCTTTGGGCACGGTTGGGTACAAACCAGCTACAACACACACGGTGGTCAACACCCAGAGGGCAGACCTTTGCGTAAGAATTATGCTGGCATTGGTTATACCTATGACTTAGGCCGTGATGCGTTCATACCGCCACAACCGTATCCATCATGGATTATGAGTGAGGAAACTTGCCTATGGTCTGCGCCAACTCCAATGCCTATTGATGACAATCGTTATTCTTGGGATGAGCCAACATTGGCATGGATTGAGGTGGCAGTATGACACCCGTTGAAGCCCGATTAGACACGCACGAACAGGTGTGCGAGTTCCGCTACGACAGCATTAACGCCCGTTTAAAGCGCATTGAGCAGATTTTGATAGGGTCATGTGCCGCCATCATTGGTATGCTGTTGACGCTTGTTTTAAAGCTCTAGGAACGTGAAATCGAGCCGATCACGCTGGCGCTTGCTGCAATAGCCGGAATTAAGCAGGGCGTGGCTCTGTACAAGGATGCCAAAGCTGCGGGTACAGACCTTTACAAGATCACCAAAGAAATCTCTGGATTCATTGGGCAATTCTTTGACGCACATGAGGAAGTCAAAAAGGACGTTAAGCGGCAAGAGCTTGACCCGCCCAAAACAAAATCAATGAAAGCCCAAGCGCTTGAAAATGTGTTTCACCAGATTGAATTAGAGCGACAGTCGGTAGAATTGCGTGAGTTTTTGATCTACCACACAGACCCAGCGCTTGGTGCAGTCTGGTCACGGTTTGAGGAAGAATACAAAAAACTAAACGAGGAAAACGAGAAGCAGATTGAACTTGACCGCCAAATGGAGATGCAACGCAAATGGCAACGCAAAAGAACAATAAGCAATCTGCAAGACAAGGCGCTAATAATCGGGGCAGTGCTAACGATTACTATATACCTCCACCTCCTCCTATGGTCAATCAAACAAATGACAACGGGCAAATAGTTTTTTTGATTTCACTGATTGCGGTGATGCTGATTTTGCCGTTGTTCTTATACTTGATGGCATCAATGTACTTTGATATGCTAGTCGTGCAACAAGAAAACAAACAACAGCAGGCAATTATTCGCCGCCTCATTACTCAACTGGAGAATAAAAAATGATTCCCATAGTCGCATCATTGCTTGGCACACTTGCCCAAAACGGCCTTGGCTTGCTATCTAGCGCCATTCAAGCCAAAGGCAAGGAAGTGGTCGAAAACACGTTGGGCGTAAAGATTCCTGACAACCCTACACCAGAAGACGTTTCCAAGCTAAGAGAGCTGCAATACGCACATGAGGAACGATTGCTCGAGCTGGGCATTGAAAAAGCCAAGATGGAACTAGCCGAGCTTGACCTGTTGGCAAGGGCCGCGCAAAGTGACGCAGATAACGTTACAGACCGTTGGCAAGCAGATATGTCATCTGACTCTTGGTTGTCCAAAAACATACGCCCCATGAGCCTTATAGCCATCTTTATGGGCTATTTCTTGTTTGCCATGATGAGTGCGTTTGGCTATAACGCAAATGAATCCTATGTAACCCTGTTGGGTAATTGGGGGATGCTGATTATGGGCGCTTACTTTGGCGGCAGGACTGTGGAAAAACTTGCAGAAATGAGGAAGAAATGAAAGCTAAATTAACTTTCCTTGTAACCCTGATGGTCAGCTTTACCCTGTGCATTGTTGTTGTTGGCATGGTTGGCGTTCTAATGGCTGGATTGTTTGACGAAAAAGTTGACAACGCAGAAATATTCAAACTAATTAGCCCAGCATTTCAAACTATTGTTGGTGGCTTTATTGGCTTATTAGCTGGCGTAAAACTGTCGCACGGTGAAATAGATGGAGAACAAAAATGAGTTTAAGCACCGAACAAGCCGCATTCCTACTGGATGCCTGCAAACTGATCCAGTACGCCACAGAACAGGGTTTTATGGTTACTGGTGGGGAACTATCTCGCACACCAGAACAGCAAGCCATTTACGTCAAAACAGGCCGTTCTAAGACCATGAAATCCATCCACCTAAAACGTTGTGCTATTGACCTAAACTTTTTCAAAGATGGCAAGATCATTTGGGACAAGGCCACCATAGCGCCTTTGGGTGTGTATTGGGAATCTTTAAATGTCAAAAATCGTTGGGGCGGTAATTTTTCCAATTTGGTGGATTGCCCGCATTTTGAGCGTAATGTTTAATCTGCAAAAAAGTGCAGTAAGGCAACAACAACAACAATGCCAATGATTGCGCCAATGAACATAACTGCAATGGTGATAATTATTTCTTCCATCGGTCGCATATCTCCTGTACGGTTTTGGTTTTTTTAGGTTTTTGGCATAACTCGCTGATTGACTTTTCTTTTGACTTGCGCTGCATTTGGTAGACATTGAGGGGCGCTGGTGGTAGCAAGTTATAACCGCCAACGCCCATCATTGACAAGCACAAAATAACGCGGCTAATCATGTTCGTTTATTGAATAAAACCAATCATCTCCAGCCGTCCACTTGCGTGTGCCATCGACTGAATAAATGGTTTTTGCTGCTTGGAAATCAGGGAACTTGGCTTGATGGATCAGGCTTTGGTCATACCACAGGCATCGGTTGTTGGGCTGTGCGGCAAACTGTCCTGATTCCAACTTGATGAAATTAAAGGATTTGTGTTCCTCGGCGGTCTCAGTAAAGCCGGTGTCCACATCCATGCCATCAGCGCAAAAGTCTACGGTAAACATATATGTGCCAAAGTGCCATTGCTTATCTTTGCCAAGAAACTTAACGCCCAGATTACGCAGGCCAATTTTTTCGACAATGGTAAACCGATACCCCATGCAATCCCACAATTGCAAAATGTCCACAGGCAGGTCACTAGCGCCCTCTTTCCACACATAAGCGTGGATGGGCAGCTTGTCGTATAAAGCGCCGTATTCGGTCAGCAACGACTCAATCCTAAACACTTGGCCTCTGATGGCTTTAAGACTGACCCACACGCAAGGCACAAGCTCGCCATGCCCTTTGGTGTGGTTGTATAAAAATTCAGCCTTAATAAAGCACTGTAATGGCGGTAGTGACGCAACAAGATAACTCATATCAATTCCCGCTGTACAGGCACAAACCGCCATTCACGCTCTGCCCTACCAGACTTTGACTTGGTGGTCTTGCCAGTTAGCTCAACCATGCCAAGCCTAGCCATCTCAGGTAACCGCCTGGCTACCTGATTGCCGTCCAAGCCGGTCAGCTCTGCAATACCGTCCTTGCCCCGAGCACCAAAGCGCTGGAGACAATCCACGATCTGGTCAAAGTGTTGACTTGCAAAAATGGCTTGGTCGGCTGCGGCATGGCTGGTCACTGGGTCAAGTGACCGTGCGCGTTTAAAAAGGTATGTCATCTCTAACTCCTGTATTTGTCTTTTCCTCCAAGTCATAGCAATTTGCCCATCCTGTCCAACCACCATCTGCCAAAGGTATGGTGTCTAACTTAATTTTAAAATTTTCACCATCTTCAAACAAACTGCCAATGGTTTGGTAGCGTTTCTTTTCTTGACCGTCTTTATTTGTGTAAACGCCGGTAATGACAACGATGTTTTTAATTTTTTTCATGGGAGGCTTTCAAGTTGTTGGATTTTTAGGTCTACATCACCCAAGAATTGGATGACTGAATTCTCAAGCAAATTAACCATTTCGGGGTCATAGTTGATGCGCTTGATGAATAGCTGATGTCTTTCTGGAAGACGTGGATCAAATGAAACAAAGTCGCACCAAGGGCGGTCGGCACAAGCCATTTGCCACATCATTTGCGTGATGTATTTGGCTGGCACAGTTTGACTTAACAGCGTGTCAATGTGCGTAGCGGTGTTTGGGCATTTAATTTCCACCATGCCCTCAGCAGCCAAACCGTCAGGCGATGCACCAGACATGGCAATTCGAGGGTGGTCGATAAACCCCACTTCAGTAACCAACAAATCCATCCTAGCTTCATAAGCACTGCGAGCATAAATTTCCTGCTCAACACCCCACTGCATAGCTGAATTGCTGTAAGACTCGGCAGGCTTGCCAGTCAACCTTTCGCAGACCAATTGGGCAAGGTAGTTCTCGCGGCTGGTGCTTGGCCCTGACTTGGTTTTGGCAATGATGTCTGCCACACGGCTGGCGGTGACCTTACCGCATCTGGCGGCAAACCATTCTTCAGTTCTTTGTTCCATCTGTAATCTCCACAGTTTGTTTTAAAAGAATAAGCGTTGCCATATCAATTTGGCTGGCTGCTTTGTAGGCACGTTTCCGCATATCAGAAGTCATGTTAAAAACACCCATATCTTTTACGGCAGTCATTTTGTGAAACTCCAATAGTTCTTCAATTGCTTGTTTTGCAAGCATTAAAGTTTCAAGGGATATTTCGTGTTTCATTTACCCTCCAACATGGCTTTTTTAGCGTCCTTTTTGGCAATGACCTTAGCCTGCCATGCCTGTTCGCCGTTTGTAACCTTGTACGCCGCTTTATAGGCTTCCTGTAACTCTTTGAGGGTGATGACTTCATCCATTGCCGCCATCAGGTCAAGGATTTGGTTTTCGTTGACCGTAGACTTGATTTCGGTCTTGCGGCTGGCGTGGTTGCCATCGTCATCTTCTGGGGCAATACCGCAAGCAGCCATCAGCGACCCTCGGCGGGCATACGTCAAACACGCCATTGCGCCTTGAGGATCGTTCTTCATAATGGGAAATCGCAGAATACCAGTTTCAAGCATTTCGCCTGACTCATGCACAAACACGGTTTCCACCATGATGCCATCAACGCAGTCATAGGATTTTTGCACTAAGGCAATTCCATTGTCATTTAGCGCATCAATTACGGCCTCAACGCAAGCAGCCAGGTCAGCGTAACGTGACTTGAAATGCGGGTTGGTGGATGATTTGAGGGCAGGGCCAAAGGCTTTTTGCGCCTTGACCAATGCTGTTGCAATTTGTTTCATGTTGTTTCCTTAATAAAATTTTGGGCCACAAGTCACATCCACCAGCGTCTCGGCGGTGTAACCATTGATTTTGCGTTTACCGTAAATTGTGATGGCTCTGAGGCCATTCTTTTCGCATTGTTTGATTGCGTCTATTACCTCATTTCTGCCCATTGGCTGGATTTGTTTATCCATGATCAGCTCTTGTTCGGTTAGTTTTGTTTCGGTAAAGTGGCTGCAACCCACTAGCGCCAGTAGTAAAAATGCGTATTTCATTACGGTCTCCAAACAAAAAGGTCAAACAAAAC
>Ga0209296_1000509_pt1 | contig 33893 bp, 43 predicted proteins | sample S_130206_EF_Meta_FD_187319 | JGI IMG/M metagenome (GOLD analysis project Ga0209296, IMG submission 187319) | Freshwater microbial communities from Lake Simoncouche, Canada to study carbon cycling - S_130206_EF_MetaG (SPAdes) (version 2) | ecosystem: Environmental > Aquatic > Freshwater > Lake ... | reverse complement strand
CTTGACCCCCACCCCCATATATTTTTCTGTTACATTTGCGCATCTCCCCGTTTACTCGGTGCCTATGATTGAACTTCACGCTACTGCGGAACATCCAATTCCGTTTGACCTGTCCGATGAGGAACCAAAAACTCATGCGGATAGCATTGCTATTGCCGCTAATACAGCAGACCTTATTAGCCAGCTTGGGCCCAGCATAAATTTCAACGAAGATGATCTTGAAGCTGCGGGTAAATTAATACTCGGTGAGAACAAGCCAGCCAAACCAAAGACCATTGCTGTATCTGCGCAGGCACAAGCGATATCTTCTTTAGTTAAGACGTTTGATTTCAATACGTTTGCGGATCAACTCCAAGCCCGCAACTTCATTACCAATCGCTTAGTAGAGCTTGCCAACAACGGCGACCCTAAGGTAGAACTCAAGGCACTAGAGTTATTAGGTAAGCACTCGGACATCGGCCTCTTTACAGAGCGCAGCGAGATAACCATCCACCACACAACTTCCTCTGCCCTAGAGAACTCTATTAAGGAGCGGGTCAAGCGTTTACTTAACGCAGACGTAACAGACATCACGCCGTTGGATGATTTGGATGCGCAACTAGGCCCGTCAAACCCCGTAACCCCCGAAGAAGCGTTTGAAAAAGCGGCAATAAGTACTAAACTAGACGACCAAATCCAGCAAACTGAGGTGCAAGATAATGGGTGACATCACCCTTAAGGATATTGAAGCACTAATAGCGTCGGGGAAACTGACCGATTCTGATCTGCGCGTGCTTGAGGCACAGCTAAGCAAACTAGAGAAGCTAAAAGACCGTGAACTCTGCCAAACCAAATTCATTAAGTTCGTCGAACGAGTCTGGCCTACCTTTATTTCAGGGGCGCACCACAAGAGGATGGCTGATGCGTTTGAGCGTGTGGCAAATGGTACTTGCAAGCGGCTTATCATTAATATGCCTCCCCGCCATACTAAGTCTGAATTTGCTTCTTATCTGCTCCCAGCTTGGTTTTTGGGGCGTTTTCCTGATAAAAAGGTCATTCAAGCATCTAACACGGGCGAATTAGCCGTAGGCTTTGGTAGAAAAGTGCGTAACTTGGTTGACTCTGAGGCATACCACGAGATTTTTCCCAGCTTGCAACTCCAAGCGGACTCAAAAGCAGCCGGAAGGTGGAACACCAGCAAGGGTGGTGACTACTTTGCTATTGGTGTGGGCGGTACGGTGACCGGTAAAGGCGCGGATGTACTCATTATTGATGACCCACACTCTGAGCAAGAGGCTGCAATGGCGGCAAGTAACCCAGAAGTCTACGATAAGGTGTACGAGTGGTACACATCTGGGCCCCGCCAGCGTCTCCAGCCCGGTGGTTCTATAGTTATAGTGATGACTAGGTGGTCTCAGAGGGACTTAACCGGTCAAGTTATCAAAGCAGCCGCTGCACGTAACGGTGAAGAGTGGGAAGTCATTGAGTTTCCCGCTATTTTGCCCTCTGGGAACCCACTTTGGCCCCAATTTTGGTCACTTAGCGAGCTAGAAGCACTGCGAAACGAGCTGCCTAACTCAAAATGGCAGGCCCAGTACCAGCAGAACCCAGTGGGTAACGAGTCAGCCATCGTAAAGCGAGATTGGTGGAAGATATGGACCAACGATAGGCCACCACCCTGCGAATACATACTACAAACGTGGGATACGGCCTTTGAGAAGAACAACCGGGCCGACTATTCTGCGGGGACTACGTGGGGCATATTTAATTACGACGAAGACTACGGGATGCCCAATATCATCCTGCTAAATACGTACCGCAAACGGGTGGAGTACCCTGACTTGAAGCGCGATGTGCTCAAGGAGTACCGGGACTTTGAGCCAGACGGGGTGTTAATTGAGAAAAAGGCGTCAGGTGCACCTCTTATATATGACCTTCGAGCGATGGGTATACCAGTGCAGGACTTTACGCCCGGCAAAGGCCAAGACAAAATTGCCCGTCTCAACGCAGTATCAGACATAATTGCGTCGGGTAAAGTGTGGGTGCCCGAGACACGCTGGGCAGAAGAGTTAATAGACGAGATAGCTGAGTTTCCGTCAGGCCAGCACGATGACTTGGTTGATGCGACCACTTTAGCGCTAATGAGGTTCAGACAAGGTGGGTTCCTGCGCCTGCCTAGTGACGAGCCTGAGGATGTTAAGTATTTCAAAGGTCACCGCAACGAGCGGTATTACACAGTTTAAGGACTAATCATGGCTACAAGTTCAATGGATAAAGCACTCTACCAAGCTCCTATGGGGCTATCAGATATGGGGGCTCAACCAGATATTGAGATTGAGATTGAAGACCCTGAGTCTCTTCATATTGGTATGGGTGATATCGACATTGACCTTGCGCCACATAAGGAAACCAGTAAGGACTTTGATGCTAATCTTGCTGATTACATGGGCGACAGTGACCTAGATGCCCTAGGTAATGACTTGATTGATGACTTTAACAAAGACATCATGGATCGCAAGGACTGGATTAAAACCTATATTGATGGTTTGAAATTACTGGGCTTGCAGTACGAAGAGCGTACTGAGCCGTGGCAAGGCGCGTGTGGAGTGTTCCACCCGATGCTGACTGAATCAGTTGTGCGTTTCCAGTCTGAGGCAATGATGGAGACCTTCCCCGCTATGGGGCCGGTTAAGACGCAGATTGTTGGTGAGACGGACATTAAGAAGGAAGAATCAGCAAATCGCGTGCGCGAGGACATGAACTACCAGCTTACTGAGGTTATGGTTGAGTATCGCCCAGAGCACGAGAAGATGTTGTGGTCGCTGCCCTTGGCAGGCTCTGCGTTCAAGAAAGTGTATTACGACCCGGCCCGAGGGCGTCAAGTTGCGATGTTTGTAACGGCTGAAGACATGGTTGTGCCCTATGGAGCCAGTAGCCTAGAGTCTGCCGAGAGGGTCACGCACGTTATGCGTAAGACCGAGAACGAGGTGCTCAAACTGCAAGAAGCTGGGTTCTACAGTGACGTAGACCTTGGTGAGCCTACGAGCGACCTTGATGACATTGAGAAGCAAAAGGCTGAAGAAACGGGCATGACTGCTCTACAGGATGAGCGCTATCGTATCCTCGAGATGCACGTTGACTTGGACTTGCCCGGCTATGAGCACAAGAACAAGAAGGGTGAAAAGACGGGGATTGCGCTGCCGTACGTGGTGACCGTTGAGAAGGGGACACGTAAGATTTTGGCTGTCCGCCGTAATTGGTACGAGGACGACAAGCTGCACACCAAGCGCCAGCACTTTGTGCACTACCAGTACATTCCGGGCTTTGGCTTCTATGGGTATGGCCTGATCCACTTAATTGGTGGCTACGCCAAGAGCGCCACTATGATTATTCGCCAGCTTGTAGATGCTGGCACGCTGAGTAATCTGCCCGGTGGTTTGAAGTCCCGTGGTTTGCGTATCAAGGGAGATGACACTCCCATCCAGCCGGGTGAATTTAGGGACGTTGATGTGCCTAGCGGGTCGATCCGTGACAACATCTTACCGTTGCCGTACAAGGAGCCAAGTCAGGTTCTGTTTGCTCTGTTCCAGAACATCGTCCAAGAGGGGCGTTCATTTGCATCCAGCGGTGATATGAATGTGTCCGATATGAGCACGAACGCTCCGGTGGGCACTACTTTGGCTTTGCTAGAGCGCACTTTGAAGGTGATGACAGCGGTTCAGGCGCGTATCCACTACTCCATGAAGCAGGAGTTCAAGCTCCTCAAAGTAATCATTGCTGACTACACCCCGGACGAGTATGCGTATGACCCAGAGGATGCCTCGCGTCGTGCCAAGAAAACGGACTATGACTCTGTGGATGTGATACCGGTCAGTGACCCTAACGCGGCGACGATGGCACAAAAAATCGTGCAGTACCAAGCGGTGCTTCAGTTGGCTCAGTCTGCCCCACAACTCTATAACTTACCTCTCTTGCACCGTCAGATGATTGAGGTGTTGGGTATAAAGAACGCTGACAAGCTCGTGCCGGTGGATGACGATGCGATACCTGTAGACCCCATACAGGAGAACCAGAACATCCTGACCAGTAAGCCGGTTAAGGCGTTCGTTGAGCAGAACCACCAAGCGCACATCCAAGTACATATGTCTGCTATCCAGAACCCGCATATTCAGCAGATTATGAAGATGAACCCACAGGCGCAGGCAATAATGGCAGCGGCAGCAGCGCATATAAATGAACACGTTGCGTTTGAATATCGCAAGCAGATTGAGCAGGCGATGGGTATGCCCCTGCCTACAGAAGATCAGAATAAGCAGACTCCTCCAGAGTTGGCAGACAAAATTGCTATGTTGGCAGCACAAGCCTCACAGCAGATACTACAACAAGCCCAGCAGCAAGCACAGAATCAACAGGCACAGCAGAAAATGCAAGACCCAGTGGTTCAAATGCAGCAGCAAGAACTCCAGCTACGTCAGCAAGACTTGCAGCTTAAAGCCCAAAAACAAGCAGCAGATGCAGCAGCTAAAGCTGACCAGATTCGTGTGGAAGAGGCGCGGATCGCAGCCCAGAAAGAGATTGCGGCTATGCAGGTAGGGGCTACAGCCGCCGCTGCACGGGATAAATTGAACAAAAACCAAGAGGCTGAAGGCGCACGTATGGGCATAGATGTGGCTAAACACAGGGCTCAGATGGCGATGCAGCAGGCGCAGCAGTCCGCACAACGGCAACAATCTCAACAAAAACCACCTAAGAAAGGGTGAGCATGGACAACGACCGGTTATTAACTTACCTAGTCAGCGAAATTACTAAATTACGCTCTGAGCAGGCTGCGTTTATCGCCAGTGGCAGAGCAACGGACTATGCCGATTACCGGCATACCTGCGGGGTTATCCGGGGTCTAACCCACGCAGAATCCATAGTCAGAGACCTTGTGCAACGATTGGAGAAAATTGATGAGTGAATTTGACACTGCTGCGGTAGATTTATCCGGCATTCTTAATACGAGTGCGGAAGAAAAAGCCAAACAGTTGCCTGAACCTAAAACTTTCCAGCTACTGTGCGTCGTCCCAGAAGCAATGGAAGAGTATGCCGAGAACGGTATTCTTAAGGCTTCGCAAACCATGCATTATGAAGAAGTACTGACCCCAGTATTATTTGTAGTAAAGATGGGGCCTGATGCGTTCCAAGATAAAACCCGGTTCCCTAGTGGGCCGTCGTGCGATGTTGGTGATTTTGTAATTGTGCGCCCTAATTCAGGCACCCGCTTGAAGATTCATGGACGCGAATTCCGACTCATTCCCGATACCTCAGTAGAGGCAACTGTAGAAGACCCGCGTGGTATTTCCCGCGCTGCATAAGGAGTAATTTATGGCTGAATTTAAAGGTGAAGAATTTCAATTCCCTGATGAGATAGATACGTCTAAACCATCAAAAGAAGAAAAGTTTGAAGTAGAAATTGAGGACGATACCCCTCCTCAAGACCGTAACCGCAAACCCGCGCCGCCCCCTGATGACCCCACGGAGGAAGAATTATCATCTTATGACGAGAAAGTTCAGTCGCGGATTAAGAAATTTACTCGTGGATACCACGATGAACGACGCGCTAAAGAGCAGGCTTTACGGGAACAAAAGGCAACTGAAGATTATGCACGACAAGTTATTGATGAAAATAGGCGACTCCAGCAGCAGTTATCTACTGGTAGTAAGGCGTTTATTCAGCAAACCCAGTCTGTAGCGGAAGTTGAACTCAACAACGCTAAGAAGAAATACAAAGAAGCTTACGAAAATGGGGATGTAGATGCCCTAACGGACGCTCAAACTCAAATAGCTGAGGCTACTTTACGTATAGATAAGGCCAAAGACCTACGCCCTATTGAAGTAGAGGAGCGTCAACCCGCACAAAATGCTGCACCGCCGCAAAATGTTACTCCCCGTACTCAAAAATGGATTGATGCTAATACTGATTGGTGGGGTCAAGACGATGAAATGACCATGACCGCTATGGGTATTGACAGGAAGTTACAAAAAGAGTATGGTCCTGATTATGTGGGTACTGAAGAGTATTTCCGCACCATCGACAAAACGATGCGCAAAAGATTTCCTGAACATTTTGAATCTGTTCAGAGCGAAGAACCGGAGGAGGAAGAAACGCCCCGCCGTGCAACTAGAGCTACCGTTGTGGCACCCGCCGCACGTAGCACATCGCCTACTCGTATTAGGCTGAAGGCATCAGAAGCAGCGCAAGCGCGCCGTCTTGGGGTTCCTTTGGAAGAATACGCCCGTCAGGTTGCTTTACTTAAAAGAGGTTAAAAATGGCTGAAGCTAAACAAAATCGTTTGGATCGTGAGTTGGATGTACGTAATGAGTGGGCCCGTCCAGATACTTGGCGTCCCCCAGAAACGCTTCCACAACCTAATGACCGACCCGGTTGGTCACATAGGTACATCCGCATCAGCATGATGGGTCAATCTGATCCTTCTAATATCTCTGGCAAGTTACGCGAAGGTTATGAACCCGTGAAAGCGGAAGATTATCCTGAGCTTATGGTGCACGCTATTACCGATGGACGCTTTAAAGGCAACATCGAAATTGGTGGACTGTTGTTATGCCGTATTCCTTCGGAGTTTATGAAGCAACGCGAAGCATATTATGCTAAGCAGAATCAGGCTCAAATGGAATCAGTAGACAATAATTTTCTTCGTGATAGTAATCCGAAAATGCCTCTGTTCGCAGATCGCAAATCTCAGGTTACCTTCGGTTCTGGTACTTAAATATAGGAGTCCTTTATGGCTTATCCGGTTATTGATGCCCCTTACGGGCTAAAACCGATCAACCTGATCGGCGGTCAGGTATTTGCGGGTTCTACTCGTGATTACCCGATCACTAACGGTTACAGCACAGCAATTTTCTACGGCGATTACGTAGGATTGTCTCGTGGTGAAATCGTCCGCTTGTCTGTGTCTACTGGCACAGCAGGCAATCAGACAGGTATCTTCTTGGGATGCCGTTACACCAACCCCGTCACTAAACAGTTGACCTTCTCGCAATACTGGCCCGCATCAACTGCGGCTGGTGATGCAGTGGCTATTGTTGCTGACGATCCTGACCAAGTGTTCAAGGGTGTTGTTTGCTCTGCTACTACCGCTGTTGCTTCTGGCGCTCGCGCTATGATTGGCCAAAATCTGGCTATGATTAACAACACAGGTAGTACTGCAACTGGCAACTCCAAGAACGCTATCTTGGCTCCAAGTGATACTCCTGCCACCACTTCGTCTTTGCCCGTTCGCGTGCTTGGCTTGGTGACTGATACGGCTGTTTCCCTTGGAACTGCTACCTATACCAGCATTTCTACTGCTACTGTAACTTGTTCGGCTCTGCCGTTCGCGTTGCCAGTTGGCACTGATGTTGGTTCGTTGGACTCTTCTGGAAACTACGTTTCTGCGGGTTCGTTTGTTGACACCGCCGCTGCCGCCGGTGCTACCTCGTTTATTTTGAATCAAGCTCCTGTTGCTACTTTGAATACCACCATCGTGTTCATGCAGTATCCAGAGATTTTGGTCAAAATTAACTTTGGTCAGCATCAGTATTACGCTGGCACCAGCATTGCTTAAGGAGTAACTTAAAATGGCTATTTCACGCGCACAGCTACTTAAAGAGTTGCTCCCCGGATTGAACGCATTGTTTGGTCTGGAATATGCTCGCTACGGCGAAGAGCACAAAGAACTTTACGAGACTGAAACCTCCGAGCGTTCTTTTGAAGAAGAGACGAAGCTGTCTGGCTTCTCTGCTGCACCTGTTAAGAACGAGGGCTCTGCCATCGCTTATGACAATGCTCAAGAGGCATGGACTACCCGCTACAACCACGAAACCATTGCTTTGGGTTTCTCGATCACCGAAGAGGCGATTGAGGATAACCTGTACGACAGCCTGTCTGCTCGTTACACCAAAGGTCTGGCCCGTGCTATGGCGTATACCAAGCAGGTTAAAGCTGCTGCTGTTATCAACAACGGTTTCTCTGCCGCTTATGCGGGCGGTGATGGCGTGGCGTTGTTCAGCACTGCTCACCCGCTGGTTAACGGTGGCACCAATAGCAACCGCCCAACTACCGCCGCTGACCTGAACGAGACTTCTTTGGAAGCCGCCGTTATTCAGATCGCTGCGTGGACAGATGAGCGTGGCCTGTTGATCGCCGCTAAGCCTAAGAAGCTTATTGTTCCTCCGTCACTGATGTTCGTTGCTACCCGTCTGTTGGAAACCAGCCTGCGTGTTGGCACTACCGACAACGATATCAACGCGCTGAAGAACAACGGTTCGATCCCTGAAGGTTACACCGTTAACCACTTCTTGACCGACACCAATGGTTGGTATCTGACCACTGATGTACCTAACGGTCTGAAGCACTTTGTGCGTTCGCCTCTGGCTAATTCAATGGATGGAGACTTCGACACCGGAAACGTCCGTTACAAGGCCCGTGAGCGTTATTCGTTCGGCTGGTCTGATCCTCTGGGCGTGTTCGGTTCGCCGGGCTCGGCCTAAAAAGGTGGAGAAAAGGGGCCTTGTGCCCCTTTTCTTTTTAGTGTATATTGCAGCTATTCCGGGCTTTCCGGTGCATCAAACTAGTCCCGGCTAGACGACATACCGATTGATGCACTTCACTTGTATGTAAGGATATCTATCATGGGATTCGCAACTCATCTCGGCCCTTGGCTGCTTGGCACTGTTAAAAACACCACCGGCACTACCGCTGGAACCATCCAAAATACTGGTACTACCCTAGTTTCCCAGACTAAAAAAGTAGTTTATACCGGAACTGTAGCCGCAGCTACTGCTACTACGACTCTGTTTACCATCCCTGCCGGTTCTCAGATTGTCAATATTTTTATTGATACCTTGGTAGCTTTCACGGGTTCTACCGCAGCCAATGTGGTGGTTGGTACTTCGGCCTCTACTGCGCTGTTCTGGGCTTCTACAGACATCACCTCCCAAGGTCGTCTGGCTAACACCAACGCCGCTACCAAATTGGCTAACTGGGCTGGTGCAGCTACTACAGCATCCCCTAACGGTGCTGGTGTTGGCGCAACTGACGTTATTATCCAAGCAGCGTTGACCCCCACTGTTGCCGACGTGACGGCTGGTACGGTGCAATACACCATTGTGTATGCCGTTGCAAACTCGGACGGTTCGCAATCTCCTGCTCCTAACCAGCAGTAATTAGTCTCGGGGGCTACGGCCCCTGTTTTATAGGAGATTAGTTATGCAACAAACTGATGTTAAAAGTGCACACTTGAGTGCGGCGGGTTCTTATTACGTTGGGCGGGCGCGACTCAAAGGTTTTGTTGTTAGTCCTAAAGCAAGCACGGCAGCAACATTTGAAATTAGAGACGGCGGTTCTTCTGCTGCTGTTCTCTATACGATGGATATAGCAAGCCTTGGAACCCCAAATACAATTAGTATATTTGTTCCCGGCGAGGGCATATTGGCATCTACTGGGCTGTATCTCACACTCAGTGTTGGTTCCGTCACAGGTATCACAATATTCTATGGCTAAGAAGAACCCCTCCCTTGCAGTAGGACGTGGCGAGAAGCTACCCGTCTCCAAGGGGGCTGGGTTAACAGCCAAAGGCCGTGCCAAGTACAACGCAGCAACAGGCAGTAATTTGAAAGCTCCCCAGCCTCAAGGTGGCGCACGCAAGAACTCATTTTGTGCGCGGATGTCAGGTATGCCGGGGCCGATGAAAGACGAAAAAGGTAAGCCAACCCGCAAGGCGGCTTCTTTAGCTAGATGGAAATGTTGAGGTATATATGAACGATGCACATGACGCAAAAACAATGGCTGATGGCGCTGCCGTAGTAATGGGCCTTGGCGGTTTTTTAGGGTGGATGACTCCTGTGGTAACACTTATTGGCGGCGTTTTTACAATTATTTGGATGGGTATTCGCATCTGGGAAACTGATACCGTACAGCGGTGGTTTAAAGACGATGCCGACGACAAGTAAGAAGCAACACAAGTTCATGGAAGCGGTGGCTCACAATCCATCGTTTGCCAAGAAAGTAGGAGTCCCACAGTCCGTGGGGCAAGACTTTTCAACTGCGGACAAGGGCCGCAAATTTTCTAAAGGTGGTGATACTATGGCTTCTAAAATGAACCCCGGCTTTATGGCAATGATGGCTAAAAAGAAGGGCGCACAAGAAGGCTCTAAAGCTGATATGGCTGCTGACAAAAAACAAATGATGGGCATGAAAAAAGGCGGCATGAAAAAGATGGCTGGCGGTGGTTTAGCTGCTGGACATAAATCCGCTGATGGAATTGCCTCTAAAGGTAAAACCAAAGGTAAAGATATTGTTATGAAACGTGGCGGCATGGCCTGCTAAGGACTAAATCATGGCTTCAAATCCTCGTCTTCGTACATCAATGCCGGGGCGTAGGCGCGCTAGTCCAAGGCAATTGCAAAGTGCTATGCAGGCAGGGGTAGACCCTCGCGCTGCCGCCGCTGCTGGTGCAGCTATGGCTAATCCAGTACCTGATATGCAAGCGCCTATGGCAGCACCCATGCAAGCAGCTAGTGCTTCCCCCCAAATGGCTATGAAAAATGGCGGGTCTGCATCTTCTCGTGCCGACGGTATTGCCCAACGCGGTAAAACCAAAGGCACAATGTGCTAAGGAAAAATCATGGCTGATTACAAATATACTGACTCTACTCCGGTAGACGAGCCTGTGGCTAAGAAGGCTAAGCCCGCGCCTAAGCCAGCACCCAAACCAATTTATCCTGATTCAGTCCCTGTGGACGAGCCAGTAAAGAAGGCTAAGGGTGGCACTGCTTCAAGCCGTGCAGACGGTTGTGCTGAGCGTGGTAAAACTCGTGGCACTATGATTATGTGTGGCGGCGGGATGGCTAAAAAATGAGGGCTTCACGCGGCATGGGTGATATCAACCCGTCCAAGATGCCCGGTGCTAAGAAAAAAGCACGTAGGGATAATACTGACTTCACGCAATATGCTGAAGGTGGTAAGGTAAATGCTGCGGGAAACTATACTAAGCCAAGCCTTCGTAAACGCATTGTGGCCCAAGTGAAAGCTGCGGCTACCCAAGGTACTGGAGCAGGTCAGTGGTCAGCCCGTAAAGCACAGCTTGTAGCTAAAAAGTACAAGGCTTCTGGTGGGGGATATAGAGATTGAAAGCTCCGCAGCAATCCTTAAAAGCTTGGGGCGAACAAAAATGGCGCACTAAGTCGGGAAAGCCGTCGTCAAAAACAGGTGAGCGATACTTACCTGAAGCAGCTATAAAATCTTTGTCACCGGCTGAGTACGCAGCCACTACTAGAGCAAAACGTGCAGGTAAAGCGGCGGGTAAGCAGTTTGTAAAGCAGCCATCTAAAGTGGCAGCAAAAACAGCAGGTTTTAGATAATGGCAAATACTTCGGGTTCCACAGCTTTTAACCTTGACTTAAGTGAACTAGTCGAGGAAGCATTTGAACGCGCTGGCTCCGAGTTACGCACAGGTTATGACCTGCGTACGGCTCGTCGCAGCCTCAACATCATGTTTGCTGACTGGGCCAACCGAGGTATTAACCTGTGGACTATCGAACCGGGCACTATCAACTTAGTGCAAGGGCAAAATACATATGCTCTACCCACCGATACGATTGATTTACTTGAGCATGTTATACGTACTAACGCAAACAGTACAACTAATCAGGCGGACTTAACCATTACCCGTATTAGTGTTTCTACCTACGCTACGATTCCTAATAAGTTGACTCAAGCTCGACCAATCCAGTTATGGATTCAACGGTATAACGGACAGACTTCAGTGGTAGGGTTAACCCTAAGTAGCACCATTACAAGCACAAGTACGGAAATTACCCTTAGTTCTACTGTGGGCCTGCCTGCTTCTGGGTTTATAAAAATAGATGCAGAAACAATCAATTATGGATACATAGTAGGGAATACCCTATATAGCTGTTTCCGTGCACAGAACGACACTACGGCTGCTTCGCATACTTCTGGGGCTACTGCTTACTGGCAGCAATTACCCGCCGTGACTGTGTGGCCCACACCCGATAATGCCCAGACGTACACAATGGCATATTGGAGACTGCGGCGTACCCAAGATGCTGGCGGCGGGGTAAACATTATGGATGTGCCTTTTCGGTTTATACCTTGTATGGCAGCGGGTCTTGCCTACTACATAGCAGGGAAAATTCCTTCCGGTGTGGAGCGTATACCAATGCTTAAATCACAATACGATGAAGCTTGGGAGTTAGCAGCTTATGAGGATCACGAGAAGGCAGCGTTACGCTTAGTTCCGCGCCAGACGTATATTGGGCGGTAGGCATGAGCAATAGATTTGCTTCTGGTAAGAATGCAATTTCTGAATGTGACCGTTGTGGTCAAAGATTCAAGTTAAAGGTATTACGCACGGAAATTATTAAGACAAAGAACTACAATCTTCTAGTATGTCCAGCTTGCTGGGATCCTGACCATCCGCAGTTACAACTAGGTATGTATCCTGTAGATGACCCACAAGCGATACGTAATCCTAGACCAGATCGTAGTTATGTAGTTTCTGGTTTGGATATTTTGGGTTATCCTGCTGGCGGTTCGCGGGACATTCAATGGGGCTGGAACCCCGTAGGTGGGGCTAGTTTTTTTGATGTAGGTTTAACGCCCAACTATTTGGTTGGAGTTACAAGTGTTGGTACAGTAACGGTAACGGTTTCATAGGAGTCAATGATGGACACGAAAAAAGTAAAGCAAATTGCGGATACCGAGGCCAAGAAAATGGTCAAAGGTCACGAAAGCCGCATGCATGCCAAAGGCATGAAAAAGGGTGGCCCTACCAGTGAAGACCGCATGCGCGTAGGGCGTAACCTGTCTCGTGCAGCTAACCAGAAAACGGGGTAAATTATGGCTTACAGTATGAAAAAAGGCGGCAAAGAAGTTGGTTCTGCCGCTGTTTATGCGCCACCGCATAAGATGGACGGTAAGGCTATGAAAATTTCTAGCAATCCCGGCAAGGATTCTGAGCTATCTAGCACGGCTGATATGCGTATGAGCGTTGGTATGTACAACAATGGCCCGGACAAGACCACCAAAACCAGCGGCATTAAAACCCGTGGCAATGGCTGTGCTACCAAAGGCGTGATGGCAAGAGGCCCGATGGCATGAACTATTCTGAGCTTTCGTCGGCAATACAGACCTATACGGAAAATAACTTTCCGACGATTACCCTTGCGGATTCGTCTACTGTATCGTCTACGGCTCAGATTAACCGCTTCATTGAGCAAGCGGAGCAGCGCATCTATAACTCGGTACAGTTCCCCTCGTTGCGCAAAAACGTGACCGGTACAATTACTGCCAACAATAAGTACTTATCTTGCCCAGATGATTTCTTGGCTCCTTATTCGTTAGCAGTGTTCCCCTATGGTGGTGGTAGTTATACCTATCTTCTAAACAAAGATGTGAACTTCATGCGTGAGGCGTATCCTAGCCCCACTGATACCGGAACCCCTAAATACTATGCATTGTTTGGCCCAACAGTATCAGGCGCTATCATTTCTAATGAGTTAAGTTTTATCCTTGGCCCAACACCTGATACGGCGTATTCCGCAGAACTTCACTATTACTACTACCCAGAATCAATTACTACAGCCACGACAAGCTGGTTGGGCGATAATTTTGATACCGTGCTTCTGTATGGTTCATTGGTAGAGGCTTACACCTTCATGAAAGGTGAGCAGGATTTAATTGCGTTGTACAACCAAAAATACATGGAAGCATTGGCTTTGGCTAAACGTCTGGGTGATGGTATGGAGCGTCAAGACGCCTACCGCAGTGGTCAATTTAGGCAGGCGGTCACATGAGCATAGTTCAGACCCAGACCACCAGCTTCAAGAAGGAGTTGTATCAAGCTATCCATGACTTGTCCACGGATACGATTAAAGTTGCTCTATATACAGGCAACGCTAGCCTTGATGCAAGCACGACGGTTTATAGCTCCTCTAATGAAGTTGTAGCTTCTGGGTATACGGCTGGTGGGCAGATTATGACTGGGGTTGCTATTAACTCAAGTGGCTATACAGCTTATGTAAATTGGAACAATGTGGTTTGGACATCAGCTTTGACTGCCCGGTGTGCTTTGATTTACAACGCGTCTAAAGGTAATAAGTCAATTGCTATCCTTGACTTTGGCTCTGATAAAACGTCAACCACCACGTTTACAATCACCATGCCAGCCAATACCTCAACTACTGCTCTTATTAGGAGTTCAAATTGATTGTTAATACCACCAAAGGCGAGATGGATGATTCTTTGTTGGAACATCGTTCTGGCGAAATTGACAACGACAATGAGTTAACAACGTGGGTTGAGTATTGGCTAGATGGTGAACTTGTACATCGTTCTGCACACGTTACGTTAAAGAAAATGCCCGTTTTTGCTGGCGGTGAAGCCGCATCTTTTTAAGGAAATATCATGGCAAACACCCAAAGTATGTGCACCTCCTTCATGGGAGAATTGCTGACCGCCACCCATAATTTTGGCACTGCACCTATTCGTGCGGCAACTACAGCCGATACGTTCAAAGGTGCGTTGTATTTGGCTTCGGCTACTGTTAACGCTAGTACTACTGTTTATTCAACGACAAACGAAGTAACAGGTACAGGATACACGGCTGGCGGCGTAACGGTAACCAATGCAACTGCCCCTATAGCAACCAATTCCTCGACTACGGCTGGTGTGGCTTACTGGACTCCTTCTGCCAGCTTGGTGTACACAACGGTTACGTTGACCACGGCGTTTGATACGGTGTTGATCTATAACTCCACCCAGAGTAATAAAGCAGTTAGTGTTCACACGTTTGGTTCCCAGACAATTACGGCTGGCACGTTTACCCTGACGATGCCATCCAACACTACGACTACTGCACTGTTGCGTTTGGCAACAACCTAAGCGGAGGCGGCGCAGGCCGTAAGCCATGTTTGGTATATCCGCATTTGCCCAGTCGCCATTTGCTAGTCTTGGCACTAGCGATATCACGATTGCTATTACCGGGGTATCCGCTTCGGGGGCTGTTGGTACGGTTGTTAGCTCTCAGTCTTGCGCTTTAACTTCTGTTTTAGCAAGCGGGGCTGTAGGCACTGTTACGGATAGTCGTTCTGTTGCGCTTACTGGGGTCACAGCTTCTGGTGCAGTTGGCACAATAACTCATGGCGGGGCGGTAAACGCAATTACCGGAGTTGAAGCCTCTGGCGCTGTAGGCACGGTTGTATACACAAAATTACAGCCAGAAACAGGCGACCAAGCAAATGGCTATGTAGGTACGGTAGCCCCTAATATTTCTGTAGCGTTGACAGGAGTTGGCGCATCAGGCGCGGTTGGCACAATTACGCATGGCGGGTTGGTTATTGGGGTTACTGGGGTACAGGCTTCAGGTACTATTGGAACAGTTGGGCCAGTAATTTTGCCAGCAATAACCGGAGTGCAGGCAAGTGGCGCTGTTGGTACTGTTTTCCCTATATATTGGAAATTAATAGACGACAGCCAAGATGCAAACTGGCAAAATATTACAGATTCTCAAACAGCAGGATGGGCTTTAATTGATAACTCAGAAAGTGCTGGCTGGGTGTTAATCCCAACAACGGTATAGGATAAATTATGGCACTTGTACTAGCAGATCGCGTTAAAGAGACTACCGCCACAACAGGTACAGGCACAGTCACGCTTGCGGGCGCATCCACAGGGTATCAATCGTTTGCAGCAATTGGTAACGGGAACTCAACGTACTACACCATTGCAGGGCAAAGCGGGAACGAGTGGGAAGTTGGTATTGGCACATACACTTCCTCGGGCACTACGCTATCCCGTACCACGGTCTTGGCTTCCAGCAATTCGGGCAGCTTGGTTTCGTTCAGCGCGGGTAATAAGGATGTCTTTGTTACCTACCCAGCAGAGCGCTCGGTTAATGTTGACTCTACAAACGCCCAAGTATCCGTGCCGGTGCTTTTGGCTACAAACGGCTTAATCTTAAACAATACAACAGTATCAGCAAGTTACACTATTGGAACAGGATACAACGCAAGTTCAGTCGGGCCAGTAACCATAGCAAGCGGACAATCGGTTACCGTGACTAGCGGACAACGCTGGCTCGTGTTCTAAAAGGATAAATCATGGCAAGCATAGTAAGTGCAGGAACGACAAGCGCAACGGCGCTGAACATGAGCGCAGACACCTCTGGTGTTTTGCAACTAGCGTCTAACAACGGCACGGTAGCGGTTACTGTAGATACAAGCCAGAACGTAGGGGTAGGGACGAGTTCGCCGGGGGCAAAGCTGGATGTAAACGGAACAATACGTTCAAAAACATCTACTGGTGGAATTATTAATATGGATAGTACCGCCGCCGGTACTACAAATACGCTTGGTAGCTATGCAAACGCTGGGGCCGCTTTTGCTGATTTTAATTTATCCGCAAACAACACAATATTTTTGCAAGCTGGTACAGAGCGCGCCCGTATTGACTCCAGTGGTAACTTTGGGATAGCAGTTACACCTTCGGGTTATTATGTTCTTGAAGTTGCCAGTGCAGGCGGCACTGCCGCAAAAAACGGTTCAAGCATTTGTACCGTAGCAATGGGGCGTTCTGGCGGTGACTATCCTTGGGTTGGGTACAACTTTAGGGCTACAACCACAAGCGGTTCTTATACATATAACGCTAATGACTACGCTAGTGCTTTAAATTTTTATCAAGGTGGCATTAGGACACAAACAGCAGTTTCTGGCTCTGCTGGTAATGCTATTACTTGGGTTTCTGGCCCATCTATATCACAAGGTTCGGCAAATTGGGCTGCTGGCGCATCTGATGTTCGTCAAAAGAAAAACTTTGAGCCATCTCAAGGTCTTGCAGAAGTATTGCAAATTGAACCCGTTAAATTCCACTTTAACTGGGAAGATGATAACAGCCCTAAAAAACTTGGGTTTAAAGCGCAAAATTTATTGCCACTAATTCCCGAAATGGTGATCGAGAAAGATGAAAAAGCTGAAGACGGGACGCCTTATTTAACAATTACTCCAGACTTTATGTTGCCTGTACTTGTTAAAGCAATCCAAGAGCAGCAAGCCCTAATCACTCAACTACAAGCTGACGTAGCAGCATTGAAAGGCGCAGCATGACATCAACAATCAACGCTTCAAGCACAGGCAGCGGCGGCATAGTCCAGACGGCAGACGCTTCGGGCGTGTTGGCGCTTCAAGCAAACGGTACAACCGCATTCACGGTCAACTCAGACGCAACGACTACCTTTGCCAACGCAGCAAACCTACCCAACACCTTTGGCTTTAAGAACCGCATCATCAATGGCGGCATGGTCATAGACCAGCGTAATGCTGGGGCTAGTGTTACTCAAGACACTAGTGGAACGCAGTATTGTTTAGACCGCTGGAATATTTACGGCACTGTAGCAAGTAAATTTACTGTTCAACAAACACCAAGTGCAACAGAAACTGGGTACGCAACTCGTGTAGCGGCTGGGTTTACAAATTATTTAGCTATTACTTCAGCTTCCGCCTATTCTGTTTCTGCCAGTGATGTTTTTCAATTGCAGCAAATGATTGAAGGTTTTAATACTTCTGATCTTGCATGGGGAACGGCTAGCGCTAAAACGGTTACGCTTTCATTTTTAGTATATTCATCTTTAACGGGCACTTTTGGAGGCTCGCTTGTTAATAGCGCCGCCAATTATTCTTATCCTTTTACATACTCAATTCCAGTAGCAAACACTTGGACTTCCATTTCTGTAACTGTTGCAGGCCCCACCGCAGGGACATGGATTGGTGCAACAAACGGAATTGGTATAAGGGTTTATTTTGGTCTTGGCGTTGGGTCAACAAATAGCGGAACTGCCGGGTCTTGGTCTGCAAATTTATATCGTTCAGCCACAGGCGCAGTCTCAGTAGTAGGCACAAGCGGCGCTACTTTCTACATCACAGGCGTACAGCTAGAGAAAGGCTCCACTGCAACGAGCTTTGACTACCGTCCTTATGCCACAGAATTTATATATTGCCAACGGTATTATGAGGTAGGTGAATCAACTTTTTATGGCCCAGCTGGGACTAATTATTTTCCCATACCTTTTGCAGTTTATAAAGCAATTAGTCCTACTGTAACAAGGACAGGGGTTGGCAGTATTACCGGGGCTACTGCTGGTACAACAGTGTCTACGGTAGCCCAATATAGGTTTTATTTTACCAATAACACAGTTGTTGGCGGTAGCTGGGCAGCATTAGCGGAGCTTTAATTATGTATCAACTCATTAAACCCCCTCCAATTGGTGGCGAGGTCACTTGCGTTAGCCGTATTGCTGATGGAGCTTGCATTCCTTTTGACATTCTCAACCCAGATTACAGGGCTTACTTAGCTTGGCTTGCTGAAGGCAATACCCCTGAACCTGCTGACGAACCCGGTGCTCCCGCGTAAAATAAGCCATCCCTATCGTAAGGAATCCCCATGACCGTAAATTACACAACCAACCTGTCCCTTGGATTACCGGTTACCGGCACGGAGTCTGGTACTTGGGGTGATGACGTTAACAACTCCATCACGTCGTACTTGGACATCGCCATTGCAGGCACGCTGTCGCTTACCTCGGCGTCCTTTACAGCCAATGCGCTTACCCTTGCCAACACGTTTGGTACAAGCTCTGCTACCAACATTGCAGCAACTACCGCGCAGTATTACGCCATCAAAGTAAGCAGCTTGGCGGCTAACGTAACTATCACAGCGCCCAGTCTAAGCAAAGGGTACGTCGTTGCTAATCTTGACTCTACCTACTCGGCAACCATTAAGGCATCTGGGCAAACAGGGGTTACGGTTATACCGGGCGAAAAAGCTGTTGTTTTTTACAATGGCACGGACTACATCAAACTGTCCTCTACCATCCTAAGCAACTTCACGGTTGACGGAACGACTACCCCCGGATACCTAAGCATCCCCCAAAATGCCCAAACCGGAAGCTACACATTAGTTTTAGCTGATGCAGGCAAGCACATTTACCACGCATCCGGCGCAGGTGTTGCAACTTACACAATCCCAGCTAACGCTTCGGTAGCGTACCCAATTGGTACGGCAGTATCTATTGTTAACATGTCCACTAATGCAGTGACAATATCCATCACTTCTGATACCCTTACATGGGCGCAAGGTGGTGGCACTGGAAGCAGAACATTGGCGCAGTATGGTGTAGCTAACTGCTTGAAGATTACTGCTACACAATGGATATTGACTGGAATTAACGTAACATGAGCGGCATCCTTAACGCATTTGTTGCAGGGGCTAGGGCTTTTGTGCCTTATGCACCCACTATTGGCACGGCTACAGTAACGGGGTATACAACTGCCTCGGTTACCTACACTGCTTCAACAAATACGGGCGGTTCACCTATTACTTCATATACGGCTGTATCTTCGCCCGGTGGTATTACAGGCACATTAGCAACATCCGGTTCCGGCACAATTAATATTTCTGGTTTGTCCCAAGGTACGGCTTATACCTTCACAGTATATGCAACTAATGCTGTTGGAAATAGCGCATCAAGTGCGGCTACCCGTGCAATAGCTTCTGTAGTTATTAGCTCAACTGTTACAAATTACACTGCGAATACCGCAAAAGTATCCGGGTATGTTACGGGGCTTACTGATGTTACGTTTACCGTTAACGCTGCAATAACCAGTCCTTCTACTGGGTCATACGCATTTACAGTAGATACGTCTTGGGCAGCGGGCGATACTGTGGCTGTTGTTAATAATAGTTATATTTTAGGTATGGGCGGCGCGGCAGGTGGCGGAGCCGGATATTATTATCCTTATGACGCAGTTGCTGGCGCTTCTGGGGGCCCTGCTATTTATGTTGGTCGCACCATAACTTTTACAAATAATGGTATTGTTGGTAGCGGCGGTAGCGGTGGCGGCGGCGGCGGTTCTTGTTATATATATGGTTATAGTAAAAATACTATAGTTATGGGTGCCGGAGGTGGCGGCGGCGGTAGGTCATCATCAAATTCTTACCCTAGTGCTGGCGGTGCTGGCGGTAGTGGTTGGACTGGTTCTAACCCGGGCAATAACGGTCAGCCCGGTAGTGGGGGGACTTTCTCTGCCGCTGGTTTGGGCGCGGCTGGCTCATTGTTTAGCCCAACTTATTATGCCGGTGCTGGGGGCAATGGTGGTAGTTGGGGCAGCGCAGGGGTAACTGGAGATAATGGGACGCCAAGTGATAAGGGTTTTACCGTCTACGGCGCAGCGGGGGGAGCAGCACAATATTCTTTAATAGGTAAAGCCAACGTCAATAGTGGCGCTGGTATTAGTGGAACAGTTTATGGAGCACAAGGATGATGGACTATCGAATTATTGCTGCTAACGCAGAAATTGGGCAAATTCAAGTAACGTACAGCGACTCTGGTACTGACATTGCTACGTATGCAATTGATGTTCCCGTGGTAGATGGCGCGTTTTTAACAGGGGACGCACTTGTGGCTGAAATCCAAATGCGTGCTCCAGTATTTTTGGTTGAACGTAAGGCTGCTGTTGCTGTAGCTACAGGGTTTGATGAAATTCAAGCCTTAGTGCCAACCTTAGCGCCAACACCTGCTTCTGTGGCTATATCAGAAACGCAAACTTATCTCGGCAACGAAAAACGTAATGTAGATATCGTACCTAATACACAGGTGTTGTAATGATTAATTCTGGACGAGTAATCCCCTACCATGCCATTAATATGTCTATTAATTTAACGCATTATGAAACTGCGGGTGAATTTATTACTCGAAATTTAAATGGGGCGCCTGTAACTTCTGAAACTTATGTCCGTAGGCATTTAATCTTGACTGGAAGTTTTGATTTTGCTTTTCCAGAATTAGCCCCAGAAGCGGATCGTGTGGTTGTTGGGGATGTATGGCCTCCATTACAAGAACGTAATACTAAAACTTTTACGGTAACCGCATTAGAAGATGGTAGTGAATACATGTGTGTTATCCCCCGTGCTGGCGGCCTTATTAAATCTGAACAATTAAATGTAATGAGTGGGGATAACCTAGATATTGCGCAAGGGTGTATTTTGGTTCCTATGGGGCCATGCCAAATAGGTGGGGTTGACCGGGCTGCTAAAGATGTTGTAGTCTTATTAAACAATAGCGCAACTATTACTGCAACACAAGACGTAAAAGTTTGGCGTTTTTGGAATAGCCGAATCAATGCATAATGCGCTGGCTTGTACTTATATTAGGGCTTGTAGTTCCGCAGGCTCCAGTAAAGTACATATGCGTAAAGTGGTACTGGACTGGGGACTCATTTAACCGGCAGGTTTATTGTTTAAGGTGGGAGAAGGTAGACAAGTGAATGCTCGATCCGATTTCCATTACTGTGGCGATAGCTACGGCTCAGACCGTGGTGGATCAGATCAAGAAGGCGGTGGCGCTGGGCAAGGATGTCAAGTCATTGTATGGTCAGTTCAGCAGCTTTTACGCGGCGGCAGATCAGGTTCACGCGGCCTCAACCAAGGCGCGGATAGCAAACATCCAAAAGAGCGATTCGCAGATAAACGCAGAAGCCCTGAAGATAGCGTTAGCGTCTAAGGCACTACGAGATGATGAGCGGTACATAAAGGACTTACTTTTTATGACCGGCAATGCGCCAGTCTGGGAAGAGATGATGGCAGAGCGAGCGCGGATGCACAAAGAACGGGCCGATATGGAAAGGGTAATGGCAGAGCAGAAGCAAAAGGACAGGGAAGCGGCAGGTAATGCCCTAATGAACTTCCTGCTGTTTATTGCAGCCATTGCGATGATTGTGCCGATAGGCGGCTTAGCTTGGGAATTTTTGATTAAGAGGGGTTGATGTGAACAGTACCATTAAGACAAAACTTACGTTTGCCGTGACACTCATGGTCAGCTTTACCTTGTGCGTAGTTATCATTGGCATGGTAGCTGTGCTGATGGCGGGCTTGTTTGACCCGCTTGTAGACAACGCAGAAATCTTTAAACTAATTAGCCCCGCATTCCAAACCATTGTCGGCGGCTTCATTGGGCTGTTGGCTGGTGTGAAATTATCCCATGATGAGGACTCTGCTCCTCCCTGCAAAAAGGACTGATATGTTAGAACTACTAGGTGGCGGTATTTTTGGCTCCCTACTTGGGGGTGTGTTTCGTTTGGCTCCTGAAGTCCTCAAATGGATGGACAAAAAGAACGAGCGGGCGCATGAGTTAAAGATGTTTGAGCAGCAATGCCAACTAGAAACCCTGCGCGGTAATCAAAAGATGGCTGAGATCGGGGCGCAGCGCGAAGCTACAGTAGACACTGGAGTCATGGATGCGTTTAACTCTGCAATTGAGCAGCAGACCGACATGGTTAAAGCTGCCGGTGGCTGGGCCGCAAGTCTGTCTGCCTCGGTACGTCCGGTAGCTACATACTGGATTTTGTTCTTGTGGAGCTTTGCCCATGTTTGGTTTGCTTGGACTGCTTGGCTGGCTGGTGCATCCCCAGAGGTGGTATTTAAACTCATCATGTCCGCAGACTTTGCCGCGCTGGTATCGGGTACTTTGAACTATTGGTTCCTTGATAGAACTCTGGCAAAGCGTGGACTATGAAGCTAGATATAGCCGCAGCACTGTGTAAACAGTTTGAGGGGTTTAGGGGTAAACCCTACCTCTGCCCTGCGGGTATTCCTACGATTGGCTACGGCAGCACCTATTATGCTGACGGGCGCAAGGTAGCTTTAACCGATCCACCCATGTCAGAACCTGACGCAACGGCGCTGCTTCTTCAAGAGCTTCACCACACCTATCTTCCTGCCGTTTTGCGGCAATGCCCCATACTGCTGACTGACGAGAAAAAGTGCAACGCTATCGTGGATTTCGCCTACAATTTAGGCACGGGCCGTTTGCAAACTAGCACCCTCAAGCGCAAGATAAACGCGCAGGATTGGGAAGAGGCAAAGGAGCAGCTTATGCTTTGGACAAAAGGTGGTGGTAAAGTCTTGCCGGGGTTGTTTAAACGCAGAACTGCCGAATGCCGATTACTGGATTAACGTATGCCCTTACAGAAACTGACGCTCAAGCCTGGGGTTAACCGGGAAAACACTCGGTACACCAATGAAGGCGGCTGGTATGAGTCCGATAAGGTGCGGTTTCGCCAAGGCACGCCCGAGAAGATTGGTGGCTGGCAGCGCATTTCCCAAAACACCTTTCTTGGCATTTGCCGTTCCTTGTGGAACTGGGTAACCTTAGCAGGGCAAAATTTGCTTGGGGTTGGTACAACAGCCAAGTTCTACATAGAAAACGGAGGCGCGTACACCGATATTACCCCCATCCGTAAAGAAGATACATTAACCGACCCATTTGCCACTAGCACGGCTACAAATTCTGGTGGGTACACAACAGTAACAGTAACAGCGGCTCCGGGTTTTTCTAATGGAGATTACGTAATATTTTACCCCGTTATAACTTACCCGTCTAATGTTGCAATTACAGGAACAGCAGGGCAATTTTCATGCGATGCAACTACTTTGGCAGTGGGGCAGTCAGTAATAATCTCAGGAACTCTTAGCGGTACAGCGACTATTACAGGCTATACAAGTCCAAAAATCTATTATATTATTGCTACCAACACAACCACTACGTTTACGTTGTCTGCTACGTCTGGGGGCACTGCAATTACCACAACTGCGGGTACTACCGCAGGGTTAACTTTTAAATTAACAACAACTGTTGGTGGGGTATTTGTTCAGGGGGAATACCAGCTTACCCTTATATCCTCTACAACCTATACCATCCAAGTCTTAGGTACTGCTTCATCTTCTACAAGTGGCGGCGGCACTATCTATGCTGTTTATCCATTAAGTTCTGGTTCCGCTACGTATACCCCAACTGAAGGTTTTGGAGCAGGGGGATGGGGAACTCCACCAGCAGTCGCACCTCCTTCTACTATAGGAACTTGGGGTATTGGTGTAGTAGTAGCTGCCATAAACACAGGTGTTCGTATTTGGAACCAAATGAATTGGGGCCAAAATTTACTTTATGCCCCTCGCGGATTTCCTTTGTATTATTGGGATGCTAATTTAGGAGTTTCAGATTCTGCGGTCACAATTACCATTGCTGGCCCCTGTGTTGTAACTACCAGTCTTACGTTATCTGATGGAACCCCTATTTCATTTGTTACAACTGGAAATCTACCAACTGGACTAACCCCGGGAATAACGTACTACACCAGATACATTAATACTGCTTCTTTTTGGTTGGCAGCAGCTTCTACCACTACTTCAGTCATAGCTTCATGCTCGGGCACGGGTGCTAATACACTAACTGTTACTTCCGTTATTTCCGGCACGATTGTGGCTGGGATGTCTATTTATTACCTATCTGGTAGTAACAATGTCTCCCTTGGGACAATAACATTTACCGGTACTGGAGCAGGTGGCATAGGTACGTACACAGTTAGCGCAGGGGCATCGGTAGCGTCAACCACCATGACCGCTGCTACTTTAATAGTGACCAGCGGAACTCAATCGGGGGTGCAGTCTATTTCCCCTCGGGGCACGCTACTTTCTTTGTTGCCCGGCGCAGATGCTTACGTCCCGCTTTACCAAAACGCTTTTACCGTTTCTGACGCAAGTCGATTCCTGATTGTGTTTGGTACGAATGATTATGGCAGTACCGTGCTTGACCCTATGCTTATCCGCTGGTCGGATCAGGAATCTTTGACCACATGGTATCCAGCCGTTACCAATCAGGCAGGTAGCGCACGGCTATCGCACGGCTCCAAAATCGTAACTACCCTGCAAAGCCGCCAAGAGATTGTGGTTTGGACTGACTCATCTCTGTACTCCCTCCAGTACCTTGGCCCTCCCTATGTGTGGGGTACGCAGCTTCTTGCTGACAACATTTCCATCATTGGCCCTAATGCGGCGGCTATGGCTTCCGGTATCAGCTATTGGATGGGTGTAGATAAGTTCTATAAATACGATGGTCGTGTGCAAACTCTTCGTTGCGATTTGCGCCAATACATTTACAGTGATATTAATCTTCAACAAGCAGACCAAGTATTTGCTAGTACCAACGAAGGTTTTAATGAAGTTTGGTTTTTCTACTGCTCGGCAAACAGTAATACGGTAGACCGGTATGTAGTTTACAACTACCTTGAAGATAACTGGTACTACGGCACAATGGCGCGTTCGGCTTGGTTGGATACCGGTCTACGTAATTACCCTATTGCAGCCACTTACAGCTACAACATTGTCCAGCATGAAGACGGTGTGGACGACAACGAAACCGGTACTACTCTGCCTATTGCAGCTTCCATTACATCTTCCCAGTACGACATTGGGGACGGGCATAACTTTGCGTTTGTGTACCGTATGATCCCTGACTTGACCTTCCGTGGTTCTACCGCAGGGACTACGCCGCAAGTGACTATGTACCTGCAAGGTTTAAATAACTCAGGTTCAGGCATTACCCAATCAGGCAATGCGGCTGTAGTAAACACAGGTGCCATCACTTCCGCCGTTAACGTCGATCAATTTACAGGGCAGGTGTACATACGTGTCCGTGGTCGCCAAATGCAGATGCAGATTACGTCCAATACTATTGGCACGCAGTGGCAGCTTGGTTCCCCCCGTATTGACCTCAGACCGGACGGCAGGCGCTAGCATGGCACAAAAAAACGTAACTTCCCCTAAGCTACCTGCGGCAATAGGCGATAAATACGATCCTGCGCTCATAAACCAGATAACAAATATCTTACGGCTGTACTTTAACCAGCTAGATAATGCTGGGCCAATGGTTGCTAGTACCCAAAGAAATGGCACAGATATTGTTGCCGGGTTAAGTTTTTTCCCTACGGCGGGGACATCCACCCCCAGTTTACCCACCCAAGCAGATGTAGCCAATTTACGGGTAGGGGATATATACTACGATACCTCGGCTGGGAATGTCTTGAAAGTAAAAACATGAGCCTACAACTTGCTGCCCAACATCTATCTGCGCATGGGCGTGGCCCGGACACTACGCTTGTCCATATGGCTCCCAAAGAAGTAGAAGGGCTGCAAGCTCTTGCTATGCGACATGGTGGCTCCCTTACCATCAACCCCCAAACTGGTTTACCCGAAGCTGGGTTTTTGTCTTCTATTTTGCCTATGCTTGGTGGTATGGCTTTAGCTGCTACAGGAATTGGCGCTCCCGCAGCCGCTTTACTAATGGGTGGTGGAACCGCGCTTGCAACTGGAGATTTGAAAAAAGGTTTGATGGCAGGATTGGGCGCATATGGCGGCGCTGGTTTAGGTGAATCTTTAATTAATTCCGGTGCAGCAGGATTGCTTCCCCAAGCCGCAGCAGGAGCAGAGGGAGTAGCTAGCGCAGTACCACAGGCAGCAGAAATTGCTGCTACAAATCAAGCAGGACTAACAATGCCTTCTGCTGTAGAGCCGTCTATTTCAGCTTCGCTACCTTCTGCAAATGCGGCTGATCCGTTTAGACTTGGGTCTACTGCTTCACAAGAGACTTTAAAAGCAAGCACTCTAGGGGGCACTCCTGCTCCTGTTGGTGGCATAACTGCGCAAAGCCCAAATTACACATCCCCGATTACAACTACTCCTTCGCCTTATTCAAACGTTAGTAACGCTACCGCTGGTGGCCCTATGGCAAAATTTGGGCCGAGTGTTGCAGAGTCTAGTTATCCAGTGCAACCACCAAGCCCTGAAAATATGACAATGGGGCAACGTTTTGACGCATTAAAATCTGGTGCTACAGGGCAAAATTTGTTGAACTACGCTAAGGCTAATCCGTTACAAACTGCGGGGATGGTAGCTGGCCCTTTAATGTCCTTGAGTGAAAACAACAATCCTACTACCCCTACCGGTGATTCAGACCGTGGGGCAATGGCTAACGCTGGGTATCAATATGATCCCGGATGGGCTAATCCAATGCCTACGCCAGACCCATATGGGCGTGAACAAATTTATAACCGACCACGTTATTACATCCCTAAAGCAGCAAATGGTGGTGAAGTAACTAAAATGGCTGAAGGTGGTTATACCCTTGGCTCCTACTCGGATGGCGGCAGACTCTTGCGTGGCCCCGGTGACGGTGTATCCGACTCTATCCCTGCGGTTATTGGGCAAAAACAACCTGCGCGTTTAGCCGACGGTGAATTTGTAGTACCGGCCCGCATAGTCTCTGAAATTGGTAATGGCTCAACGGAAGCTGGTGCGCGTAAGCTATATGCCATGATGGACAAGGTACAAAAAGCTCGTAGGGCTACGGTAGGCAAAGGTAAAGTAGCTAAAAATACTCGTGCGGATAGGTATTTGCCCGCATGAATTACGCCATCCAGCAGGAGAATTTCAAGGAAACTTATCTAGAACTTGAACCCCTGTACCGGCAGCACTACGCTGAGATGATAGAAAGACTTGCTGGGCAGGGAGTGGACTACTCTCCTTATAACCCAAGACTGCATGAGTATGGGGAAGCATGTGATAAAGGTAATTTGTTAACGTTTGTGCTTAGAGGTGATGGAGTTGCTTGTGGTTATATAAATGTGTACATTACTAATGACATGCATAACCAAGATTTAATAGCGCAAGAAGATACGATATTTGTAGTAAAAGAACACCGTAATGGTGTAGGTAAAAAGTTAGTCCAATTTGGACTTAATGAGTTAAAAAATCGCGGAGTAAAGCGGTTGCTTGTTTCAGCTATGACGGATTTACGAGTAGCTAAATTATGGGGTCGGATGGGTTTCAAAGAAGTTGCTACCCAAATGATGTATACATTTTAGGATAGAAATATGTGCCAATCTTCATCTCCATCACCAACGCAGACTCAGACTAACATGACTGAGTTGCCCGAGTGGGCGCGAGGTTACGCTAAAGACACGTTGTATCAGGCTTCACAATTAACTGACGTTAACAAAAATCCATACAAAGCTTATGACCAAAATCGTATTGCTGGGTTTACTCCCATGCAAGAGCAGGCCCAACAGGGCGCTGCAAACATGCAGCCTAACGCAGCGTTGGGTACCGGTATGGATATGGCTAAAGCGGCTGGTATGGGCGCGCTGGGTACAAACTATCAAGCAGGACAGTTTGGGAATCAATTCCAAGCTCCCGGCGCGTATCAACCGGGTAGTTTTGGTTATCAGGGTGTAGGTACACAAAGTTTTACCCAACCCGGCGCGGCTGATGCGTATATGAATCCCTACATGCAGAATGTGGTGGATATCCAAAAACGTGAAGCTGGTCGGCAGTCTGGTATCCAAGGTACTCAACAACAAGCACAGGCTACACAAGCGGGTGCTTTTGGTGGTGGACGCGATGCCATTATGCGGGCTGAACGTGAGCGTAATCTTGGTCAGCAAATGGGTGATATTCAAGCGCAAGGTTCAAATGCTGCGTTCCAACAAGCACAGCAGCAATTTAATGCTGAACAAGGTCGTGGTTTGCAAGCTCAAATGGCTAACCAACAGGCTGGGTTAAATACCCAACAAATGGGTGAGCAGTCTCGTCAGTTTGGTGCTGGTCAAGGTTTACAAGCAGCAGGTCTTGGCGCGCAATATGGTTTAGCTGGTCAACAATTAGGTGAGCAATCTCGGCAATATGGTGCTGGCCTTGGACTTCAAGGACTTCAGACTGGATTACAAGCCGCAGGTCAACTTGGTCAATTAGGGCAAGCTCAGTATGGTCAACAGATGGGTATTAACCAACTGCAAAACCAATACGGTACACAGCAACAGCAGCAGAACCAGCGACCATTGGATCAGGCGTACCAAGATTTTCTTAACCAACAGAACTACCCTTATAAACAATTGGGTTTCATGTCTGACATGGTTCGTGGATTACCTTTGGGACAGCAGGGTACAGCCCAGATGTATCAAGCTCCTCCGTCAATGATGCAAAACGTAGCTGCTGCGGGTCTGGGCGCTTATGGCCTCAAACAGCTTGGTATGTTTGCCAAGGGCGGGCAAGTAAAGAGTTATGCTGGCGGTGGTGAACTTAATCCAATGGATGACCCCAACCGCATGACCGCTGCGGTCAGTAAACTTTCGGACGAACAGCTTAAACAGATTGTTCAACACCCATCAAGCGAAGCGGAGAAACAAGCGGCTGAGACTGAATTAGCTACTCGTGCGTCTGAAAAGCAAGGTCTAGCTAGTGCATATAACGCTCTCCCTGCGGCTGCTGGTGGCGGCATGGTTGCCTTTGGTAGAGGCGGAATTATGCATTTTGCCGCCGGGACTAACCCTTACAATGTTGAGGATACAGAAGCAGGAGCAGGCCAAAACGATGAGGACGATCAAATACCTAACACAATGGGTAACGCTGCTTTACAAGCGCAGTTGAGTCCTTTAATACTTGCTAAAGCCAAACAAATAGTAGCTAGACAACCTTTTGCAGACAGTAATGAAACTGAAGAAGAGGGCGTAACCCGTAGCATGGACTTGGTAAACAAAATAGCCGGGCCTAGTCCTTACGGTGAAATACAGTCACAACTTGCAGACTTAACTGCGCAGGGTAAAGATGCGTTAGAACAAGGTAAAGGCTTAGCTGCGCTAAGTGCAATGGGTGCAATAGTTCAGGGGCCTAATTTTATGCGTGCGCTAGGTGGTGCAGGTACTGCTTTTGCCGATTCCTACAAAGGTGCACTGGCTGCAAACCAATCCGCTAAGATGTCCATTGCTCAGATGAATATTAACCTAGCTAACGGTCAACGGGCAGAAAAACTTGGGCTTGTTAAAGACGCTATGGGCAGTTACCAAGCGGCTAGAAAGAACAAAGTTGATGCTTATAAAGCGCAACAAGAAGCAGATTACAAAGCTCTCAGGGGTCTTTCGTATGCTGAACGTGCTGCCCAACCACCTAGACCTGCGGCGGCGCCTAAACCTAGTGTTCAATCGGAAGGTGTAGCTATTTACGCCAAGTCTTTAAGGGCTAAAGACCCAACTCTGTCCGAAGACGATGCAAATGCATTAGCACTTACACGGTACAACCAAGAAAGGGCTGCGGGCCTACCCGGTGTTACCGCTGCTGTTTCAGGTAGAACAGAAGTTGCTGCTGGTGCACAAAGTATAGACGTAGATAGACTAAGAGCAGATGCCGCAGAAAAAGCAGCGGTGAATGTAGAGAAGGGGCTGTTGTTAAATACTGAGTACCGAAATGCAATGCGTGGTAAAGACCCGAAAGGTAGAACCGCTGCGCAAGTTAGGGATGCTTTGGTAGAAGCCGAAACTCGACGAATATTAAAAGATACGCAACTTGCTCCCGCTGCTCCCGCTGCTCCCGCTACCCCTGCCGCCCCTAAAGCCGCAGGTGTTGCTACTGCTCCCCCAATTAACCTACTAAAAGAAGGTACAGTCACTACGTTTAAAAACGGACAAAAATGGACAATTAAAGCCGGTAAACCTGTACAAGTGAACTAACATGGCAAAAACTGATTGGGAAGTTGTTTCTGAAGCCCCTGCTGCTAAAACTGCAAATAGTGGTTGGGAAGTTGTTTCTGAAGCCCCTGCTGTACCAACTAAATGGTCAGGAGCAACCTTATCCGAAAAAGATTTACTAGAACTTGAAGCTAACGCCAATAAAGGGGATGTCCAAATCCAAGACATCCTACGTGCGTACAAGGAAGCCAACCCTACCGGCAAACGCATAACCCAAGCCGAGTTTGCTCCTTCTGCAAAAGCCCCGGCCCCAGTACAGAAACAAGCTCAGGCGCAACCTGCGGCTACTTCTATGTTAGATAGCGTTGGCAATGTAATGAATACTGTACGGGACTGGGCAACTGGAGTTCCTATAAATGCTGCGGATGCGGGTAGGTCAGTATTAGGAAGTGGAGCACCGTCACCTGTATCTTCAGAGCAAAACTTAGTTAACACAGGCGCTGTAAACCCACAATATGTAGCTGCCTTAGAAGCAAAACTTAACTCAATGCCTGCGGCGCAAAGAGGGGTTGCGCTACAACAAGCTATTGCATCAGCGCCTGAAAACTCAGCCCAAGGACGCGCATTAGCGTTAATTGCTACAAAGTATGCGTCACTAAACAAAGTAACAAGCCCTACGCTGCGTAAGTTAGACCCTCGGCTTGAAGCGCAAAAAGACCGACTCATTGAGCAAGGGTTAAACCCCGATATTGCTGAAAGTCTAGCTAAACAAAGCGCCGAAGTTGGTGCAATACGTCCTAATGAAGGGCAAGTAAAAGAATCTCCAGACGAATATGTTAAAGCAGAATCTTATCGCGTACAAGGTAATCTTACCGGCATAGCAAAAACTGGAGAAACGCTAACACGAGGGGCGCTAAAAGCTGGGCTTTCCTATGAAAGAGGCGTGCGAGGTGTTAATTTGTTTGTGGGCGACATGCTTGGTTTTGATACGTCTACAAACAAAGCACGGTTAAATTCTATTGACCAATTTGTTCAAGGAATGGGTGAGCAAAGTTCTAAGCCCCTTAACCTGTTTGAAAGTGCTATTACTTCTATAGGCCAACAAGCCCCTACGCTTATTGGCGGGGCTTTAACGGGTTCAACACCTGCGGTGCTAAGTGCTATGTTTGCACAATCGTTTGGTCAAACCTACGATGAAGGTGCGCGTAAAGGACTTGATACTGTTAATAACGCGGCTCGTTCAGCTATGTACGCAGCATTAGAGGTGTTAGGAGAAATGCCGGGTCTTGGTGCCAATATTAAAGGGCTTAAAGCCGCAGCAAACGGCATGCCTTTAGACCAGATTGCTGGATTTTTTGCTAGAGCTTTAAAGAAAGATGCACCGGGAGAGTTGGTTACTTACGCTGGACAGTTTGCTGTAGACAAAGGTTACGGCATGAACCCAGAAGCTGGTATTGCCGACTTTATTTCAGGCGCGGCTGATACTGTACTTTCTACTGTTCTTCAAGCTGGAATAATGACTGGTAGTGGAATAGCAGTGGGTAAAGGGGTAAACAAACTTCGAGCCGTACAAGACAAAATTAAAAGCGGGCAGCGTCAAGCGTATAAACAAGACACAAGCTACGAAGGGCTAGCCAGTCTTATTGCGCAGTCTAAAGGGTTTGACTTTAGAGAAAAACATGCGCTGGGTGACCAAGGGTATAAAGTTGGTGAGTTTTTACGAGCCGAGCGTGAAGGCCCAGCACTGGGCGAAGCTAAAGTTGATACGGGTGCTGAAGGCCCAACACTAGGTGAAGGTCAAATTAGTACTACTGGTACGCGAGTAGAACCTACGTTAGAAGGCGGTGCAGCTACAACTGCGGCTGCTCCTGTTGGCCCCACACCTGAAGAAATTGAAAAGACCGCTGCGGGGTTTATGGCTGCTGGAGTTCCAAGAGCCCTTGCGTTAAAGATGGCAGAAAAGCAGTTAGTTGAACAAACAACAAAGACTACCGCAGCAGCACCTATATCACAAGACTTTTCTAAATTAGCTGCGTGGCCTGATGTTCTGTTAGCGGAAACACTTAAGCTACAGCAAAGTAAGCCTGAGCCCAATCAACCTCTGGTCGATGCAATTCAAGTTGAAATACAACGCCGAGCGCAAACCCAAGGAGCCCCAAATGCTACAGGAACTGAGTCCGCACCAAGTGGAGGAAGCGCTGGCGTGGCTGGCGAATCCGTTGCCGGTCAACCCACCGGAGGATTTGAAACACCTACACGAAATGGAGTGGTTTCTTCTGAGCCGAATGCTGGAGTCACTACTACAGGAGAAATTTCACAGCCCCCTACAGTAACCACAGGAGCCCCCACAAGTGTCATTACGCCCACTAAAACCAAGCAAACAGAAACGCAAGGACAACCAGCGCCCGTTACCAAAGTAAAGCACTCAATTGCGCAAAACGATGAAGGTAAGTGGGATTATTTGGTAGACGGTGAAGTAGTTGGAACCTACGATACCAAGCGTCAGGCTAATACCAAGGCCATACTTGAGCGTTCTATAGTTAAGGGCGATACGGATGTAATTGCTAAAAACCAGCAAGCGCACGATGCTGCAATGACAACAGCACGGGGACGCCCGTTAAAGTTATTCCCAAAAGCTAAAGTTGATGTTGGTGAGACTGTTACTGAAGATACTGATACTGGAACTACTGATACTGAAACTACTGAGACGGCAGAGGGGGAACCTGCTGTTGGTGAGACTGCTAAACCCGAAGCACCAATTGTGCTGCAAGAAGCAAAGACGGTTAGGGGTGATGCGCTTACAGGGCCATCTACAAAAGTTAAGCTGTCCGATGGTAGTGAGCATGAAATTAACCGACTAGACTCTACTACCAGTATGGGGCTACCGGGGTGGCACGATGTAAATGCCGATACGCAAAACAGCTATTTAGCGGACACCAAAGCTGAAGCTATTAAGGAACTAATCCGTCGACAGGAAGAAAAGCGCACGGCTGCTGCTAAAGCTCCAACCAAAGAAACCAAAGGTAAGAAAGCCCCGTCTGCTGCCGACGCGCTTGCTGTTGAAACTCAAGAAAAGCTCCAAGAGCTTGAAGACCTGCTTGGGAACTACAACACCAACCCAGATGTTGCCGCTGCAAAAGCTTCGGCGCGAAATATCAACCGTATAGCTAATGACCCTGCGCAGCCTAAAGCAGTCAGGGAACGCGCCAAAAAAATACTGGTGGATGAGATTGATACTAAAGACCTTGTTGAGGGTTCAAGGTATCTTTCTTCTAAGTTTACGCAAAGCCCAGCCGACAAAGCTTTTGGTAAATTTACAACCGCGTCGCAAGCTATATCGCACATCCTAAGAACTGGTACAAAGTTTCAAAAAACTTTAGCAGCACGCCTACGTGGTTTTGTGCAGGGCGTTAATTTTGTAGTAGTGGAACAGGGCCAAGCACTGCCTGAAGGTTTGGCTAAGAAGAGCGCAGAGTGGAGCCGCTCCATTGCTATGTATGACAGAG
>Ga0209296_1000507_pt1 | contig 34001 bp, 54 predicted proteins | sample S_130206_EF_Meta_FD_187319 | JGI IMG/M metagenome (GOLD analysis project Ga0209296, IMG submission 187319) | Freshwater microbial communities from Lake Simoncouche, Canada to study carbon cycling - S_130206_EF_MetaG (SPAdes) (version 2) | ecosystem: Environmental > Aquatic > Freshwater > Lake ... | reverse complement strand
CATGCCGTTGAAGATTTCGGCGACTTCGACGTCTGCGTGGTCGTCGGCTGGAATAACCTTGCCACTTGGGCGGTTCTGCCTTTGGTCATTGGTCACCTGTCTTACGTGCTGGGGTAACTTATTGATCGTCAGACACGGTCTGGCGTTGATCGTTTGGCCTTGCACAGCGCCACGAGTGGCCAACACGTCCGCTGGCCACTGCCAGCGATTGTCGGGTGAGCCAGCGTAGAACTTTAAATCGTCGATCTCATCTTCACGGGATTCAGACAACGCCCCAATCGCCATGTTGAGACGGGTGCGCGCGGTGGACAAGATACTGGATTCAGTCTTCTTATCTCCACCATTGGCCACAGCACCTGCTGCGGCGATGCCTGTGTAATCTGCCATTATTTTTTCTTCTTTTCTGCTTCGCGCTTGACGCTGTAAGCAATTGCGACCGCTTGCTTGACTGGCTTGCCAGCAGCAACTTCGGCCTTGATGTTTTTGCGAAAGGCTTCGGGCGATTTGGATTTAACGAGCGGCATTATTTCTTTCCTTTGCGAAACATCGTTGTGTCTTGCTCCATGATGTCGTGCATACGTTTTTCAGCCTCAAGCGCGGCTTCAGTTGTTGGGTAAGTCGGGAAGGTTATGCCCGATTTAATCGCAAACCGCATGGCGTCAGGCACTGATCTTACCGCACCGCCCCAATATGTGGGGAGAATCATTGATCCTTTGTCGGTATCGACAACAGAACCCATAAAAGTTGTAGTAGACCCATCGTCGTGGCGTAAACCAGTTCCGCCAAGAAGATTTTGCCGGTGATAGTTCAGCGCGGCTTGCTCTTCAGGTGAAAACTTAGATATGTCTACCAAGTCCATATTATTTCTTTTTGGCCGTCTTGGCTGACTCTTTAAAGTCTTTGGCCGTTGGCGCATTCTTGCTGCCAGGCTTGTTCATCTTTTCGCCAGAGCCCGCTTTGATACGAGCCTGTTTTGCGTGGATGTTTGCGTAAAGTCCAGGTTTGGTAGCCATATCAACACTTCCATCTTTTAAGGGCTGCTTTGGCACGTTCGCCATCTTTGGCGTTGGCCGCTACAGCGCCCATTCTTGCACAAAATGAATCCTTGCGGCCTTGATCTGCCTTGGTCTTAGGGTTTGGTGCTGGCGCTTTAAGGTTAGAGCCAGTTTCACGATTGTACTTCTCGCGCCCTTTGGCCGTCAAACCAGCGCCCTTAGATGTAGGGAGTTTCTCGCCTCGACCTACTGACAGAGATACCGTTTTCTTCATTTAACTCCCCATCCATGATGCGTTGAATCCACTGCCTTGCGCGTTCACGCGGCGGGTCGGCTCAACATATTGTCGATGTGCTACAGGAAACGCAAATGTAACAGCAATTGCGTCGGCAGCGTCAGGTGACGCCAACCCGCGCGACTTCATGTCTTTTTTGCTCTCCAAGAAAATCGTCCCTTTCGAGTCAGGCTTCATCATAGGCGAAATCAAGTCCGTCTTCAAGAACCTGTCGTTTGGAATCGCCGCAGTCTTCAGCCACTCGCGCATGTCACCCCACATCTGCGCGCGCATGTTGCCGTACATGATCGGGTTCTTCGCCTTGTTTCCAAAGTTCACGCCCTTAATCTTGTACCGTTGCTCCTTCAGCCGATCCACAATGCCAGCCCCCAGCCCGCCTTCGTCGATCACTGTGAGCGTCGGCTTGAACTCCTCAATCGCTTCGATCACATGACCGACCACCGTCATGGTGTCGTCGCCCCTGTGCCGCATGATCTTCACGATGTCCCGACCTTGCCGCACCGCGATGACCGTGGCGTCCGCCCCGAACCGTGCGGGGTCTACACCAATCACGATTGGCGCTGACTGATCCTGATATTTGGTGCGTTTCATCGCGTCGTCCACGATGTCAGCCCCGATGAACTGGTCGTCGCCCGCGTTGGGGAACTGACCGTACACCTCAACGTGCGCCTGCGCCGAGTCTGGCCCATATTCGTCGATGATCCGCTGATAGACCGCCTTGTCGGTACCCTCGACCGTGCGCGCGTCCACCACTTTCGTGCGCCAGAACTCGCGTTTGCTGTTAAACGCCTCGTAAAAGTACCCCGTGTTGCGCCGTGGGTTACTGAAAGCCATCCAAAAGCGATTTGGCGTATTTTCCGTAAAAAAGCCACCAGTAACCGCCCAAATTGAGTCGTCAATACCACTGGCTTCGTCAAAAATCACCAAAACACCGTCGAAATTGTGTACACCAGCGTACGCATCGGGGTTTTCGGCCGACCATAAGCGCCCCTCCACGCCCCAGTAGCGTGTGCCCTTCTTTAAATCCCGCTCAACCAGTTCAGTCAACCACTTGGCGGGCATCACTCTAGTCGCACTGACCTCAAACCAGTGGCTGTTGATCGACATCGCCAGCCATTTTGTGATCTCGGCCCATGTGATTGAGCGTAGCTGACTTTCCGAGTTGGCCGAGATGATGGTTGTCGAGCCGATTCGTGTGGCCACCATCCAAATGGTTAACCAACTGACCAGCGCCGACTTGCCAATACCACGGCCTGACGATATTGCCTCTTGCAATACGTCGAAGTCCAGCTTGCCTTGGTTCAGTTTGATGTGTTCGGCCACATCCAGCAGCACCTCGCGCTGCCATTTGCGCGGGCCTTGGAAGTTTTCTAGCGGTGTGCCCTTGACACCCCAAGGAAACGCAAACATTACAAACGCCAGCGGGTTGTCCTTGATCGCCGGACTCCAAAGCCTGGCCATCAGTTCCTGTTCGTCTTCAGCGCTGTAGATGGTGTTCTGCATTTACCTTGTGTTCCAGTGTTGGACTTGGTTCGTTGGCGATTACATCAATGACCCGTGACTCTGCTTGGCGTAGCGCGCCGACGATGCTGATGCGCTGGTCGACATCAATGCTGATGGACTGCTTGGCCACCCAGCCGTGTGAGTGCTGGAGGATCGCCAACGCCGCTTTGGCGTCACCTTCGGTCGCGGCCTTGTGCAGACATTTGGACATCTCCAGTTCGCCGTCGGCTTTGCCCTTGAGCGCCGCCATGTCCGCTACGGGGTCTAGCTCGCACAGTTGCCGGTACTCGGTGGGCAGCATGCCAGAGGCCAGCGCCAATGCGTCGCCCTTCAAGCCCAGCTTGGCGGCTTCGTAGATTTTGTTTAACCGCGCTTCGGTCGCAACGATTTTGCGCGGCTCAAATGGAAGACTGTGAAACATGTGCCCGAATATACCAAACGTGGGTCATGTGGGCAATTATTTTTGGCTTTGAAGTCGTGTAGCCATTTTTTAAAAATAAAAAATAAATTGTTTGTGAACCCTCCGTCACCGTATGGCCCTGGCCGACGGCCCTACCCCCACCCCCTATGTTAGTGAGCACTTACTTACAGCAGCCTGGTTAGTGCCTACTAACTTAAATGAAGTGAGTGCTTACTAACTTAGCCTCGGGGTTGGTGTTAGTAGTCACTAACTTAGCCTGGTTAGTGGTCACTAACTTAGATTTTTACGCCAGTTAGTAGGCACTAACTTAGCGTGTAATACTTTAGTGGGGGGTCATGTGGACAATGTACCCACACTTTTTTTGTCGCTGCCCAAACGTGCATGCACACTCAACCATACATCTATAGTACTACTATTTTTAAACTCATAATAAATACAGAAAAACATGGGTACATAGTCCACAATGCGAAAATAGTCAGGCATTACGTGGCCATTTTGTGGGTCATGCCCCTTATCCACAATCGACCCCCATTATCCACATATTTTGTAAGTAAATTCTTTACATAGGGTTTTGGAGGGGTCTTGTAAATCAATAACTTACAAGAGTTGGCACGATTCTATTATGTATATATAGAGAGTCCAGTAAATTTCAGTCCACAAACCAAGGAGTAAACCATGAGAGAAATTGTAGAAAACTTCGCCGCCTATTACATAGAGCAAGGCATCACCGACGTTAACCCCTTCGACCTTGCCGACATGATCAGCGACGCTATGCCCCATTTGACGCGCATGGAGCTATGCAATTTAGTAAATGAGTGTGAGGATGTCATCAAGGCCAAAATCGGCTATGTGAGCCCTTTCGCGCATTTGACAGAAGCAACCGACGCATGGAGTCCAAAATGAGCAACCTATCCCTACAAGTCACCTTGCGCGGCGGCGCGGTCAAAGTCTTCCCCTTGTCAACAATAGAGTCCGACTACACGATGGGCGGGTCTTGGCACTATGCCATGATGCCGCACATGTCTCACATTGATGACGCACATTTTGAGGTTTTCACAAACTACGAAGGTTGCGGTGCGTGGGAACTTGTCCAATACCACTACATCGAAGGCCGCACGACAACCGGCGCGATTGACCACGACGACGCTGAAGAGTACGGCGCGGATGTGCGGTTCTCTTGGCAGATCTTGTTGAACGATAAACCCGCGACGTATGAAGAAGTCGAACAAGCCCTCAACCCCAACGCATAGGGCTAACCCGAACTGGCGTAAAAATTTCGTTATCAAAAGGAAAAATATCATGACATACAAAAATGAGTTCTCACATTACGACGACACCCTTGACCTTCCCAAAGGTTGGATTGACACGTCTTGGCACAACGACGTATGCCCGAGCTTTGAGAAGGTTTTTGGCGACACCACGTTCCGTTTGTGGTGCGATTTCAAAGACCCCGCGTTGCGGGAAGTCGGCGGCTTGCGCTTTACTGTTTGCACATATATTAACGAAGATGAGCTAAGCGAATCGCTTGGTCAGTTTGAGTCAATGGACGAGGCTTTGGCCTTGATAGATGAGGTGACAGCATGATCGACAAAATCGAGCAAGAATTCCCAGACCTGACTCTTGTCCATCTCAAAGATGGACGCGTGATCGGCATCAATTCCGAGTGCGTCGTACTGTACGAAAACATCGACGACTTTTGGGAAGGCAACAGTTTGCAAGATCGCCCGACCATCAACCTCATCTGACAGTTCAACTGCTAACCCTTGTTCGAGGGTTAGCGGGTGACTTGTCACCAATTCAATTTAATCAACTGGAGTACACGACATGAACAACTTATTCGAAGAATTTCAAGGTGCGGACGTTGAACGTCTCGCCGACTGTTTAGCTGCGATACGCAAGGCGGGGTTGACCATTGATAAACACACGCAAGCAGGCGTTAATCAGTCGAGCGGCAATGTATGGGTTTGGTCTGAAGACTGGGCGGGGGCGGTGGCCTGCTCGATTGGTTTTGACGTGTTCTGGGTTCACTCATGCCGCGAATGCGGGGAAGAGTTCGAGTTCGACTCATACGCCGAACTGGACGACTTTTTGCAAGACAACTGGAACGACTGCACTATGTGCCGCACCGAAGAGGTGGCCGCATGAAATTTTTACGCCAGAGGCCAGGTTTGCGCCAAATTCTTGACGCTATCGGCTTTGCCTTTTTCCTTGCCCTTCCCTTTGTCCTTTACTTTTGGAACATGACACCATGAAAACTTACACACAAAACGAAATCGATGCGATCGCAGACGCGGCGTTCAATCACGCTATTTTGCACATTCAAGACCATTTAGGCCAAACTGATGGCGGGGTGGCGGGGATTTATTTTTCAGACGACAAGGAGAAGATCATTTTAGATATTTTCAAGTCTTACATCAGAACAGAAATTGAGGTGACACCATGAATACGATTGCTGAAACATTTGCCCTTAATCAATGGCTGAGTGACTACCCTGTCAATTTGTCATATGACGAAATAATCACAGTTTTGAACAATGCTAAAAATGAATGGACGATTGACGACATATGGGTATGGCAAGTAGTAGAAGACTGTACTCTTGACCAAGTAGCGCAATTTATAGAAGACACAAAACAAGCTTTTGAAAGGGCAATAGCATGACGACGACCGAATTAGAACGCGCGGCCTATACAGCCGGAGATACCAACACCGCCAACCTGTTGGCGCGAATTGATAGTCTGACCGAGGCATTAGGTCGCGCGGTGGCTGAGATTGAGGACTTGACGTGTGAGCGCGATTCGTTGGTCGCAGAGTTGCGGGAGGTGGCTGAATGAATCCAATATTCGCGCAAGCCTTAGCACCTTGGACGCCGCCTCCCGCGCCCACACCGACCGAACTGGTCACCCGCGCCCTGATCATGGCGCTGACAGCCCCAGACGCTCAGAGGGCGCAAGAATGTGCGGACTTGGCTGAACATTGGGCGCAAGGGCTTACAGAGGCCGAAGTCGAGGCTTGCAAGGCTGAGGCCTCTGGGTACATATGATAGCCATATGCGCGGCGTTGATCGCTGCTATACTTGTCGTTCTGCTTGGTCTTTGAGCAGTTGCCTAGAACTTAACAGCCCGCCTTGTGCGGGCTTTTTTTTATTGCTCGACTAGATTTCGCATGTCTGACTTGTTCATGTGAATCATGTCGGGCGCACAGAATATGTGTTTCTTGGTGTCGTATTGCCGCGATTTGATGCGCCCCTGATCGCCCCATCCGGCCTCTTTGAGTGCATGCAATAACGCTGCTTGAACAATTTTCACGCCAGTTGGTGCAGAACCTTGCAAGCGATCGCAGACGCTATGGAACGGCGACGCTATCACGCCACGGGCAAACTCACCCACACGGCGGCGCATCTGATCGACTAGGAACGATTCAGCGGTGCTCATGCCATGCTCGACCATGATGGCCTTAGCCTCAGTCATTGGGGGCGGGGCGTTCGGGTTCCACGCTGACACGTCACGGGTGTGCAAGTAATCGGCGACGGCCTCAAAGCCGCCACGGTGTTGATACCAATTCCACAGGCTCACGGCCTGAGCCTCTGGTAGTTTAGATGCTGCACACCAAATGACAAACCACCGGCGGTCTTCGCTGGGCAATGAAATAGCAACACGTTCATTACTGAACGCAATCACGAAGACGCGGTTCAACGCCATGTATGGGTGTAAACCCTTGCGGTTGACCATGAGCAACTCAGGGGGCGCGGCGATGATGGGCTTGAGGGTGTTCTCCAATGCGCGGCGATCCTTGGCCTCTGCTTGGCGTAGCTCGGCGATTTCCATCACTTCGCATTCAAGCGCGTAACCCCATTGGGAAGACAGGTCTTCGTTTTTGACCAATGAGCAATTGGCCTTGGCGTCTCCACCGATAGCCCAGAAGAACGGCGCAAAGAGGGTGTCTTTGCCGCTGCCGTGATTGCCGCCCATGAGAATGGCGTGGTTGATCTTATGCCCAGGAAACTGCACTTTATGGGCTAAGGCATTCAACAGGTGTTCACGCTCGAACTGTTCGGGAACCATGCGCTCGACGTGCGCCAACCACTGAGACACGTCACCGGCTGCGGGCGTAGGACGCGCGTCGCGCCAGCGGTTGCCGTAGATAAGGCCGTCACGGGCAACCAATATGGTCGAGCCTGCGGCGTAGGTAATACCGGCCAACGCCTTAGCTCCCTTGGCTTGGCGGTTTTCGTCAAACGAATAAGACGCCTCAAGACGGCGCTTGGCGTTGTGAATCGACTTGCAATCTATGTGCCTGAACAACGCGTTGAAAGTGCTGCGGCTGATCTCGCGCCGGTCGGTCATGTCAAAGTAACCATCATCTGCTTGGACGTACGCAAACCGGTTCCACCACTCGGCCTTCTCAATGCGGCCTAGCTCTTTACGCTCGACCTCGGCGATAACGGTAGCCGCCACGTCGGGATACTCGGGTGTCGGGGTGAGTTTGGACAACGCTGAGTCCATCGCCTGCGCCAACAATTCTTCACGAAGGCCAGGTGTGTGCGCTGGGCCACCATTGTCGGTCACCCATTGCAGGAACATGCGCGAGTCAAAGTCCACGCAATGCGAATGCAGGCAGCAGTATGCGCGGTTGGCTGGCATGTACCGGCCTTCGGGGTTGCCGTCGGTGTGCTCTGCGCCATTAGGGCAGATTACGCCCGCCCAGCCTTCGCCGTTGGGTTTAGACAACAGCAGACCCTGTTCGGACAACCACGCCATCACGTCGTCTGCGCCGTCGTCGGACAAGCGGATCGGGCGCAAGGTGAGCGAATCGGCCTCGACTGGCGTCACGCCAAGGGCATCACATATTTGCGATAAGGTGTATTCGCGCTCTGGGTGAAACCCGACCAGACGCGACGCAAACATGTTGCGGTCGGGCTTCAAGTTAACCGAGCCAGGCAGTCGGAAGTTGCGAACCGGATTGCAAGCTCCAGGGTCTGTATAGCCCGCGTCTGCAATGGCGCGGATGGCCGCGCTGAACTCGGCCTTGGTGGGCTGGTCAACGAAAGCATAGCCCCACTGAAACGATCCTTCGGACGTCTCCATGATCCACGTCGGCTCAATCGGGGGTGTCTTGGATTTGGTGCCAATGTCGTCCAGCATCATCACCAAGATGTACTCGCAATTGGCTGCGCTGGCCGACACGCGCCCATCGGCGAATCGGTCAATGATGAAGCTGGCGGTGTTGGCGTACCACGCTTGGCCAGCCTTGACTCCCTTGGTGGGAAGGTGCGCTGGCCATGTGCATTTGACTGCGCCGTCAGCGTGTAGCTGGATTTGGCCGTCTTTTAATTGTGGTTTTTGGTGCACAATAAGTGCAGTCTCACCAACTGGGGCGAGTTTTGTGATAAATTCCAGAAATTCCAAGTTAGTGCTCCCTTACAAGCCCGCCTGCCAGCGGGCTTTTTATTTGCCGTATCTCGACATGATTGCCACCTCTGCACCAAGGGGTAAACCCTTAGCCCACTCAGGCGGCGTACACATCACCTTTTCAAGCCGCTCGGCCATCTCTTCTGGCCGGTCGGTTTCCAACACGATTTCATCATGCACATGCAACACCACGTCATCAAGCTGGCGTAGCGCGTGACGCAACAAATCGTTGGCGGTGGCTTGGGTGATATTCTCACACGCCAACCCTTTCCAAAGCCTTGCGCGTGGCCATTCGGTTGCGTCTGCTGCCGGTTTCCAAGCGGCCTTGGCGTACGTCACGCCGTCGGCTTCGAGCTTGGCAAAGGGGTAGCACAGGACTCGACCGGAGGGCAGAGCGTACCAGAGATGCTGACCGTCGAACAGGTAGGTAACCCGCCCCACGCTGAACTCATGGCCTTTATTTCGCATGGCGCGGGTGTAGGCTTCTTCCAAGGCTTGCCAGTAAGGCACTGACCAAGGGTTGGCTCTGCGCCATGCGTCTACCATGCGCTTGGCATCTGACTCAGGCAGGTGTACGCCGTAGACCCGACCCATCGCCGCGAAGGCACCGATGCCACCGGCAAAGCCGCAGGCCAACTCTTGCACTTTGCCAATCTGGCGCTGCTCACCGTTGACCTGATCGACCGCCACGCCAAAGGTGGCAGCAGCGTTGACCTTGTACACGTCATCACCATTGGCAAAGATGGCCAGCTTGCGCTCGCCTGCGGGGCAGTTGGACAGCCACGGGTTAGCGCGGGCTTCGATGGACGACCAATCGGCGACGACTAGGGACTTTCCCTTAGCCGGTATCAGTGCGGGCCTGAGCATTCCTTTGAGGACATCAGTAACGCGCTTTCCAAATTGTGGAACAATTGAATGGCCTCTGACCATTGCAGTTCTAACGTCTTCGGGCGATTTGGCGCACTTGCGAGTAAAATTGTGAACTTGGGCTCCGTAGCTTGAAGCTCGTCCAGTGGCTGATCCTCCAGCAAATACAAAGGCTCCGCGAACCCTGTGATCTTCGATATCTGCGAGGCTTGCGAGGCGGCTGAACTTAGCAACCGAAGACGCCCATAGGTCGTCCGCGCATTGGATGACCTCGGCAACAGCGGGCGGTATCTCATCTGGATTCTCCATCGCAAGCAAGTTGGCTCGCACAGTCTTGTCAATTGAATATTTTTCACCGGTCTTCATCAGTTTCAAAGCCTGTGGCCCCACGCGGTCGATCACCCACTGACGCATCTTAGGCGACCTGACGCTGGTAATAGCGCCTTCGGTCACCTCGGCCACAATCTGCTCAATCTCGACCAACTCATCGCTGGCAAACTTGACGGCGGCATTGCACAAGGGCACGTCTACCAACACGCCACGGTCGTTGATCCGCTCGTTGACGTGGTAGTCCTCAACCTCTTGTATGGATAGCGGGCGCAGGGCTTTGCTGATCGAACGCATAGCGCGGACGTCTTGCTCGCAATAATCAATCATCTCGGCCATGAGCGCAGGGTCTTGTCTGAACGTGCCGTCGGCCTGTGGGATCGACAGCAAGCGGATCAGTTGGGCACCACGGTGGCTCTTCTTCATGGACGCGCCAGCAAAGCGGCCAACGTCTTCGAGCGAGCCAGGCGCGCAATTGGCGCGGGCTTGTGCTGCGGTGCAGTAGAACTGTTCCAGCTTGAAGTTGATACCCAACACGTACCAAAAGATCAGGCGTTCAAACGCTGCGTTATGGGCGTAAATTTGGCCTTTGTACGCTTTTACTTTCTCAGGAAAGGGTTGACCAGGCAACCATGTCTGCACGTCATCGTCATCAAACGCATACGACATGCACAGCACTTCGGTGCTGGGGTCTTGCGCGTAGTTGTAGACGCCGTGCTTGGGTAAATCGCATCGGCTGCGGGTTTCAAAGTCTAACCAAAGCATTACAGCGAACACACTCTGCACGTTGGGACTTTACCTTCACCGCGAATCTTGCGTCCACTTTCAAACTCAACGGCCAACTCTTTGAGGGACGCTGGCCAAGTGTCGCGCTGGGGTGATCTAAATGTGTGGCCGAGCTTCTCTTCAATGGCCACGCCTCTTGCGTATTCTTCTGGGTAGTCACGCCAAAGATCGCGCCACTCACCCAAGCGTTGGTATGGGCACACAGCGCAGTCAGTGCGTCGGGGGATGGTGACCTCGCGCTTGGCCAAGTATTCCCAAACGTCTGCTTCCTTCCAGCCCCACTCACGCATGGGGAAGCGAATCTTCATGTCTTCGCCGTAGATGCCGCGCCGTGCTTCTTCGTCAGCGCGAAGGCCAACATACAGCACAGACCCTTCGGGTAGCGTTTCAAAGTATTTAATTGTTGGTTCGATCTTCAGAATGCGCGTACACCATCTGGCGCGAAAGTTGGGCAGCATCTGCTGCTCGTCGATCAAACCATACAGGTCAGTCGTGTGGCCAACCTTCTTGATGGGCAAACCCAACATGCGCTCCAGCTTTGCCCAATGCTCGACCATCTCAGGCAACTCATTGCCGGTAGCGTTGCAGATCAGTTCATACTCGCGCGGCTCAACTTCCATCAGACGAAGCGCCAATGCTGTTGAATCCTTACCGCCGCTCAAACCAATAACATGTTTCATGTCGTGTCTCCTTTCCAATGCCGCCTGTCACGCGGCATCAGGAAGATTACTCTTGCGTAGGTGGCGCAGGCATCTGCGCTTGGGCTTGCATTCGGATTTTGTCCATCAGCGAAGCGAGCAACGCCATCACAGCGTTGATTTCTTGCACGTCAAGCTCTAATCTCATGCTGACCTCCGGCGACGGCCTGCTGCTGGCGCTGGGGCTTCTTCAGCCTTGGGTGCGGGCTCAGGCTCGCCATCCATGCTGACCCACTCGATGACCTCAAACACAGGCGTGTAAATCTTGCCGTAGCTCTTGTGGGCATAGTGGTCTTTACGCAGACGCACAATGGCCACTGGCTTGGCTTGATCTTTCTCGACCTGTTCGGCCAACGCGACTGCAATGGCCTGAACCGCTTTTTTACCGCCGACCGAAGTCGTGGTGTAACGCGCTTCCATTCCTTTGTCTTCGCCGCTGATGCACTTGAGTGACAAGCCGACCTGTGTCTCCCAACCCTTCTTGGCACCTGGGGGCGCTTCGTCAAGTTCGGGCAACGGCTGGCTGACACTGGCCATCTTCTCGGCCAACACCTCACCATCACCCCAAGCGATGTAGCCGTGGACAAAGGAGAAGGGGTTGATCGCCCACTTGCTGTCGTCTTCAACTTCGGTCTGATCGGCACCGAAGACCCAATGGCCAGTCTTATCCATTTTGAGGATAGCTGTACCGGCTGGGCCAACGTCTGCTTGGATCGACCGCAGTGCGGTTGACAGGGTGGAGACTGCGGGCAAGCCCGCTTGAGAGAACGCTACTAAATTGGACATGATTTTCCTTATTGAAGTTTAGAAAGGGCAGCAGTCAACTGCTTCCCGATTTGCAACACTGCCGGACGGGGATCGCTCTCCGCTGCCAATGTTGTGCCTGAAGACACTGACACGACAAGATCGTCGGGCAATGTCATCTTGCGCTTTTTGAGTTCCTTCTCCGCTTGCGCTGGAGAAACCAACTCGGGTTCTTTGTGGGGCTCAATGCCCAGTTTGCGTAACTCTACATGAGCTTGCGCTTCATCTACCCACTGACGTGTGCCACGCTTGGCCACCAGTTTATACCCAGGCACTGGCGCGCCGCTGTCCAAGATTTGATGCGCCAGCGCACGAAGGTCTTTGATCCAATCCTCCAGTATGTCAGCGTTGGCCAAGTACGAGCCCAGCGTCTGCACGTCGATCGCTTCGACTTGCGTCTTCAAGGCACGGTCAACAGCGCCGGTCATCTGTGGGCACACGGGCTTGGCCGCGCACCAACGGCAGTGGTCACCAACCTTGAGTGCAGCGTCAGGTTGCTGCGCCAACTTGACTGCTTTAACCAAGTCTTTCTCAAACTGGGCAATGCGCGCAGGTGTCGTCACCCAACGCTTGACCTGTGGCGGCTGCACGATCACCATTTCGATTTCGTCAACGCCGTCAAACGCCCACTTGGCTTCTTCGGTACGCATAGCCGCAGCGGCGTAGAACATCAACTGTGGGTTTTCTTCTACCTCAACAGCCACGCCGTCACCAAATTTCCAATCCAATACGACAGCACGGCTACCAATCCGCCCAATGAGATCAGTGCTCCCAAAAACACCAGGCAACAAGTCACCAAAACCAACGCGAGTTTCAGCTTCATATTCCATCTCCTTGTTAGGGTCTATCTTATCCAGCGCCGCAAGAGCAGGCACCAGTTTGTCGTCAATCAAGTCCAACGTCAACACCTGCTCGTTGTAGGTGGTGCCAAGGAATTCTTCGGGGGATTTGTCTGACATCACTATTTCAGCGATGACGTTGTGCAACAGCGTACCTTCATCCGCGTACTTGTTGCTGGGCTGGGGCGGCATCTTCTGCACCAAGGCTACAGAGCCTGGGCAATTCATAACGCGCTTGGCGGTTGAGCCGCCGACTATCTTACTGTGATCCACTGAACTCTCCTGTAATTGAATGAGACTGAACTATAGCACAGAAAATAAAACTGTGCTAAACTTTTTGACATGAAAGAAAAAATAGTTGAAAATCATTTCGTCTGGGCAGTTGAGCGCATAGGTGGCAAGACGTACAAGTTCACGTCACTTGGGCGCAAAGGTGTTGCAGATCGGATCGCGTGTCTGCCTAATGGCAGTACATGGTTTGTGGAGTTGAAGACCAAGGGTGGCAGGCTGTCAGCGTTGCAGAAGATGTTCATGTCGGACATGACTTTGCTGAATCAGAAGTACGCATGTTTATGGACAACGGAGCAAGTCGATGAGTGGATTAAAAGTGTTGGTGGCGTGTGAGTACAGTGGTCGTGTTCGGGACGCGTTTATTGCGCGGGGGCACGACGCGATGTCGTGCGACTTACTGCCAACCGATGCAGCAGGGCCGCACTACCAAGGCGATGTGTTTGACATCATCAACGACGGTTGGGATTTGATGATTGCCCACCCACCTTGCACTTACCTGTCTGTGTCTGGTATGCACTGGACGACACGCGGGTTGCGCGATCCGCAATTGACAGAAGATGCGCTGGCGTTTGTGCAACGTCTGATGGACGCGCCCATTGAACGCATTGCCGTTGAGAACCCGATCAGCATCATCAGCAGCCGTATCCGCAAGCCTGACCAGATCATTCAGCCGTGGTGGTTTGGCCACGACGCGAGCAAAAAGACTTGTCTTTGGTTAAAGAACTTGCCGCTGCTCACGCCGACCGACATGCTGCCAGGCGACGCCAAAACACGTCGGGGAAACCAAACCGCCAGTGGGCAAAACAAACTGCCGCCATCTAAAGACCGTTGGAAGATTCGCAGCGAAACATACCAAGGCATCGCTGACGCGATGGCAACACAATGGAGTTAAGACTTTACCAAGACGAAGCGGCTGACTTCCTTTACGAGCGCGACCGAGCCATGATCTTGGCACCTGTTGGCGCTGGCAAGACAGCTATCACATTGACGGCCATGCAAGATATGCTGGCCAACGGCGTGGTCAAGCGGTTCCTCGTTCTGGCACCCAAGCGCGTGTGCACCGACGTGTGGCCAATTGAGCAACCCAAGTGGGCACCTGACGTGCCTTTGGCCGTGGCGGTCGGCACACCCAAGGAACGCGCCGCAGCACTGCGCTCTAAGGCGCAGATCGTGGTGAGTAATTACGACAACATCCAATGGCTGGCCGAGCAGGCGCTGGACTTTGACGGCATCGTGTTTGATGAACTGACGCGCTTGAAGAACCCATCTGGCACACGTTTCAAATCGTTGCTAAAGATCATTGACCCTATGGTCGTGCGCTGGGGTTTGACCGGCTCGTTCACCAGCAACGGCTTGGAAGATGTGTTTGGCCAGTGCAAGATCGTTGACCAGTCGTTGCTTGGTCGTTCCAAAGGCGCGTTCATGCAACAGTACTTTGTGCTGATCAATAAAGAGTTTGGCGAGTGGGCACCGCGTGTTGGTGCGTTGGCCGATGTCATGGCGCGCATCAAACCGGCTACCTATGTTTTGGACGCTGGCGAATACGCTGACAAACTGCCGCCGTTACATGTGATCGAGGTGCGGTGCGATCTGGACGATCGCAAGCCTTACGAGAAGATGAAGGCTGACTTTCAGGCGCTGGACGTCACGGCCATCAACGCGGGCGTGGTGACAGGTAAGTTGCAACAGATGGCCAGCGGGTTTGTGTACGACACACGTAAGACGGCCTCCGATATGCCTGGTAAGTTCATCGTCACACAGACGCCAGTGTGGTTTAGCTCGCACAAATTTGACCGGCTTGAGGAGTTGATAAATGAAAATCAAAGAGCCAATACGATCATTGCTTACACGTATCAAGAGGAGTTGGCAGAGCTTAAACGTCGCTACCCCCACGCCCAAACCCTTGACGACAAGAACGCCATTCAACGTTGGAACGAAGAAAAAATTGAGCTCTTACTGGTGCATCCGAAATCGGCGGGTCACGGACTCAACCTTCAATTTGGCGGGTGCAAAATCATTTTCTTGTCCCTGCCTTGGTCGTTGGAACTGTACGAGCAGACCGTTGGGCGTTTGCACAGATCAGGACAAAAGCACGACGTCTGGTGTTACGTCATGCTCACAAACAAAACCATAGATGAAAAGATTTGGGGCGCGCTACACGACAAGCGCGCCGTGTCGGATATTGCAATGGAGGAGTTGAAATGAGTGTACGTTTGAACAACTGGAAGACCCAGCTTAAGGCTGAGAAGTCTATTCAAAAAATTTATCGGCGCGACCATAACGCTGCTTGGCGCAAGTTGAGCAAGAGCATGGCGTTAACTAAAAAACTGGAGGACAAAATTGCAACTCACATGGCGAAAATTAAATGAAGAACTCAAGACCTTTGACGAAGCCAAGGTGTTGGAGATGCTGACCCATGAGCGCGCGAACGCCAAGCGTGTGGTGGTGCTGGAGCGACTGCACCAACGCTACACCACGCTCAGAGCGTCGCGTGAACGTATTGAACTTTTACATGAGGCAAAACAACCATGAAGTACCTTTTACTTTTATTGATGAGCGGCTGCGCGGGCAGCGCGCCCATGTTTGACAGCAACGGCACCGCCGAGCAGAAGATGGTGTTGGACAAGAACATCCAGGCTATGAGTCGCAACGAAGTCATCTTGGCCGTGCAAGAGTGTGAAAGCTCTGGCCTGCGCGCAGTGATGGTGTTTAGTAAACGCAAGATCAACAACTACACCGCTGACGTCGTGGCTGACGTGACGTGTGCCCCTAAGTACAGGTATTGACATGATTGAAGCAATCAGAACATTTTTTGGCAAACGACGCGAGCGCGGTAGGACGGTCATGCAAGAAGGTCTTGTATGGCGGTGCAGTAACTGCTACCTTATTTTTCTAACCAAATCAGCCGGAGATGAGCACAAATGCCAAGACCCAAAAGTGAAATGACTGACGTAACTAGACAGATAGGTGTGCGGTTGATACCGGCGCATCATGCAGAGTGGAAGCGTTTAGGTGGGGCCAAGTGGTTGCGCCAAATGTTGTCGCAAAGTATCAAGGAGAAACGAAATGCCGAACTTTGATTTGTGGAGCCAAGAGAACTTGGCCAAGTTTGCCAAAGAAGCGTACGCCAAGATGCAAGAGCAGCAAGAACGCATCGAACAATTGCAGAACGAATTGAAAGACGCCATCAAGGCGTACAGGGAGTTGAATAAATGAGTTACGCCGACTACGAAACCCAGCGCAGAATCTTGATTGAATACCTGCACGTGATGATCGCCAGATGCGACTGGCACGGCGTGGCCGACGTGGCTATGGATTTGCGTGAACTTGAAGCCGAGAACAAATGAGTGAACTTCTAATTACCATCGGAGTCTTGTTCATCGGCGCAATCGTTGGCATTGGCGGCATCATCTTGCTGTTGCACTTCCTTGCTGATTAAGCGTAGGCGCGTGTGCCCTGCTTGTCGATGATGAGCGCCATTGCGCGTGGTTTGTTGTCTTCGGTGTTGGGGATCGACACATGCGTCCAACGGTCGAACTCGCGGATAACTTGATCGTAGGGCAAGCCAGCGTCGATGATGGCGCTCACGACTTGATCTGGCGTCATGCCAGGCACACGAATATCGGCAGCGCAGCCACGTCGATGTTGTGATTTATCCGAACTGCCCACTGCACGGTTGACTTCCGCACTGCGGAACGCGCTATTCACGATGATGGGCTTGCCACCCAACACGACCTTGACCTGCTCAAGAAAGTCAGCCAAGCGATACAGGTTGGCCAACTCGTCTGCGTCAGGCAGGTTGTCGAACTCGCGGTGGTCGGTGTGGGTCAACTCTTCCAAAGTGAAATTAGGTGTCAGGTTCATTTCATGTTCCTCAAGGTTTCATAGGTTTGGATGCAGGCGTTGAGCTTTCTGATGGCGGCATCTCCATCGGCTGCGATGGCGATAAGAGCTTCAGAAGTCTGTCGGTCAAGTTCGGCTGATGCTGTTCCTGTATCACTTCCGCTGGCAGTGGCGGGGGTTTCGGACACTGAAACGGTGCAGTTGGGCGCTTTGACAGGAATCCGCAGCTTGAGAGCGCCAGAGTCGAGATCAGCACGTAACTTAGCTTCTTTAATCTTTGCAACATTGTTTGCCTTTCGTAATGTGTCACCGTATGTTTGCGCCACCTTTGTCATCGCCTGTTCAGTCTCACGCGCCTTGGCGTTGAGTGCAGCGATCTCAAGTTGCTGACGCTGAGACTCATCATTCTCGCCCTTGTAGTATCCACTGCCAAAGGCTGACAGCATCGCCAAGACAAAGCCGAGGATCACCCAAGGGTTGAAGATACTCATCCTTCAGCCTTGCCTCTGACATACGCTTGTGCCGCCATGAACGCTACCACGATGGTGCCCATCGCGGCGCAGTAGGTGGTGACAAGACCGTTGAGCGCGTTGACCTTATCCAGCGCCACCAGTTCTGACGCTAGGTACGCGATGAGTACAGGCGGTGCGACCAACGCGGCCCACGCCATGATGCGTTGCTGATCGGCCATCTTGTCCATGTTCTCAAGGGTGATCATGCGCTCTGAGCGCGCCAGTTCAGCGTCAGTGACAATGCCGTCGTGGTCGGTGTCGAACTTGTCGTACTCTGAATCTTTTTCAAACTGCTTACTCATCTTTTTTCCTTTCCTGTTGTTCAAGCTGCCTTCTCAACTTTTCAACCTTTTCAATTTGCGCTTTGGCCGCGTTCTTTGTTTCCAGCACATCCAAATACAACATGCCCATCAAAGGCAACAGCAACGCGATCAGTACGCAAGCAGCGATCCAGCCGATCATTTCTTCCCCCACTGACTTACGAACAGGAGCCACAACCAAAGGTAGAGGAGGAATGTAAAAGTCGCTACCACTGCCGCCAGCTTTGCTTGCAGGTTTCTTTCCTCTTCCCTGTGTTGCCATGCCTCTCGCCTGTTTTTCGCCTCTTGCTTCAGTCTGGCAGATTCTTGTTCAGATGCTATGACATCCCGCATCTCAAACACTTTGCTGTACAGCGCGCCCATTTCAGGAGGGCTTTGGTACACCATTGTTTCTCTGATTGTCACCTCAAGTGCTGCCATCTGATCTTGCGCCATGACGCGCTTCAACGCGGCTTCCATCTGGTTCTGGTCAGGCTCGTAGACGTTTTTGGACTTGTCTTCTTCCTCCCTGATGTGGGCGGCTAACTGTTCTTGGATTCTGAAGAATTCTGTAAGATTTTTGACAACTCCAACCATGACCTGCGTTTCGTCAACAGCGACGTATTTCTTTTTCGCCACAGGCTTGGGCGCGACAGGAGTTGGCGCACCGCCAAAGAATTTTGCCAGCGTCCCCCAGAAACCATAAATTTCTCTTCCGATTCCAACAGCTTCATCGACAGTAGCCTTAACCTCCATGAAAGAGGTCTTTGCTTGCTTGTAAAGCTCACAACCTTCCTTGATGGCGGCGACACAAGCATTGGCAGCGAACAATAAAGAGATGGGATCAATTTCACACGCCTATCAATTTGTTGACCATCGTGCCAACAAAGCCTGGGCCGAGCAACACCGCGCCGATCACAATGTAGAGCAGGTACTCAATGCGCGTCATGCGCTTGTCGCCGTCGACAAATGCCTTCTCTATCGCCGCATAGCGTTCACTGCACACCGCAACGTGGACGGCGTGATCTTTTTCTATTTCGCTCATGGCTCAGTCGGTGTCTCAACTACAGGTGCTGCTGCTGCTTCAGCCGCCACCTGTGCCGCTACCGCCGCATCATGCACTGCTTGTTCTTCAGGTGTGTACTCAACGATTGAGGTCACGCCTGTCTCTACATTAACTACGATTCTGTGTGTCATGGTTTATCCTTCGTACATGATGTTTACTGTGCCAGCGTCAAAGGTATCTGTGCCGTTGACGGTTGTGATGCGTACTCTGTCCAATGCGCCAGAAAGTGCGGGTGAAACGCCAGCACTTGTTGCAACATAAGTGCTTGGGAGATATACAGCGCCTGTTGATGTGTAGGTATTTGATCCAAGCAAAGTAATTACCACATTGCCAGAGATAAGACTAGCCGCCGCCCTACTTGGGTCAACGAGAAAACCAGCAGTTGATGTAACCAAAGTACCTGAAAATATTGAACCCGATGAATATCCTGAAGTTGTTACAGAGCCAGAACCAATCTGGATTAAGAACAATGATGTTGCGTTAGATGAAACACCGCTAAACATGACTGTTACACGCTTAATCCAACTTGGCAAACCTGTGAAGTCAATGCTTGTACCTGATGTAGAGGCAACAGCAGTGCCAGAGGTAATCCCCAGTACCGCACCTGAGTTGATCGTGACGCTTGCTGATCCATCAATTGTTACTGCCATGATTTAGCCCTCGTACAAAATGTTGATTGAACCAGCGTCAAAGGTATCAGTGCCGTTGACATGGGTTATGCGTACTCTGTCCAAAACCCCAGACAATGTAGTATTAGAACCTCCCCCAACAATGCCTGCGCCAGCGGTTGTTGCGCCGCCAGTAAAAGAATAGACCCAACTGTTGCCTGTTATATTGGTTAAAACAGCCTGACCATAATACGCATATGTTGCTAATGTGCCTGTAGCAAATTGAAACCCAGTTGAAAATGATGCGTTATTTGTATTTCCTAACCATATTTGACCTACATATCCAGTAGTTAAAGCAGAACCAGACCCAATTTGAATTTGAGGGCTTGATGTTCCGCTACTACTAACACCACTCATCATCACCGTAATGCGTTTTACCCACGCAGGGATGCCAGTGAAATCAATTGAAGTGCCAGATGTACTTGCAACAACAGTACCTTGAGTAATCCTTTGCAACTGCGCTCTTGCCGCAGCACTATCAGTTCCATAGAACTGTCCGTTGTATTCAATCTGTCCAGCGCCTGGCGTACCTACCAGCGTGTTAGAAGCTAAAGCAAGTATTGACATGATTATCCTTCGTACAGAATGTTGATAGTGCCAGCATCGAATGTGTCTGTGCCGTTGACTGTTGTGATGCGGACTGCGGTAAGGGCAGCGGCAAGCGCAATACTTGACCCACCAATATAGAGTTGATCGTTAACGCTATCACCCAAAGTTCCTGTCATGCTGTATGTGTTGCCTGTCAGTAAAGTGATGACAGCCTGACCATGCGTAATAGAGCCAGCGGAGTTAACTCTCAAAAACAATCCCGCAGTGCTTCTAGCTGTGGTAACACTTGCTGACGCCACTAACGATCCAGAGCCAGCATATCCAGATGTCGTATAAGTTGTTGACCCTGTGCCGAGTTGAATTAAATAATTTGATGTTCCACTCGTACTGACACCACTTAACATCACAGTAATACGTTTAATCCAGCTTGGCAAACTTGTGAAGTCAATTGAAGTGCCAGATGTAGACGCAACCGCTGTCCCCAATGTATTGACAGAACTTGTCGCAGTGGCGGCTTGAAGTGTCAGCGTATTTGTCCCCGCAACAGCAGGGGCGGAAACTGTGATAGCCCCGCTGGTGTCTCCTGAAATAATTACTGATGACATATTTTTCCTTTACAGAATAACCCAGCGTGAGCCAGAAGGGACAGTGACTGTGACAGTTGTCGTGATCGCGCCGCTGATGGCTGTTTGCGATGGGCTGACAACATAAGTACCGATGCCGCCAGTGCCAGAAGCAAACGCGCTGATTGTAGTGCCTGCGGTTACGTTGGTGCCTGAAATGACACTGCCAACATACAACGCGCCGCTGGTTGCAGAGTCAACACTCAAAATCGTGCCTGAGATCACGCCGTTGCCCACAAAGCCACCAGCGATAGTGATCGGGCCCGTAGACATGGCGTTCTTGCCAGCAGTGATGCTGTACTCTATGGTGACCGTCTGATCATTTTCGTAGAAGATCGAGTTGCCGCCGCCACCTGATGCGCCGCCGCCCAATGGGCCCCAGTCTGTGCCGTAGCCCTCAAAGGTACCCAAGGTGGTGTTGTAGCGGAACATCCCCGCCACGGGCGTCGCAGGGCGCTGGGGCGTGGTGCCTACGTTGGACTTGGCGGCTCCCGTGCCGGTGAAGTTGACTTGGCCAGAGAAGGTGACCGTGCCCGTGGCCGACAGCGTGGTGAACGCGCCGGTGTTGGGGGTGATGTTGCCAATCGGTGGGGGCGACGCCAAAGACCCAGAATCCAAGGGAATGGAGATGTTGTCTACGGTGTAGAGCAACACGTCGTTTGCGTCCCTGACTATGAATTTGTAGCTGGTGGTGTTGATTAACCAGATGTTGGCTTGGCCAAACGAGTCCAAGATGATCGGGTTGGTGTTGGCCGTGGTGGCGTAGTAATCGGTGTATGTGGCGATAGGCGTTGAAGTGCCAGCCGCATAGGTGTAGATTTTGCCGCCGACAAGAGGCAAGCCATCCGATCCGAAAATCTGTTGTTTGGGGGAGGGGGTTAAGCCAGCCATGTGTTTTCCTTAAGGGTATTACGGAGCCAACGCGTTTTGGTTTTGTTGTGGGGGCGCTAACGCATTTGTTACGCCAATGGTTGCTGGCGCTGCTGCTTTTTGCACCCAGCTTTTAGGATCAGATAGCAATTTTGCCACTCGATTACGTTCAGGCCCAGGCAAACTTTCCAACAAGTCTGCGGTTGCACCAGGTGTCTTAAACGCTTCGGTCAACGTACCCAGCGTTTTTGCGCCGATCTTGTTTTCAAGAATTTGCATGGCCTTGTTAGTCGTTGCGGCCACAGCAGTAATGTACGACGGCAAGCGGAACTTGGACAAGTTTTGCAGCATCAGTTCTTTAAGCGCTTCTTGGCCGCCCGCTACTTGAGTCTTGATGTTGACTTCGCGGATAGTTTTGGCAGCTTGATCGCGTAACACGTTCAAAGTGTTTTCGCTTACTTCTTTGGCAATGTCGTAACTGCCAGGGCCCAAAATCTTTTCTACCACGTCGTCAGATTCGCCCTGTACCAAGCGCACAAACGCGTCTTTGTCTTTCTTGTACAGTTTGAGCGCCTCGCCTGAAAGTTTCTTCTCCGCAATTTGTTGCATACCCTTGGCGTGGTTTGTCAAATAATCGCGCCAGCCAGAACCACCAGCACCTTCAATGGCGTCATCAATCAAGGGTTTGATTTTGGCCATTACCGACGCAGCAAGATTGCGTTGAGTGGTTGCGTCAACCCCTGGGCGCAACTGTTGAATTGCAGCGTTGACTGAATTTTTGCGGATGGCTTCCAAAGCAACAGCGTCAATCACGCCGTTGCTGGCCGTCCATTTGGCAATATCGTCAGCAACATTTTTTGCTGCACCAGCCAATAGGTCGTTGCCAGCAAACTCAGGTCTGTTAGTCATAGACTTGATATTTTGAATAAGCGGTGCTGTCTCCAACGGTTTGACGCCCACAGACCTTAAAGCATCGGCAGCGCCTTGAGCAAACCGAGCGCCTTGACCAAGATCAAGAGAAGCGTCAGCCGCTTTAGATGACCATTCATTCAACGCTTTATTAGAAAGCTGGCCAAAATTAGTATACGGAGTTGCGCCAACTGGTAAACCGCGTTTAATCAAGTCAAGTCTGGCCCATGCCTCAGCGGCATTCCCCGCTTTAATCAAATCACGCACTTTCTGAACTTCAGCAGCAGCTTCCGCACTTAACTTGCCTGCCTGAGCCTCATACGCCGCCACATCGTTACCCAAATTGGCGCGGTTGAGCGCGGCCTCACGTTGTGGGCCCGTCATAGCATTCAAATTATTTTTGGCGGATTCAAGCGTAGCGCGTGTTTCAGTCGCAGTAGTACCGCCCGCCAATTTGGCCAACGCGTTGACGCCTTCGGCCTCATTCATGTTTTTAAGGTTCAACACAAACTTGGGGTCGCTGGCCAAACGGCGTTCAATCAAAGCCTGCCATGTAGGGTTGGTGATGTTGGCCGTGGCTTGCGCTGCGCTAAGGTTTGGTGGCGCAGTGCGAAGCGCGTTAAGCACTTGGGGCAAATCATCGCCCAAAGCATCACGGGCAATCTTTGCGGCTTTTTGTGCTGGTATTTGACGCAAGTCCATTGCAGCGCCAATTACTTTACCAACGTACGGGGCCACAACACGACCGCCAACTTCGTATGCTGAGCCTTCCAACACGTTTTTAACGGGTTCAGTAACCATAGCCGCGCCTTCACGCGGGGCTTTGCCACCAATATAAATATCAGCCAAGTTAAGCGCTTCTTGCGCCATGCCGTAGCCTAGTCCAGCGCCGCTAACTATACCTGGAGGGCCGAACGGAATACCAGCATATGCACCCCCCGCCGCACCTAACATACTTACGGTTGGAGCGACAAACTCACGAACTGTTTCATAGGTTGTGGGCTCTGCGCGCGGCGCAGGTATTTCAGATGGTGTGTCTGACGAACCCATTGCAGTGGCAATGCTTTCGCTAATTTGTTTGGCAACGCCTTGCACACCAAATTTTTCATGGATAGCTTGCTTGGTGGCTTCGTTTGCGTTGACGTAGTTTGGGTCTTCAGGTGCGTACTTTAAAAAAATAGCTGCCTTTGTCGCCTCGTTTGCGTTGACGTAGTTAGGATCGTTAAGGATCGTGGCTAAATCGGCCATTTATTTTCCCTTCAACAAGGGGTTGTTGGCGTCGACAGCGCCTGCGGGTGCTTTACCTTGATTCTTGTAATCATAAGTCAGATCATACGCTTCACGCACACGTTGTTTGGACACCCTAGTTGCGTTAGCCGCTTCCGTTAACGACCTACTCAAATCAGCGGTATCTTGCGTACGGTTGATAGGTGCAAACGCGTCGCGCAAGTATTGACCTTCTTGGTTTGATACGTTGCCCAACGCGCCGCCAGTCGGGGACGATGCTCGCATGTTTTGCAATTCTTGAAAGCCGCCGCGAGCAACAATGCTGTCATACAACGCTTGCGCTGCCCGCGCGTCTTTGGTAAGCGCTGGTGTGCGGCCATAGATCACGCCTGAAATTCCAGATAGGCCAGGGTGCTTGGCCAGCCTTTCCAAATCAGCCGCCAATTTATCTGCGCTTGACTCAAACGTCTTAACCGCAGATGTGGCGGCAGGGAACTTAGCTTCACGGGCTTGAATTTCTTTTGGTGCCAAGCCTTCCATTGCGTTGGCAGGCGTCATACCTTTGCTTATGGCTTCTTCACGGCTGACATATTTAACTTTTCCGTCCGCGCCAACAACTGCAACAGGGGCAGCAGGTGTTGCAGAACTTGCTTGTGGTTTTGGAACTAAGTCCGCATAGTTTCCTGACGTATTGAATTTAGCTATTGATGTTGGCGTAAAGTCATTAGGGTTAATGGTTCCAATTGTTTTGCTTTCTTTTGGTGCTCTTAACACCAAGTCTGCATAATTGTTTGATGTAACAAATTTAGCCACAGACTCTGGTGTGTAACTATCAGGATTGATATTGGAAACTGATTTATCCGCTTTTGTTGGTTTTAAAACCAAGTCTGCATAATCCTTGCTTGTTGCAAATTTAGCCAAAGATTCGGGCGTGTAATCCGATGGCGTAACGCTAGCAATTACGTTATCAGCTTTTGATGGCTTTAAAACCAAATCTGCATAGTTACCTGATGTGGCAAATTTTTGTACCGAGTCAGGGGTGTAATCCGCAGGATTGACGTTACCCAAATTTGTATTTTTAATGTCAACTTTTGGAACCAAATCAGCGTAATTTTGTGATGCACTAAATTTTGCAATTGATTCTGGCGTGTAATCTTTTGGATTGATAGCCGAAAAAGTAGCGTGCCGTGGGTCAACTACACGTTTGTATTCTTCAACCAACAATTCACGCTGTCTTAACCACCCAGGCGCGCTGCCGTATTTTCTGTCGCCGTCATTTATTTTTAACGCAAGTTGTTGTTTGGCGTCTGCTGGCGCAGCCATAGCGTTGACTGACGCAGCAGGCGCAGGCGCAAGTTTGTTTTCTGTATCGGGTTGAGCCGCTACCGGCGCTGGGGTTTGATCTTTTAAGAACGCAGATTGCTGTTGGTACGCCAAAACTTTTTCGTTTGCGTCAAACAAACTTTGGCCCGCTGCTCGGACTTTTGGGTTTGGATGCCGCAGCATTTGCATAGCCGCATCCATAGGGTCGTCAGTAGGCGCGCCGTTTTCTTTGGCTTTGGCCATAACTTGGGCTACGTAGTCTTGCGCTTCTTGCGCTTCTTTAATCGCCATCCGAGTTTGGCCCAACTGTGCTTGCGCCAATTCGTTTTGAGTACCCGCAGCTCTTCTTTGATCTTGAGCAGCCAAAATGTTTTGCACTTGGCCGTATTGAGCTACTGGATCAGCTACTTGAAGCGGCTGAACACCAAGGGAAATTCTAGGATCGATAGGCATATTTTATTCCTTACGCTTCCATTGGGCCACGGAAATTATACGAACCAGGTGTATATTGACCCCTATCACGCAAAGCCGCAAGCGTATTTTGACCTTGCTGATAGTTTAGATATGTGCCTAAACCGCCCGTCAAAGCGTTTGCAGTGCCAACATACCCAGATGCTCTAGCCGCAGCCGCGCTGCCCATATTGTTGCCAACATTTGTGGCCATCTGCTGACCTTGCTGACCTATTTGTTGGGCAGTGGTTTGACCCATGCCCGTCAATGCTTGTAAAGGTTGCAAACGAGCGGTACGCTCGGCCTGATAACGGTTGAATGCGTTGGTGTATTCTTGCGAACCAAACTCTTGGCCAAACCGTTGCAACGCCTTACCCGTGCCGCCAGACAGCAAACCACCACGGGCCGCCGCAGACCGCTCCAAGGCTTTTGTGCCTTCGCCTAAGCGAAACGCATAGCCTGGATCGGCTTGAAATTTATCCATAGTAAACGGTTGATATTTTGACGCTTCAACCAGTTCTGGCAACGCATTGACACCTACATCGTAAAAAGGCTTTTGTCTTGCAACGTCTTCTTGGTATTGCCGATATTCCAATTCCGAAGCGCGATCCATTGCGTCAGCTTGCTTGCCTGCCGCTTTGTTTGCTGAATACGCGCCGTATATGGTGCTTGCTGCAACTGCTGTTCCTACCCATGTCATATCAAACTCCTTGCGCCGGTATTTGCGGCAATGCGTCAACAGATGCAATCAATCCCAAATCGTCATACGACGGGGCGATAACTTCGTGTTCAATTTTATCTAGCTCGGCTTCAGATTCAAATTCAGTCAAATGGACAGTTGTCCATATTGTGTCTTCTAACGCACGAACCACACGTTTCAAACCAACCTCTGAGACAAACGTGCAAGGCGCTTTTAAATGCTTTTCGCCAAACTCGGTGTATACGATAACTTCACCTTGCGTGATGAAATTAAGGTGCTGGTGCCGGTGTATTTTTCCAATTACTATCGACCCTTTAGGGAGCTTTATCTCTCTGGCGTAAGTGCAGCAGCCATACTTTTCGTCTTTAGGTGAAAAATAATGTTTCAACGTGCATTCTTCAGCGATAGATTCCACTTCGCCATTGGCGATCATGGCGTCTAATCCGGCTTGAACAGTCAAAACGTTTTGACGAAATTTAACTTTGTCAACTAAATCGTTCATGAGACTTCCCTTCCACTGACGCGCATGTTGATGGCGCTGGCTGTACCTGCAATTGTGGAGATAAAACCCCCAGAAGGCAATATCTGGCCAACAAGTTCAGGAAAGATGTAAGTCTCAGACGCGGCCAAGGTGCGTTGCTTGACGATCAAGTTGTCGTTGCTGGCGGTGCCCGTGGCGGTAACTAGGTTGACGCTGATGGTGGCTGACGAGCCGCTGTAGTTGGTCGCTGTGAATTTGTCGATGATCGTGGTCACGCCATTGGCAATATATTGCGTTGTCTGCGTTGCCTCAACGGTTTTGGCTGGAACTAAATTTTTGGCGGTTACAGTCATTGAAGCACCTTTTACAAAACAACCCAGCGGGAACCTGACGCAACCGTCACTGTCTGACCACTAGCAATGGTGATCGGCCCAGCCGACATGCCTGAATTTCCAGTGGCTATAGTGTAACTCGTTGAAACGGTTTTGCTATTGACGTAAATTCCGTTGCCCGCATTAAATTGCTGGGACAAGAATTCGCCTGTGGACGGCTTGTACAACAAATTGGCGTTGCTGGTATAGATTGTGGCCAGCGAACCCGATGTGGCGGCAGCAAACGTAGGGTAAACGTTGGTGGCCGTGGTTGTGTCGTTGGTAATTGTCGCTCCACTGCCAGTGGCCACCGCCCACGTTGCCGTGGTGCCGTTGGATGTCAAGACGTAGTTGTTGGCCCCAATGGCCAGCCTTGTGGCGCTGTTGGTGCCGTTGCCAATGATCAGGTCGCCCGTGGTGGTGATGGGCGACAAGGCGTTGAACGCTGCGCCAGCGGTTGTTTGGCCAGTGCCGCCGTTAAGGATAGGCAACGCCGTTCCTGAGTAGGTGATGGCCAAGGTGCCCGACGAAGTAATTGGCGAGCCGGTGATTGACAAGAACGACGGCACGGTGGCGGCCACCGATGTGACCGTACCGCCTGGGTTGCTGGAGTTGATCGTCTGGTTTGGCCAAGTGCCAGTGATGCTGACGTTGGTGCCTGCCACCAGCGACGGCGTGGCGGTGCCAGTACCGCCGTTGGCCACGGCCACAATGCCGGTCACATTGGATGCAGTGCCTGTGGTGTTTTGGTTAAAGGTTGGCCAAGTGAACGTGCCAGTGCTGAAGTTGCCAGACTGCGGTGTGCCAAGGATCGGCGTCACCAAGCTGGGTGAAGTGGCAAACACTAAAGCGCCAGTGCCTGTTTCATCGGTCATTGCCGCCGCTAAATTGGCGCTGGATGGCGTGGCCAAGAAAGTGGCTACCCCAGTGCCAAAGCCCGTAACTGAGCCCACCGCAGGCGTGATTGTGGTGTTGGTAACCCCTGTGACCTGACCTTGCGCGTTGGTGGTCAATACCGGCGTTTGTGTGGCCGAGCCGTAAGTGCCCGCCGTGCCGATATTTGTAATCGAAAACTGGTTGGTAATTAGGGATAACCCTGTACCAGCAGTGTATGTTTGCACCGCAGCAAATTCAATAAACACCAGCGCCGTGGTGCCCACAGTGATCGGCAGCGGGGTCTGTTGCACCCAAGAAGTGTTGGCGTTGACCGTGCCAAACAGCACCAACATCATGTCGCCTTGGTCGATTTGGTCTACGCCTGTGCCGCTGGTGTCGTAATCCGTTGCGCGAGTCAGAATGTAAGGCAAGCTGGCCGAACCAACTTGGGTAACCGTATAGACACCGTTGTTGGCCCCTGCGGCCTCATCTTTGACCAGCACCCGCTTGTTAAGGTCGCCAGGCGACACAAACGTGTAGCTGTCCACAACCAACGCACCGTTGGCGTTGGCAGTCAGAGTTGCGCCTACGCCGCCGGTGCCGTTGTTGTAGGTGTTGGCTGGCAACACTGCGGCTGTGGCGTAGCTACATGCGCTATGGAAATTGACGTTGGTAGCAATGCTGTCAACGTAAGACTTGTTGGCAATATCGTTGCTTGATGTGGGCGCGGTGGTGATCGTGCCGCTGGTCAGCGTGACCGAGGTGATGTCGGTGTTGGCACCTTTGAGCGCAAATGGTGCGCCGCCCGCTGATGTGGAGCCTGTGCCGCCACTGCCAATCGCCAAGGTGCCACCAAGGGTAATAGTGCCGCTGCTGGTGATTGGGCCACCGCTGGCGGTCAAACCTGTGGTGCCGCCCGATACATCGACCGATGTGACCGTGCCTGAGCCACCACCCGCAATTGCTGGGGTTGGTGGAGGTGCAAGTTGCAGATCGTCCAAAGATGTCTGGTTGTTGCCGCCACCAACCAAATTGAATATGTTCAAAAAAAACCGATACCACTCACGCGACATCAAACCCGTGCGAGGGTCGATAAACTCGACCCGCGACGAAGGTAGGTTCGTTATATTAAGTTGTTCAGGCATTGGTCGGGCTCAGAATCAATTCAGCGCCCATAATGGCGACCTTTACAGGATCGGTGCCAGACACTTCATAGACCCTATCCCGCAGCTTGAGCGTCATGCCCAACCGACGCCAAAACACGCGCTGGTAGTACGCGCCAATCTTGCCCATAGGCGACCAATGCTCACTACTCCAAGTGTGGCCACCATCGTCCGACCATCGCAACATGACCTGTGGGTCATCGCCTTGGCCAGTGGCCAAACCAGTGCCGGATTCGCAATCCAATTGCAAACTGTGGTGGGCGGTACGCTTGAGGTTGTTCTGGCCGCTGGGCAGGGCTCGCCATGAGCGCAGCCACTTTTGAGGCTCATCATAGTCAGCGTAGACATCCAAGGTCATTTTGTAGATGTTGCCATTTTCAAAGTCACCAACAATGGTGTTGCCAATAAAGTTGCATTGGCAGTTAGACCGATGACGGGTAAAAGAACCGTTGTCCCAGCCAGCACGTTCATGCCACGCTTGGGTGGCCACGTCGTAAACCCATGTGGCGTTGCCGGTAGGGAACGTCAGCACATAAAAGGCGTGGCCTTCTTGCTGGTAGGTGTAAGCCACCGCGTCTGAAATGTTGCCGTATTGAGCAATTGCATACTCAATGGCGTGGGTGGATACCCGTTGGCCGGTGTAGCCGTTTGCTCGATAAACGATACCTTGGCCACGGGCATCAGTGCCCAGCCAAAACAAACCGTTATCCAGCTTGGCCACTGAGAACGCAGCCACACAGCCAATTTCGTTGAAAGCACCTTGGATGCGGGTCAGCGGGAAATCAGCCAAACCAGCGTCGTACCAGACTTCAATTGAGTCGGTACCAAACATCCATGCTTCACGGTGATCTATGTTGATGGCCACCAAGCCGTCGGGTGAGCCTTCAGTGCTGGCAAAGTCCAGCGGATCGACCGACAGACCATCCAACAGCGACGTCACCCACACCTTTTGGCTGTTGGGCTCATTGAACACAAAATAACCGTCCAAATAGCCTACAGTCACCGCGCCAGGGAAATCTGGGTCGGTGATTTGTTGGAACACGTCGGTGACTTCGTTGTAGATGTAGCTGTCAGGGTTGCAGGCAAAGAAAAGCTGGGTTCCGTTGTCAGCAATAGACACGGGGCCCGTGCCGGTCACATTGCCCAAGAAAGTGGGCGCAGATGTCATACCATCAAGTTTGTAAACCTCGTTGCCAGACACCACAAAGATGTTTGACCCATTGGTTTGGTGGGCCCACAAGGCTCGAATAGGGCCTGTGCCAATCGTTTGCAAAAATTCCAACCCAGGGCACCGCGTCAAAAAAGCCGCAGTTTTGCCGCCGTCTGGCGTGGCTTCTGGGTACAGATTGACCATGCGGTTGTCGGCAGCGTTGATGCTGCGGGCAACATAGCTGGAGCCAAGAATTGGCGTTTGCATCAGTAATTACCGGCGTAGATGTTGAACCGCTGACGTGAGGACACAATGGCGTAAGGCATCGACATGATGTCGTCAGGATTGTTGATGCGCTTCAGATTGCGCTTAGATGTCATTGCAATGCGTTGCACTTGTGGGCTTGGCTCCACGCCAAACTCAGGTGCGATTTCCATTGCCAAGTTGTATGTGAATGCCCGCAAATAGCCTGGTGGGAACAAAATATTGGTCACCAAAGTGGCGGGCTGGGTCAATTCTTCAACCGAAATAAAGTGCCATTCCAAGTCCCGTGTAGGTTTGGGATAGATGTACATATCAACGTCAGGATAGGTCATGTTGATAAAGATGACCTGTGGATAAGTACTAGTTACAGTTTTGACTGCAATGCCATCATACTGCTGTTGATTGATAAATTTGATGCCGTAAGACACGTTGGTGCCTGGGTCGCGGTAGTAGGTAGCGTCGTCCAACAGTATTGGTCGGTTACCTACGAAATTACCTGTGGGGCCAAGGGTGCGGTTAATCTGACCCGCTGGCCAAGTAAATACTTGATCTTGAGTGCTGAAAACAGCCAAACGCTCGGTGTTCCATGAATCAATCATTTGATTCAGCGCCATCAGCGAATCTTGAGACACGGACGCGGAAGTTGTCTCACCTTCAGCCAACACACCAAGCAATCGTAATGCTCTATTGATTTGATCGCCAGCAGTGTATGTGGCCATGTTTATGCTCCTTGTTCGACCACCTCTGTGGGTCGGCTACGACGACGTTTGACTTCCAGTGGAGCCGCCTCAACAGGCGTGTCTAAAGTATATCGCACCCAGCCATTTTTTTCATCTTCTACGGCTTCAAGCTCCATAGTAGCAACTTTGGCACCGTGAACTTCATGAGACATGTAGATAACAGCCATAGTTTAAGAGGGGGCTGTTTAGGCCCCCGTTTGGTTTAGCTTGCGCCGTGGATGATGGAAAAGTTGATGATGACAGCTTCAGAGTATGAAGTGGCAGTAGTCAAATTCCGCAACGTGATCAAAGCAGAACCAGCAGCCAAATACGAAACGTAAGTGGTGTAAGCCCCCGCCGCGCTACCAGTAGTATTACTAGAAACGCACACAATGATTGTGTCATTGATAGAAATCGTGCTGTTGGTCAAAATGAACGATACAGCAGTGCTTCCCGCCAATGCTGCGTTATTCATTGTGATACGGCCAGCAGACTTGTTCAGAGTTACCCCTGTGGACTTGTCTGTTAACTGCGTCACAGCACCTTGTGCTGCTGCGGAATAGCCAATTTCAGTGGTGGCATACACGGTTGTGCCAACCACGGTTGCTGGAGTAACAGCACCAATGGTGCCGCCGTCAATGTCTTGGTCGCTGTACGCAACGCCAATTGATTTGGTATTACCCATTTTTTAATCCTTTGAAAAATAGGGGCCGAAGCCCCTATTAATTACATCAAAAATGCCGAATAAGCTGCGTCGCCAGTCTTCACAAAACGGTAGGTGTAAGCACCGAAACGTGGGACAGTGACTGAGCCAAAGATCGTAATACCAGTGCCTGTTGTGACCGGAACGGTAGACGATGCGCCAGTGTTGTTGTTGTTGCAAATTGTTAAGCTAAAAGCTGAACCAACTTTTGCGCTTGGGATAGCTGCATCAAGCAACGCTGCTGTGGGCAGAGTCACGGTCAATGTAGCGTCACTTGCTTTTTTGCAAACAACCAAACCAACTGCTACATCAGCCGCAGTCAGAGTAGTGTCTGCGGTCAAAGTAGTAGGGATGGTTTGTACGGTAAGTTGAGCTTCTGTCAGGTTGCCGTCACCAACTTGGTAACCGCCTGCGCCATTAGGTAATGCCATGATAAATTTCCTTAAAAAGAGTTACGAAGACAGGGGCCGAAGCCCCCAATCAATTTAGCCCCACATGCGGCAGGCCATTTGTGGACGGATTGTGCTGAAGCCATACAGAACGTCAATACGGCAAGGCATACGGTCGTTGTTGATGTCGTACTGACGAACAACGCGCAAGCTGATACCGTTATGAACTGCGCGAGCAGCCATATCGACGCCTTGAGGCAACAACAAGTCGGCGGTCGCAAAAGTGATCGCGTCTTTGTGGTAGATCAAGTTTTGTGGGTACTGAGTGCTGGCAGTGCCGACAAACACGACGGCTTTGCTGGTAGCAGGCAAAGTCAACATGGTAGCCAAAGCATGGTTAGCTGAGTACATAGGAGCCACAGTCACAGTAGCAGTTGTGGTGCTGGTAGAAGAAGCCAAAGCAACAAACTGGAACAACGAACCTGTGGATTCACGGGTTTGTGGGTTTACAGCGTAGCAATCAGCAATCGTAAACACGTCACCAACAGCAATCAGTTCACCAGAGCCGACAGTCAATGTCAGAGTTGATGCACCTTCAGTTGTCACGGCAGCACCAGTGGTGTTGCCAGTAGCAGCACGTGTGCCGGTGGTGTGTTGCTTGATTGACTGAGACATGTTGATCTCATCAAAACCCAACACGCCAGTGCCCATCATGCCGTTCTTGAACTGCTTGCTGATGGTGTCGGTTGGGTTGAACAAACCTTTCATGCCTTCAACCAAACCAGCGTTAGCGGCTGGGTTGACGGTAGCGTAACGTGGAGACATCACGGCAGCGTTTTCGTTCAACTTCTGTTGGGCTTGCAACAAGACCAAAGAAGTTGAAGGAGTGGTGCCTGGGGTGCCAACGGTGTTACCGATGGTTTTGTACGCATTGGCAACGTCAGCATCAATGCTGGAGGCCAACTGGCTGATACGAGGCTTCAACACACGCTCTGCGAAGTCGTCCAATTGCATGGTCAATTCAGCAGATGTGAAGTTCACGCCGATGTGCTTTTGTGAAGCAACAGTCAAAGTGGTGAACTGTTCGTTGTCGTCTTGAACTTGCAAGGCGGCACCGTCAGTTACCAAAGCGCGGTCGGGTAAACGGATACGCAGTGTAGAACCAATCTTGGCACCTTCAACAGCGAAGCTGTCGTCGTACTGACGGTTTACGTTACGGGTGAGCACCAGGTTGTTCTCGAGAATTTCGAGAGCTTTGCGGGTGATCATGTCGATCGTTAAGATACTATTAGACATGGAAAAAATCCTTCAAAAATTGTTTAGCGGTTTGCCTGTGCTTGCAATTTTTTTATCTGCCTTGCTCTTTCAGCTTCAATCCACTGCGAATCCGTCATGGTCTTGGTAGACCTTGGATCAGTAGTGTCATAGGCTGGGCCCCCAGAGGAGCGAGCAGTGACAGGTGAAATCGGTGCTGGCGCAGACGTGGTTCGTTTCACGGGAGGATCGTTGGCCATTTTGGCCTCAATCTTCCCAATTTCTTTAGCCTGCATGATAGGCGCAAGACGAGAAATTCGTTCCGCTTCCTTGGGGTTCGCACCGAGGTAGTAAGCTA
>Ga0209296_1000506_pt1 | contig 34008 bp, 57 predicted proteins | sample S_130206_EF_Meta_FD_187319 | JGI IMG/M metagenome (GOLD analysis project Ga0209296, IMG submission 187319) | Freshwater microbial communities from Lake Simoncouche, Canada to study carbon cycling - S_130206_EF_MetaG (SPAdes) (version 2) | ecosystem: Environmental > Aquatic > Freshwater > Lake ... | reverse complement strand
CCAAGCCCTTTGTTGTGAACGGCTATACCAAGGAAACCCGTCTGGAGTGCTTGCGCTCGATCATGGATAATCTGGTGGTGTCTAAGAACAACGCTACGATCTATTTCAACAAAGCAAAAGCTATCCTGAAGGTACAATGATGAAGTTCTTCATCGGAATCCTCGTCGGCCTGGTTGTGGCAACCGTAGGGTTGTCCGGCCTGGCCAGGGTGGCCGATAAGGCCATCGCTGAAACTCAAACCCATATCAAGTCTTTAGCCGATAAGGAGTAATCTATGCCATCAATGTCATACTGCATGTTTGAGAATACTTCATCTGAGATGAACCAAGTTCTCAACAAGATGGAAGATGCCATTCAGTACGATACCGAAAGGTTGGATCTGAATGAGTATGAGAAGCGTGCATATCAGACCCTCTACACCCAGTGTAAGGAGTATATTGCTATGTACGAACAGTTTGAAGGTATGTTGGAAACACAGGAGTAAACCATGGAAATTAAAGAGTACATTCGCCCCACCGTATTGGTACGTTCGATTATGCGTAAATTTGGTGTACCAGGATACATGATGTATACCAATAGCTATGATAAGTGCCGTACGGTGAAATGTTATCGTTTGAATGGTATGAACATCTCCGACCTGTATGACGAGGTGTATGAGCAATTGGAGAAAGCCGGGGTCAGAGACTTCGATATCAAGTTGCCTGAAGGCCACTTTTCATATCGTTCAGGTTCTTTCATCGTTCGTATCCCCCGTACGGAGCAGCCATGAGTGAGTGCTTGAACGTCGAACCCATGCTTCGCAAATGTGACCTCATGCTCTACCAAATGCTTGGACGTCATGACTTGGTTAAGACGTGGTGGGATTCTCCCAACGCCAATTGGGCTCTCAGAACCCCCGGTCAAGTCTGGTCTGAACCCGGTGGTCCGGATAAGGTGTATCAGTACCTTGCCAATCACATGAATCCCCCGTACTCCTAAAAGTAACTATTATACTGTACTTGTGTTAATTACGAAATACCGCTATAATCATGGTATGATGAATAAGGAGAACAGTATGGAAGCATTTGTAACGGTTAGAGAGATGATAGAGGCATTGTCCGCATTGCCTTCGGACGCACGTTTGGTTATAACCCAGAGTGGTTATTACTCGTACAGTGAGTTGGCACGCGTAAGTTTGCCAGAGGCTTACACCATCGAGTCCGATGACGGCGAATTGCCAGAAGGTACCGTGGTGTATCGTGTTGGTCATTCCCACCAGAGTTATTAAGGAGAACAGTATGAATAAAATAGTTTGGTCTATCTACAAAGATACCTCAGGTGAGTACGAGACGTGGCAAGAAAACGATTGTGCTATCTTCTTCGATATGGACATCGATGCATCCCCTGAGAACAGGGTTAAAGTAATGCATGATGGATTACATGAAGTGCACTACGGTAAGTTTTCCACCACCGTGGAAATCAAGGATGGTAAGTTCAATATTGAACAAGCCAAAAAGGCCATTGGTGAGGTGGTGGAGAAGGATGGATATTGGGGCCAGTTCATTGAACGGTTCTATCGCCGTAATGGTAAGTTTCAAGTATCCATGGGTTCATAAGGAGTAGAGGTATATGAGTACAAGAGCAGCAATTGGTTTTCGCGTAGGGGATGAGATCCATACCATCTATTCACACTTTGATGGGTACCCATCCCACGTAGGTAAGATCTTACAGGCTTTTCATAGGTCTGAAGAAAAGGCTAAAGCATTGATCTACGGCCCCGTTATCCGTAACTTTGATCATGACGGCACTTGTGTACGGTATGGTGACGGTCAAATTGATGATCATGAAGTTTCCTCCACCCCCATTGAGGCCATTCGCGAATATGATTATCTGTATCTGTATGATCGTACGACTGAGCAATGGGTGTGCTTTGCACGAGATGGATATATTCAACCAGAACTACTCCGGGCTATAGAATTAGCATGAACGAACGAATTGAAAAACTGATTGAACAATGCACTGTGCAGGAGTTTTCTGACTGCACTGGCGGATTTGAAACCTTTGATAAAGCTAAGTTCGCCGAGTTGATTGTGCGTGAGTGCTTGGAAGCCTGCAGGGTGGCGTGTGAGATTGAACATCCTACCCCACCTACACAACAACAAGTGGTGTGGAGTTGTATGCGTGAGATTGAAGAAACATTTCGGAGTTGAAGAATGAACGAACGAATTCAAAAACTTGCTGAACAGGCTGGATACACTCAAGTGGATGGCCGCAAATAAACTGGGAGCCAAACCGTAATGGGCACTAACTACTACGTAACCAAGAACAAATGTGAATGCTGTAAACGGTATGATGAAGAATACCATATCGGCAAATCCTCCCATGGATGGGCTTTCACCTTCCAAGGCTATCCATGGATTAAACTCGACTCATGGAAACAATGGAGAGAGTTTCTGAAAGATCAAGAGATATCCGATGAGTATGGGGATAAGATCTCATATGAAGACTTCTGTGCAATGGTGGAGACGTATAAGTCACCAGGATATGTACGCCCAGATGGCCATAAGAACATGACACATAACGAACAAGGTAAAATAGGCTCTCGCCCGTACTTCAGACCAGACTACGATTGGGATGATGAGGATGGGTATTCATTCACCGTAACGGAGTTTTCTTGATGAAGTATTATGAGATATCGTTTCCTGGGGAATATGACCAGCATGTGGTGGAGGTGTGGTCTGAAAGCCAGATCCTTAAATCCTACTACCCCTATTGGTGTGGTATGATGGTACAAAACGTAGCCGCACCCGATCTAGATGAAAAACGGTGTATTGAGGATTGGTGTGTGATACATTGGGGAGTCGAAGTGCCTAAACCAGAATGGATGTCTTAGTATCCAAAATTAAATTGCGTACGTGCCTTTAACTGCATTGTAATTCTGAGTTATCTCAGCACCAGACAACGCTCTGTTATACGCCCGCATTTGATAGAATACTGGATATTGTGCAGAATTTGAGTTGTTCATTGTATCCCCTGAACCTGTACCGTCATTTGCTGCAAACCTTGACCCAAATTGAAACCCATTTGTTGCAAAGAGTGTTTGATTATTAATAGTATCAGTTGTTCCAACTTGTGAACCATTTAAAAATAGACTAACTTGTGTGCCATTGATAACAAAAATCCAATGTCTTATTGCATTACTTTGGGTTATGGTTACTATGGTTTCACTATTAGGGATACCATAACTTAGCTCTGTTGAAGAACTCATATATGCTAGGTATCCTCCGCTATCATTATAAATTTCATTACCCCAAATAACTCCCCAAAATGAATCTGGATTAAACGATGCAACCATTTCAACTGTTACAGTGCTTGAAGCAATGTTGTAAGGGACACTAATATAATCCGTACTATTTGCATCCTGATTGTTTAGTCTTATGCCACCACTGCGATTAAACACATATGATGGAGAACCTTGTAGCGTTGCGTTTCTTCCGTTACCACTAGAATCAGTCCACGTAGTTCCAGATATTGGTGCAGTTTGTAAATTGAATTGCAGACCTGAAGTTACGATTCCTGATGAGTCACCAGCTGTAGCGCTATAGCTACCTCTCAACGTTTGTATAATACCACCCATTAAGTAGCTCCAGTACCGCTAACCATCCAAGTATCTGTACCGATCTTTAATAGAGTTGCCATACTATATGAATTGAGAGTCACTGTAGACTTAGCAGTACTGTTACCAGCAAGATACATCGTCACGCCTGCACCGTTTGCCACTGCTACTGTGCCTGTTGATTGAACCACGATTGTTATAGCAGCTCCTGTTTGAAAAGCAACAGATGTGTTATTAGCAATGGTTATTGTTTGAGTAGATGAACCAGTGTTCTGAGTAAGAATATGTTTACCAGCATCAGTCAATGCTATTGTGAATGATGTGTTAGTAAAGTTCTGTGGCACGTCTCTATAACCAATTGCAAAGCCGGCTGTATTACCAGCTATATTACCGGTGGCTGTTAATGTACCATTAATTGTTGTATTACCAAAAGTACCAGTAGCATTACCACTAATTGCTGTTGATGTAATAGCAACGTTAACTGTAGTATTACCTGCGATCAACTTATCCACATTGACGTGCTGACTATAATCAATAGCGCTTAATGACGTGCCACTAAATGTAGAGTTTATTTTATCAAAAACAGAATGTAGGATAGAATAAAATCCACCAAAAGTATTTCTTGCTACATTAGTAAGATCTGGTATTAGTGTCTGACTATTGTTTAATGTTAGTACTGATCCAGCACTTTGGGTTATAGCACTAGCTGTATTGCTTGCAGCATAAACAAGTGTATCAGAAATCTGCATTGTTCCTGATGTCAGGGTTGTTGGACCCATAGAAATAACCGCTTTGGCCAGTACCGCTGCTGAAGCATTATTTACCGTAACAGTAAAATAATTACCACCAACCATTAAAACTGTGCCACCACCGGTAATACCTAATGTAGATGAAGATAAATCACAACCTCTGAAAACTGTATATGCGTTTGAAGTTTTGGTTGTTGCTGTAGATACTGTACAACCAATCAAATCAACCGTCCCGACTGATGAGTTTGCAGCAATTACAAGATTGGTCATCTTTAGACCATCAATAGTACATCCTTTGTTAATAGTCAAAGTACCACTGAGCGTTGTGTTTTTACCTACCAATTCATGGGTAGTTAAAACAGTAAACTGTGTGTTGACCGTTACATTTTCCACATAGTTACCAGGATGTAGAACAATTGTTTTTCTTTCACCAATACCGGTTGTCTCAAAAGCAAGTGCAGCTAATACTTGCGCTTGAGCGATTGTCTTTACTGGATCTCCAATAGTACCATTACCTAGATCATCAAATGCAACAGGACTAACATGAATTTCTGAACCGTAACCAGTAATGTATGGTCTAGATGCGTCTGGTCTGCTGGAGTATGTGAGATCTTTTGTAGTTGGATTATACTCTACAAGGTATTTTGTTGCATATGCTGATGTTGCACCATTTGCTGCTATTACGTAGTTGTTAACAGTAAGATCACCATTAATAGTAACTGTGTTAGAGAATGTATGAGTGTTTGTCCATGAGTATGGAGCAGCAACGTTGGTAGCTACAGAACCTGCATCTATTGTTGATGTGTTGGAAAGAGTTATTATTAAATTACCAGATGCAACGTTTGCTGCTGTTACACTGACACCAGTATTACCAGTAACACCATTTGCACCAGTATTACCAGTTGCTCCGTTAGCCCCTGCTGGTCCTTGCACTCCACTGCTTGCTGATACAGTATATACGTCGCGACTTGATACAGCCCCTACATATGCGTTCTGTCCAGATACAAGAGTTGTTGTAATTGTTGCCATTAGCTTACCCCACCACTAACTTTCACAGCACCCTCAGCAACCCGGGTCTTAAATCCTGCTCCTGAAGTTATAGAAAGATCGTAAAAGTATTTTTGAATTGATAGATTAGCAGTTTGTGCTGGGGTAAGTGACATTGTTACCTGACCAGCAGCAGCATTTGCAATTGCAGTTGTAAAGGTGATAGCTTGAGTATCTGGGGTATTAAAATCAGTTTTTAATTTAGCAGATGTGGAGTATCCAGTCAAATTTAAAGCAGAAGCTCCGTCCTTTATATTGAACGTCACTTCAAAACTTGCTTTCTGGTTAATAACAATATCGATTGTGTTATCGGCGGCCATTTAAAGTCCCTCGTTAGTTTTACTATATTTAGGTGAGCCCTATTCCTATTATTTAGGAGTTGATTTTTTTATTCATACATTATATAATTCATTGAGGAGCTTAAATATGACGATATTCTGGATAATTGTAGGCCTCATTCTCTTCCAACTCATTGTGGGAACGATAGCTACTGTCATGTTCAGATGGTTCGGCACCTACGGCTCCACCCCTAAATGGGTGGACTTAATTTGGGATAAATTATACAATACCTTTAAATTCAAAAAGGATTAATATGAAAGTGGTAATCAATCGTTGCTTTGGCGGCTTTGGCTTGAGCCACGATGCATGCATGCGGTACTTTGAGATCAAAGGCATCACCGTATACCCAGAACAAAGTAATGATAATTGGAAGTTCTGGACTTACTGGTTAGTTAAGCCAGAGGACCGTATTGAATCTAAAGAAGGTAAAGCGTTCTATGCAATGTCCATGGAAGATCGTATTACTTACAATAAAGCACATTCCGAACAAACTGTCTACGAGCGAGATATCGAACGCCATGATCCAGCTTTGGTTCAGGTAGTGGAAGAACTGGGAGATAAAGCTAATGGGGGACATGCTGAGCTTGCTATTGTTGATATTCCAGATGATGTTGAATACGTTATTGAAGAGTACGATGGCAACGAACATATTGCCGAAGCCCATCGCACCTGGTACTAACTATGAAGAATAGTTTCTGGTTCACAATTAAGACTCTGGTATGGTTCATGTTGGTGGCATCCTTCTTCTTACCACTCATCCTACTCTCAGGAATTCTGGGTGTTATTCAAGAATGGATTGATAAATTTATTGATTGGGTTATTTGGAGGATATAATGAAAGAAGAAGTTATTGCAGAACTTATAGAGCAGGCCGAGGATATTGTAACCGGCTCTATAAAAGATGAGGGTATGGAACTTATTAAATTAGTCATTATGAAGTGTATGGATATTTGTGAGAATCTGAAGTTCAGTGACGAAGGACCTTCATCGGCGGCCAAGTATCAGCGCGTATTATGTTCTCACGCCATTCAGAAACACTTTGGACTATGATCGCGTTCGCCTATATTGGTATTGGCTTTTTGTCAGCCATTGGATGGTGGGGCGCCAATTACTATGTCATTGATCCCTACCTACCCCAATCCCCTCCCAAAATAGAAAAAAAGGTAGAAGAAAGTGGTAAGTGAACTAAGTAGGATGGTTGTAAGTATCTTTCTCATAATATACAACCTAACCCTTGTGGCAGGAACTGCCTATCTGGTACAGGAGTACGATTGGTCAACGTGGACCTTTCTCCTTACCCTTCTCTTTATGATGACCCTTAAACATAAGTCAGGAGATTAAAATGCCCTATGTCGAGATAGATCTAAATGAAATTGATACCGATGATCTAATTGATGCCCTTGAGCAAAGAGGGTTGATAGGGTTTGATGGTGTCAGTATTACATTGTTAAATACTATCTTTGAGAAGCGTAGACAAGGGAAAGAATATCAGGATGAACTGGATGGGTTAATCCACAGGCACCTTGGACGTATTGTTTGATATGGTAGATGAGTTGGAGAGGTTCAAGGATAGATGGTTGAGTAAACGCCCGTTTCGGGCCCCCTTTACTGAGGATCTTCTCTATCACGACAGGAGTGTTATAACTACCACACTGTACAGGGAAGGTCAGTTTCAGGTACAAATGATTACCGCAATGCCGTTTACCGAAATTGCAGATCACGTACATCCTAGTGTAGATAGTTTTGAGGTGTATGTGGGGGGACAAATTGAGTTTAGACACAATGGTACCAAACTAACCAGATTAAGAACCGTTCGCCAAAAAAAAGACGGTCAATGCAACCGAACCGGTCTTTTTTTCAGAGTACTGCCTACCGACTGGCACGGGGCTACATTTGGTGAGTTAGGCGGTGTGTTTCTATCTATTCAACATTGGATAGATATTCCTGTTACCAGTGTACATAAGAATTGGAAATTTCCGTCTCCGGAAATGACCGAGCGTAATTTTAGAATAGGGGAGAATTGATATGACAGCCGTTGGATGGCGCAAACGTCAAATTGCCGATCTACAAGGATTGGACACATCTGGTAGATGGATGAACTCAGAAGAAGCTGTTGATGAAATCAACAATGCAATTCAACAAACAGCCTTGGATTGTATTGAGATTGTAAAGTCGTATGGGGCAGAAACTTTTCCACAAGAACGAATTCAAGACGCAATCAAACAAAAATATTTGGAGTAATTATGAAACAACTAGTTAAAACTGTATTTTTTTATGATGATGGTTCGAGCATGGAATTAGACAATACAAAGAGCTACTACTACGAATACAACCCAACATTTCCTGTACAGAATACGTATACCGTTAACGTAGCTGATCTACCACAAGATTCAACGTATGTAGTGGTTAAGTAATGACGGATGACGATTTAAATGTTATTTTAATTGATATGGAGCGCGTAATGGGAACCCTACCACACCCCATTCATGAACCTATTCGATTTGCCCATTATGTGAAGATGTGGAGATACTATCGCTCAAGGGAATACAAAGCTACATAAAATACCTATAAAGAGGCTAATTGAGTAATTGATAGCCTGTTAATAGGTATTCACACAACACACATAAAGGAAATAACATGACAAAGACACCATTTGAAATTCGCACCGAGCTGTTAAACATGGCCCGCGACAGACTCTCCCAAGAGTACTACACCGAACTAGAAGCAAAGAAGGCATTGGATGATCCTGACCTTCTAAAACAGTTCATCAAAGAGAAAAAGTTCCCCAACGCCCAAGACGTCATTACTGAAGCCCAGCTTCTCAATGAATTTGTTTCTGGTAATGACAGGAAGTAAGTAGAACTGCTCCTCTAAACCCATGTCGCGACATGGGTTTTTTATGATAAAAAGTAGTTGATTTAATTTCGTAAATACTCTATAATGAATATAACATTCGTTGAGTACTAAATATTATCATGAAAATCAAAATCAAATTAATAAGTAAGACGCGTGTTCACCGTGTCTTGTTTGATAGGAACCTTCCTTTTCAGGCGAGAGCAGAGCAGTCTAAGGTGAGGTATTCCCGAAAAGCAAAGCATAAGGAGACTTACCATGCGCAAGAGAGATATTGATAATTTAAGTTTTGTTCTTTCATTATCTAAAGATCATTTTCCTAGATGGTACAACACTCTTGAAGATGATGATAAACAGTATTGTATGGAGCTGTTATTGTGCCATAAGTATGATCTCATTGATAAGAAGATAGATAAAAAAAATGACTTCACGCTTGCTAATGAAGTGCTAGATAAAATAAGGTCAAAAACATGATTGGTATGGGAAGAGTAACAATAGGGTTGTTACTGATGTTTATAGCTTTTCTTGGTGATGGATTTACCTTCGCCCAATGGAGTGTTGTAATAATGACAGGTCTACTGTTTTTATTCTCCGGTCTCCATTCACTGGACGCTAACAACAAGGAGTAACTACATGAATTTCATAATCGAGGGGCTAGTTTTTATTGGAATAGCTTTTGTGATTGTGGCAATGATAGTTAAAGCATTGGAGTATATGGATAATGAGAAGTAACTATTGGACATGCAGTAAGTTTGCCGATTGGCTTCGTGGTACTACTAAACTCAAAAGTGGTACGGCTGAGCAATGGGATGAATGGGAGACTAGAGCTAAAAAGTCCTACCCCGTTCGCTGGTGGTTGGCTGAAGAGGGTCTAGACTTTATTCAGAAATTTATTTACTATGTACCAGATAAAATTTATGCAGCAAAATATTATATTAATAATCGATGGGTTACTCGTACTCATGCTCTTACTGCCCATGCTCGCGATATCAGCCCTGGTAGTTGGTGTGACGTGGGTAATAGGTTTCTTCCATGCTTGTTTAATGAGCTGGTGGAGTTTGTTGAAGTAGAACTAGCCTGGTGGCATATTGCATGGGATACGGAAGCACGAAAAAAATTCCAAGCACCGTGGTATGCTAGTGGTTGGTTTCGCTGGCGTATATGGCGTAGTAAGGAGTGCGGGCTTGCCAATCTTGCATGGCAAGCTAGTCTTGTAAGAGATGAGCAGTATACTAACAAAGATGACCCTAATTTTGGCAAACCTACTGAGCAGGCAATTGCAGCACAGGAGATATTGGACCTGTATAAGTGGTGGACTGAAGTTTACCCTAACCGTCCTGACCCCCATGATGCTAGTGGCTGGAGTGAGTACTGTGAATTAAGCCGTAAGGCTAACGGTGGAAGCCTTTGGGCAAGTTTGGGTGCTGATAAAACTCCCGAGATGAAAAAAATGGCTGATAAGGCGCTTAAACTTACTACTAAGATTGAGAAAGCGTACGCAAAAGAAGACGATGAGATGTTAATCCGTCTCATTAAAGTAAGAAACAGTCTTTGGACTTAAGAAAGGATATTATGAAACTCGCATTAATGTCAGATGTACATTTAGAATTTGGTATGCTTGACTTTGACGATCAGCCAGAGGCTGACGTACTAATTTTGTCTGGTGATATTTGTACAGCTGTTGATTTCGATACAGAAACTCAATCTGCTTTTACTCATCGTGGTGAAAGGTATTTGGAGTTTTTCAGCAACGCCGCCGCCAAGTATAAAACCGTAGTGTATGTAATGGGTAACCATGAGCACTATAACGGTGACTACCAGCATTCGGCTAAATGGATCAAACAAGCTTTAGTTAATCTACCTAATGTGCATCTTTTGGATAAAGAGTTACTTCAAGTGGAAGATGTAACATTCATTGGAGGCACGCTCTGGACTGATATGAACGGAGGCGATATCTCCACCCATCGTCATGTTTCAGGTTGTATGAACGATTTCCGAATTGTTGGTAATGGTACCAAACAGATACGTGTACCAGAGTATGAGAGAGATGAAGATGGTACAATCCTTTATACTGAGGAAGATGGTTATAGGAAAGCTAAGGAGAGTGGATTTAAGTTTGTTGAGCGGTCTAAAGCCTTCACTACTGAAGATGCGGTTGATGATCACAAAGCAATGATTGAATTTATTCGATTAATGATTGAAGGTAAATTTGATCAGAAGTTTGTAGTGGTTGGACATCATGCACCTTCTAAGCAATCTACTAAACCTCAATATCAGGATGATGTGTTAATGAATGGAGGGTATTCTTCTGACCTTACCTCATTCATTATTGACCACCCTCAGATTAAAGTATGGACTCATGGACATACCCACGATGAGTTTGAATATAAAGTAGGGGAAACTACAGTGGTATGTAATCCTCGCGGGTATGTTAATTATGAGAGAAAGTCTCAAAAAGATCATCCGTATTACGCTAAAATTATTGAAGTCTAATTTATCCCGCTTCGGCGGGATTTTTTTTCTCCTAAATACCATACAGGAGAAATTATGGCCCAAGCACTATCTGTGGCTGATTACAAGACACTAGGTATTCAGCTTAACACCTTACTTAAAAAATACAACTATCAAATAGCACCTAAACTACCGGCTGGTGGCAAACCCAGAGCCGGCGGTTATGACCGTGAATTTAGATTACAGCTTATTAATACTCAAAAAGATACGTCTGATAATGCAATTGCCGGGGTACCCGGAGATTTAAAAAAGATAAAAGAATTTAAATCTATAAAATCTAATAGCCTCTCTCCTAACAGTTCAAAATTTCCTAGTGTTGAGTTTTCTCTATTTGATAATAAAATAGACCTAGTAATAGCCAGAGGCGCTAACAAAGGTGAGAATTTTGAAAAGGCTACTGTTACTAATCTTGCAAGTGCATTTAAGTTGCCTAAGAATGCATCTGCAGATATGAAAATACTGATAGGGGAGCTTAGTAAAAATAAAGCATTTGATAAGGTAGATATAGTATCCATTAAACAGCGCACCGGCTCTACTAAAAAAGAAGGTATACCCATTGAAAAACTAGGTGCTATTATTGGTGATATAGTACTTACAGATTCTACAGGTAAAGATTGGTTCATCTCTCTTAAAGATGTAAACGGATATACATTTAGCTCTTATTCCGGTGCCGCTAGTTTATTTAATGATGGAGATATAGTTCCAAACTCAGCAGGTGCTGAGTTCTTAGATGCCTTTGGAGCCGATTTAAATCAAGTACAGGCAGGCTTTGATTTACGTAATAACGTTAAAAAGGTAAGAAAGAAAATAGCAGTTAAGCGTCCAGATACTAATAAACTTAAAGCTATTTTTGAACGTGCCTGGGGTATGAATTATTTCTATGTAAAGAAAGAGACTAACGGTTGGAAGGTATTTTGGTTGGATAGGGCTAAATTAGATAAACTTACTAAAGGCATAATAATTGATAATATTAAATATCCAACCTTACAATCCAAACAAATTTCTATAGAATGTCATTCTCAAGCCGGGGATAAGTATTTGGTAGAATTGCGTAACTCAAAAGCAGGCGAATATCCTAACGACACTAAGATAAAGATACGAAAATGAATTATCTAACATTTATTACTGAAGCTGTCTCTGACGAAAGTAAACTTACCCACCTAGAGCATCTAGAAGACCATGTGATGAATGCTGGTAAAAAGGGGTATGCCCATGCATTCCATAACCTAGAAGACGTTCACGGGTTACTTAAAGGCAAGCACAACAAGACATCTGTGTCTGTTAAGTATGATGGTTCTCCTTCAATTGTTTTCGGACATCATCCTGAGACCGGTAAGTTCTTTGTATCTACTAAATCTATATTTAATAAAGATCCTAAGATTAATTATACTAATGAAGACATTGAAAAAAATCATGGACATGCGCCTGGACTTGTTGCCAAACTAAGAGAAGCATTGGTACATCTGAAAAAGACCGCTCCAAAGCAAGGCGTATATCAAGGTGACCTAATGTATTCTAAACACGAGGTTGAAGATAAAGGTAACAAATATCATTTTAAACCTAATACCATTACTTACTCTACTCCAAAGAATTCGGAGGAAGGTAAAAAAATAGAAAAAGCAAAAATTGGTGTAGCAGTTCATACATCTTACAAAGGTAAGACTTTAGAAAGTATGAAAGCAAACTACAATATGAACCCTAAAGAAGAAGGGTTTAAGGAGCATGACGATGTCCATATGCTACCTATTCATCAGAATTTTAAGAAGACTAAATTTACTCCAGAACAAGAGGATGAGTATAAGAAGCACATTGGTGCAGCAACTAAAGAGTTTAATAAAGCACCAGATGAAACTTTTGATGCAGGTCAACATCATGCTGATCATTTAAAGACTTATATTAACGCTACTGTTAAAGATGGATCTACTCCTACTCATCAAGGCTTCAAAGAGCACGTCAAAAATAAGATGGTAAAGGAAGTGGGGAAGATGAAATCTGCTAAAGGTATTGAGCAGAAAACACAAGCCATGAACCAACATCTATCCAGCATAGATCAAGATAAAAGCCATATATCCAGCGTTCTTAAAATGCATCACCACCTTCAAAAGGCAAAAGATGTGCTGACACATGCTATGGCAGATAGTCCAACATATGAACACTCTATTGCCGGTCAAAAGACAAAACCGGAAGGATTTGTAGCTGTGCGAGGTGGTCGACCAACAAAATTCGTAGATAGAGCAGAATTCAGTAGAGCTAACTTCTTATCAAGAGAAAGATAGTAGTATTTAAGTAAATTATAAATAAAAGGTCAGTTAGGCTTAGGTAAACCTGATCTAAGGAAAAAACATATGGCTTCTAATTCGAATGCTGATAACGCAGTTATCCAGCAATCACCAAAATCGACGATATCTGGCGTCTCTAATAAAATAACAGATAAACTTGCCAAGAAGGGCAGTGGCAAGACTGTGACCGGTCAAAAGCCAAATCCAATCGATATTAATCCAAAAATGGATGATGGATCAGGTTCTAGGACTATGTCAGAATCAAAAGAATCTACAGCTGTTATGGCTTTTGGAAGATATAACCCTCCAACAATCGGCCATGAGAAGCTTATTAATAAAGTAAAAGATGTTGCTAAAGAACATGGCGGTCAGGCCCATATAGTAGCCAGTCATTCAGAAGGTACATCAAAAGACCCACTCCCACAAAAGAAAAAAATAGAATACCTTAAAAAGGTTGGGGGAACAGGCGTGAGTGTCTCTGGATCCTCTAAAGCTGAACCATCTATTTTTCATGCCGTAGCCAAATTACACGCCCAAGGCCATAAGCACTTGGTAGTTGTAGCAGGCTCTGATCGTGTAGATGAGTATAAAGAAAAACTTGAGAAATATAATAATGTTGAGGGTAAACACGGTCATTATAATTTTAAATCTATCAAAGTAGTATCAGCCGGTCACAGAGACCCTGATGCTGAAGGCGCAGAGGGTATGTCTGGTACTAAGATGCGCGAACATGCAAGAGCTGGTAATAAAAAAGAGTTTAAATCTGGACTTCCAAAAGCTCTTCACCCACATGCAGATGAAATCATGCACCATGTTCAATCTATTAAAGAATCAGCTGATGAGTTATTTGAGCGCGTTCTAACGTTAGTTCAGCGTCGTCAAAGAGCCATGCAGATGAGAAGACTAAAATCTAGACTTACTCGTGCAAGAAAATTTGCATCCAATAGAATGGCCTCCCAACAGTCGTTAGAACGAAGAGCAGCTAAGAAAGCTAAGAGTGTGCTTCGTGTTAGGTTTGCCGGTCAACGAGGTGCGCAATACCAGCGTATGTCACCTTCCGACAAGGTGAATGTAGATAGGTTAATTGATCCAAAAGTAAAAAATATTAAAAAGATGGCACTACGTCTAGTTCCTAAAATTAGACAAGCAGAGATGAAGCGTCTACAGTTCCATAGAATGCATAAAAAGGCACCAGCTCAAAAAATTGGTAACTTTATGTCCTTCTCCTATAATCACGAAACAGGAGAAGACTTACAAGAGAAAAAATTACTAGCATTTGTTGGTAAGGTCTATGACACACTTGTTAACAATTCTTTAACAGAACAAGAACAAAAATCTCTGGATAAAAAAGCAGAAAAGTCAAATATGTCTTTTCATATTATTGCAGAGGTTTATAAGCGTGGAGTAGATGAATGGAAGTTAAGCGGTGATACTTCTATTACACCACAGCAAGCTGGTTTTAATAGAGTTAATTCTTTTCTAAACAGAGGCGATACATTTCATAATGAAGATAGTGACTTAGCCGAGAAGGTTAATTTAAAAGCTAAAAAAATGGAGCATCAGCCTGTAGAAGTAGCTAAACATACTCATACAGTAACTATGCATATGCATGATCCTTTGAATCCAGGAATACAGGCCCGTATAGTTAAAGACCTAAACGTGCAAGCTGACTCGGATGAAGCTGCTGCTGAGAGAGCTCGTAAGTATTACGATATGAAGGGATTCAAAAAAATGGTAGTACATAAAGTCTCCCCTGTTGGTAAAAAGACTGTAAAAGAAGCAGCTGATCCTTCCTCCCATGAAGCTGCTGCAACTAAACTACAACAGCAAGGTAAACCCATGCTTGCTTCTATTCATAGAAAAATAGCAATGGCTTTACGTAGAGGGGATTCGACTTCAGCTAAAGCGATTACTCAAGAATTAAAACAAAAAAAATCTTTAGTAAATGAAAACTTTGAAGATGCATTAAAACAAATTAAAGGCAGTGATAATGAATAAGTTGGTTGAACAAATGAAGGTGCTACTTGGGGGATCCTTTTCCCTGTATCTTAAGGTACACGGCTTTCATTGGAATATTAAAGGCCCTGATTTTTATCAATACCATACTTTCTTAGAAAAAATTTATTCGGAGTTGTATGGTGTATTAGATCCTATTGCTGAAGAAATAAGAGCACTAGATGCTTATGCCCCGGGCTCCGTTGGTAGAATGAAGGAATTATCTTTTATTCAAGACGAAGAAAGAATATTAGAACCCTTAGAAATGTTTAGAGTTATATTAGCCGACAACGATAAAATGCTAGCAGAAATTAAAAAGACATACTCACTTGCTGAGGCAGCTGATGAGATAGGGCTTTCAAACTTCTTACAAGACAGGTATGATGCGCATAAAAAGCTTGCTTGGATGATCAAGTCAACGGTACAAGGTGTAAGATAATGTATAAACCAGTAGAGAAAATAATTAGAGAAGTACTAAATGGTAGAACCGGTAGCCGGGTTGTTACATCTATGGAACACGCTATCAGAAAAATTTTAGAAGCAAAGTCACATAAAGATAAAACTTATGTTGAGAAAGACTTTAGAGATCAAGTATCTACCGGTAGCTACAAAACTCAACACTTTGAAATGGAACCTCAAGCTCAAAAACTCTATGCCCAAAATCTACCAAAAGATGTAGATACTGCAATGGCTGAGCGCGCTATGATCGATCAGGATAAGCTATTTGGTATTCATAAATCAGTTAAGGGTAAGCAACGTGCTACCGATGCAGATGTTACTGAAGCGGAAAAGCTTGCGCAAAATGTCAAAGGATTTGCTAAAAAATTAAATTTAGAAAAAGAGCATGGCTACTTAGATGACCATGTTAATGCAATTAGAAAGCTATTGGACCCTAAAGGTAGTGAACCAGTCGAGGCGGATCGATTTGAAATGGAAAAGACAAAACGTTTTGCTAGTAAGCCATACGACCCGACAAAAGAGCCACCAGATAGAGATAGTGATAACGATAAATTTAGACTTTCTAGAGGCATAAAGATTCAGCGTAAACTTAAGATTATTGATAACGATTAACCAAGGAGCAAAAAAATGCAATTAAGAGACAAAGTAAGTGATAGTGTTTTAAAAGCTATTCAAGAGGTAGTAACTAAATCCATTGATCAACGTAAAGTTGGTCAGCAAAAACTAGCTGATGCAGAAAAGAAAAAGTATGGTGACTTTAAACCAGTCACTAAAGCTGTTTCTGAGGCTTTAGTTGGTAATCAACATAAGATTGATGCCAATAAAAATGGCAAAGTAGATGCACACGATTTTAAGTTACTTAAGAAGAAAAACGTAAATAAAGAAGCATCTCAACCAGTTGAAGAAGCTAATAGAGATACACCCGGACAACATATGTGTGCAGTACACGTCAAGCATTCTAAGCTTGGTGAAGGTAAGACATTATCTACTCAACATGCTACCCCTGATGCAGATGGAAACATTGCATGGTATGATGTTATGTTTGAGCATGGTATTGAGAAAAAAGTACCAGTACAAAATCTTGAAATCTTAGTACAAGAGTCTCACGGTAACCATAAGAAGAAGTAACATGAGTAAAAATATCAACGAAGTTAGCGCAAACCTGCTAGATCGCTATAAAGCGAAGGCTAAGAAGTCTGCAGATGATCTTGCATCTAAAGGTCAGTACAGACAATCTACTAACCGTTGGGCAAATATTATGAAGGCTACCGGTAAGCAGATAGAAAAAACAACCGCAGATATTAAGAAGAATCTCAATAGAGAAGAAGTAGAGTTGGATGAGGATCTTTCTAAAATGTCTACAGAAAAGCTGAAGAAGCACTGGGACAGTCATAAAGATCAAACTGGTGCATCTCCTGTGTTTGCAGCTCAATTGAAAAAAGTAGCTAAAGAGTTGGCCAAGCGTAAAGCATTGAAAGAAGATGAAGAGTTAGACGAAGGTACATTTAAGTACCATATGGATAAAGCTATTGCAGCGGCCGAGCGCGGTGACGATAAGAAAAAAACCTATCATCTAGACAATGCTCGTACTGCCAAGTTTGCTATGAAGACAGCTGATTATGCTAAGAATAGAGAGTTGCTTGCTAAACACAAACAGATGTCTGAAGAGACTGTGATTGGAGAAGCAAAGGAAAAGACCGAATATGATTACGAAGGCGATATGGCCCGTGGTCAGCTACGTAGTATCCTTGCTAATGCAAAGCAAGTTCACGATATGCTCAAACCTGACACCAACATAGCTGAATGGGTGCAAAGTAAGATTACTCTAGCTGCGGACTATATCAGTACTGTTGCTGATTACATGCAAAGTGAAGTCAATGAAGAAGCTGTACAAGAGGGTTATGCTGAAGACGATATAGCAAATGGTGGTACTGTTATCTACAAGCATGAGGGCAAACATTACATGAGTAAGGTATCTCATAAAACTGGCGGAGGTGCTGGTACTAAGATTCACACTACCTCCAAGTTAGGTCATGTAGTACCTCTTAACCATGTAGTATCTACTGATGCATCTGATTGGAATAAGTTTAAAGGCTTAACTGAAGGTCACAGAACCCGTTATGATGATAATAGAACTGGATTTGCAAAACGTGAACGAGAAGATGATGAATATCATGTTCCAGATCCTGTAGATAGACGTTCTAAGCCTATGGTAAAAGATGAACCACATGCCGTACATATTAATGGCAAAAAGTGGAAGTCTTTCGGTTCTCAATCCCATGCTACCAATGTAGCAAAGAAAATTAAAGGTGCAACTGTGCATAAAGAAGAAAAAGAACAAGTAGATGAAAAATTGAAACCGTCAATGGGTGCCGGTAAATATATTAAAGATTTTGAAAAATCTGATGCACCTCAATTCAAAGGTAAGTCTAAAGAGAAAAAACGTGTTATGGGAATAGCTGCTTTCTTATCTGCCAAAAAAGGCATGAATGAATCTTCTACTTCTTTTGAGAAAGATATGGATAGCCTTAATAAAGCCAGATTACAAAAGTTAAAATCCCAGAAAAAAGTAGATGACTTTAAAGCTCAGAATAACATGGAAGAAGTTGAACAGATTGAAGAAGCAGTTACAGTTAAAAAGGCTAACTATAGTTGGGGTAAAATGATTACCGTTCATAAGGGTGCTGATACCTCTTATCCGTTACACCCAGAACATCAAGCTGCTATTAAGCGCCTACGTCCATCAGGGGAACATTCCAAGACACATTTTAAAGATGAAACTGGTCGTATGGTACATGCAACAAGAGAAGGTGACAAAGTACATTTAGTATCTCATGGAGCAAACAGCGATAAGACTACAGTAGACTATAAACATTTTGACGAGAGTAATATGAAAAAAACATTTAATCAATTTATGGATGATTTAGATGAGGGTCGCGGACGCCCTCGTAAAAACCCAACTGACCCTAAATGGTCAAAAGGTGGTAAAGCTAAATCAAGCGATGACGAAGAACATGAGTACGGTGGCCAGGATTCCGGTAAAGAGCCAGACCAGCATATTCACGTACAACTTTCAAAAGCTAAAGATGCCGCCCATCACGAGGTGAAGGGTAAAGAAGGTTTTAAGACTAAAGGTGGTGCAGATGTTAAGTTTGACAAAGGAACTCATTTTGTTAAATCGGAACATGCTAAGTCCGTATTAGATGCATTATCTAAAGTAAAGCCAGAAACAAGAAACGAGCTTCATGCACATATTGCTAAGTCACATGATAATTTCATGCAAGTACATAAAATGGTGTCTGGAGGCAAATAATGCCACTGATCTTAAAAAATCCGAACGAACAAGCATTGCAAAGACAAAATGCTTCTAGAACTAACTTACAAACTGCAAGAGAGGGTGGTATAGTACATAATCCTGTCATTGAAACAGAGACAGTTGAAGAGAGTTCTAGTGATAATTTTACTATAGTTAAAAAATCGTCGGCTTTTTTACGTGATATGCTTGCTGCAAAAAGAAACAATAAATAACATATACTTTAACAAAGGAGTTAAAAATGAGTCAATGGGGTAAAACAGACATTGCTTCTAATAGCGTACTATGGGGACCTTCAAGTCACGCCAAAGCACCTACTAGAACTAATGCAAACTTAATGTTCGGTAACACGACCGCTAATGGTTATGGTACCGGAGAAACAATCGGTATGTACGGTGTAGATGGTACAGAAATTGGAATTACAGGGGGCCCTGTAGTTGATGGTTTTATTACCTTTACCGGTTCTGGTTATAGTGCTAATGCTGCGGTTACAATTACTGCAGTTAACGGCGGTACTTCCGCTGTTGCTAACGCTACCTCCAATGCTACTGGTAGAATTTCTGCTATTAACATTTCTACAGCTGGTTCAGGATATAAAGTACCACCTACAATCGCTATTGCTGCACCATCAGCGCTTGCTTTTGCTGGTAATTCAACTAGTGTTAATATCACCACAGATTATATTACTTTAGGTTCAAACGGTGCATTCTTTGCAAACGGTGACTTAGTAAGATATTTGGTTGCTGCAGGTAACACAGCTGTTACTGGATTAACTAATAACGCAACGTATTACGTTATCGGTGCTAACACAACAGCATTCCAACTATCATTAACTGCCACAGGTTCTGCAATTGACTTGACCGCCGTACCTGCAGGAGCTCAAGCCGGTCACACATTCACTGGTCAAACAGCTACTGCAAACGTTACTGTTGGTGGACGTTCATCACTAACTCACGCCGGTTGGGTAATTCGTAGAGAAGGTACTGGTGGTCGAGCTGGTCGCGTACACTACGAAACATTAGTTGCTATGGGATCTATGACTAGTGATGCTTCCGACGATACAATCCTACCAGATAGTTAAAATTAAATATGGCACAAGATCGCGCTAGAAAAGTTACCGAATTAGCTGCACTAGCTTCTAATAGTGTGGCTAACGGTGACCTCTTCATCATTGTAGACGTCTCTGCAAGCGAGACGAAGAAAATAACAGCCAATAATATGGCAACATATTTTGTTGGCTTGGTTAACAAAGGAGAAAAAGGCGCGGCTGGTGCCGCTGGTAGTAAGGGTGATACAGGTAGTAAGGGTGAAGTAGGAGATAAGGGTGCCGCAGGCGCTCAAGGCTCTGCTGGTTCAGCTGGAACTAAGGGTCAAAAGGGTGAAGTATTTTCCGGTATCATTTATACCGATGCAAATAATACTCTAACATTTACCTCTTCTGATGCTACCTCTAATGCTTACGTTAGTGGGGTTAAGGGTGCCAAAGGTGAAATAGGTACTACGGGATCGACCGGGGCTAAAGGTGATAAAGGATCGTTAGGTGACACTGGAGCTAAAGGCGATACTGGGTCTAAGGGTGAGCAAGCAGTAGCTGCCTTATCTTTAAGAGATATTATAACAGTTAACACCACCACCTATACCGCTAATTCTACTAATGATATTATATTCTGCAGCCCGAGTGCTGCTGGTGCTAACATTACAATTACTTTACCATCAACTGCAGCTAACGGCAAATCCTATACTGTTAAAAACATTGCCCCTGGTGGCAAGATCCTAATTGTAGGAAGTAGTGATGCAACCAATCGTATAGAGGATGTAAGTACTGGTTCGTTTGTTATAGAGTACAGTATGTCAGCAGCAGGAGCTGTTCGCACATGGGTGTGCGATGGTGGATACTATAGAATTATAGGATAATTATTGGTTAAATATGCATAATGAAAAATTGGATGAAACAAACTTTTTATTATATGCTGCAAAGTATTATGATAATCCGGCTTGCTTTGATACGTTAGAATTTTACGAAGATTTAAACAGATTCAAATACATAAAGAGGCTGTTTAGTAGATATGAAGAGTCAGGGGAATTAAAAGAACGACTGATTTTAAATCATATTATTATTTTGTATAATTTGTTTGGCGTGGAAGCAGCAACACGTTTATTATTTTTTAAATTAAAAGGTTTCTATCATTGTTTGAAACCTTTTTTAGTATTCTTGAACTACCTCCCCGAACGGGTGGTTAATATTGGTATAGAAGGTAAGACTGTTTTAACGACAGATATTATCATGGATCCTAACATAGTTAACGTTTTAAGAGATATACAAAATGGCCCAGCCAGTTGATTTATTTACTACCTATCAGTTTGTAAAAAGACTGATTACACCTTTTGATGAATGGAAGGCGTATAAGCTTGGCATCATTGATGATGAAGGTAAGGTATTACGTAAAAGAAAAACTCTTAGTACTGATGAGGAAAGATCTGCATGGGGGTATTTTGATATAGTAACAGCTAATCTTAAAAAACTTTTAGCTAAAGTACCAGGTGGTAAATCTAAGCTGGGTACAATTGCTGCTGCAGCTTTGCTTATGAAAGAGCATAAAGATTTACAAACGTTTGACGAAGAATCTCTTGAGTTATTTTTTAGTGAATATGAAAAAGAAATAACTGAAGAGATTGCCAATGTAGTAGGTGGTGGTAACGTGGCTGGTGCCGGTGTTGGTCCTCAAGGTGAACCAGGTGTTACGAAAAAGAAGTCCCCTGTTATTTCAAAAATGTTAAAGAGAAAATTCAATGTGGTTAATTAGTTTCCTGCCCGAATACATTATACATTTAATTGTTGCTTTAGGAGCACTAGGTGTATTTCTCACGAGCCTTTTTGGTTCTTTTCGCTTTATTGCTGCTTATACACTTCCTATCAAGATATTTTCTTTCATAGTCTTACTATGTGGGATTTGGCTTGAAGGAGGTGTCGGTGTGAACGCCGAGTGGGAAGCTAAGGTAAAAGAAGTAGAAGAAAAGGTTGCTGTGGCTGAAGAACAGTCAAAGGAAACTAACGTTAAAATACAAACTAAAATAGTTGAAAGAATAAAAGTAGTTAAGGAGACAACAAATGCAAACATACAGTATGTGGACAGGATTGTTACGAAGTATGATGATAAGTGTACCTTGTCTAATGCTGCTATCGTGCTCCACGACAGTGCCAGTCGTAATGAAGTGGCCGGAAGTACCGGAGCGACTAATGAAGGAGCCTCCGATGTTAAAGCCAGTGAGCTCGTCAGAACTGTCACCGAAAACTACGGAACCTATTACCAAGTAAGAGAACAGTTAATAGGCTTTCAAGAGTGGTATAAAGAGCAAAAGAAAATTTTTGAGAGTGTAAAATGATAACATTCAAACAATTTCTCGATGAAAAAAAGAACGGACTATGGGATAATATCCATGCTAAACGAAAAAGAATAGCATCTGGTTCTGGTGAAAAAATGCGCGCACCTGGTTCTGAAGGTGCTCCTACTAAACAAAATTTTAAAGATGCTCAAAAGACTTCCGTAAAAGAAAACTTTATGGATGGAAAGAATCCACAGGACAAGGGCGATATGGCGCGCCATGGACTGAAGGGAAAATCAAAAGCAGAACTTAGAAAAATTAGATCGTCTGATACTGCATCCAAAAGAAGTAAGCAACTAGCCCATTGGTATCTTAATATGCATAAAGAAGACTTAGATGAGTCTGCTGCATGGCAGCGTAAAGAAGGAAAAAATCCAGAAGGCGGTTTGAACCGCAAAGGTATTATGTCTTATAGACGTGAGAATCCAGGTTCAAAATTATCTATGGCAGTCACTACCAAACCATCTAAACTTAAAAAAGATTCTAAAGCTGCTAACCGTCGTAAATCATTCTGTGCAAGAATGAGTGGTATGAAAAAGAAATTAACCTCGGCAAAAACTGCCAGAGATCCAGATTCAAGAATTAATAAATCATTGAGAAAGTGGAACTGCTGATGAAAAATGTTATAGCTTTATTATTAGCATTATCACTATCAGGTTGCGCCTTTGTAGGTGAGCTCTATGATTCCTACATGCTTGCTGGATATGATACTAATGAACATGCATTGGTTAACAAAATTAATGTACATGCTAGGCTAGCTAAACCCAATTGTACTATACCAGCTGAAATAAAACCAGTAGCAATAAACCTATATCAATGGTCAGCTGAACTAGAGAACTTCAGCTCCCATATACCTAATAATGAGAAATCTGCAAAACTAAATACTATATTACATGCCCAGACAATAGATCTATACAAACGTTACAATAGTGATGTTGAGGTTAGTAAAACATATTGTGAACTAAAACTTCAATCTATTTCTGATTCCGCAGAACAAATTCAAAAAGCTATAGCCAGGAGACAAAGATGACAGTACATGACTTCGTACAAAGATCAGTGGAGTTGAAAAACCTACTAGACAATAAAGAAATTACCTTAGAAGAGTTTTATTCTCTAGCTGCTGACGCAGAACAACAAGCTCAAATTTCCAAAGATGTATTGGAACTAGAAGAAAACATTGAACATCAAAAAATTCTTATAGGTATTAAACAAGCTGTACAAGCATTAGCATAAGGAATGGAAATGACCACTGCCGAAGAATATAAGAGCATGAGCGACAGTGAAAAGAAAAAAGAAGATTGGATGAACAGTAAATGGCGTCCAATGATGGGTTGGATGTACATGGTAACTTGTATTACTGACTTCGTAGTATTTCCTATTTTATGGAGCTTGCTACAAACGCTTGCTCACGTACCTATTACACAATGGAATCCTCTCACCCTACAAGGTGCGGGATTGTTCCATATTGCAATGGGCGCTGTGCTTGGTATCGCCGCACTTGGTCGTACACAAGAAAAATTAGCAGGAGCTAACAATGGAGGAGCTGCTTTACCAGGTGCACCCACGCCATCAGCAGTACCCTCAATGAACCCTATTGCTCCTAGACCTGCCCCTGTTGCTACAGCACCTGTTCCTGTAGCACCTGTTCCTGTAGCAGCTGCCCCTAAACCAATTCTGAAAGCTCCTCCCCAGGAAGAGCAGCCAGCATTATAAGGGGGCAATATGGAAACTTTTGAAACAGGCGAAAGAATAGCCGTTTTGGAAAACGAAGTCAAAAACATAGCCTCTGACGTAAGAGAAATACGTAAGGAGCAAAAAGAGCAGCATGACGCCCTCATGAATAAAATGACGGGTATGGATAAACGTATTCAGATTGTTGAACAATGGCGGTGGATGCTTCTAGGAGCTGCTGTCGTTATTGGATACGTTCTTGCTCACATTAAACTAGATAGGTTTTTCTAACATGTCCAGTTGATTTCCAGACCCGACTAATATATAATCGTATTGTCGGGTTCATGGAATAATATAATGCTTTTTATTGATCATAAGTATGTGGGGTTATTGTCTTCGCGATTGGAACGGTTCTCCCGTAAGAATCCAAAAGCGTACACCTTCAGATGTCCTATCTGCGGTGACTCCCAAAAGAACAAATACAAGACGCGTGGCTACTTGCTCGAGAAGCAAGACAAGATCATATTTTATTGCCATAACTGCCATGCATCGATGCAGTTAGGTAACTTTATTAAGTATCTTGATCAAGGTCTCTATAAGGAGTACGTACAAGAGAATTTCCTGGAGAAGACCAGAGAGACCCCGGTATCTCAAGTGGACATCACCAAGATACATACTCCTCTATACCGCATTGAATCCCCCTTATCTCAATTGAAAAAAATCAGTCAATTGAAGTGGGATCATCCGGCTAAGAAGTACGTAGACAAAAGAAAAATACCCCCTAAGACACACTATAAGTTATTCTATTGCCCTAAATTTAAAAGCTGGGTTAATACAATAATTCCGGAGAAGTTTAATACAGAGGATGACGAACCAAGACTCATTATACCTTTCTTAGATAAAGAAGAAAAGATGTATGGGTTTCAAGGTAGATCATTCCGTAAAGACGGGTTAAGATATATTACTATAATGGTCAATCCAGATGCTCCAAAAGTATTTGGATTAGATACTATAGACCTAAGCAAACACGTTTACGTGACCGAAGGTCCTATAGATTCTTTGTTCTTAGATAATTGTTTAGCCATGGCTGGGTCAGACTTAGATTTAACCAAGGTGTTAGGTGATAATAAAAATGTAACTGTATGCTATGATAATGAACCGAGAAATAAAGAGATTGTTAAGAAGGTGGAGTATATGATTGAGAAAGGCTATAATGTTGTTATATGGCCTCAATCTGTTCAGCTGAAAGATATTAATGATATGGTGCTAGAAGGTATTGATGTTAAGAAAGTAATTGCCGAGAACTCATTTAAAGGTCTAGAGGCAAAGCTTAGACTAACCGCATGGAGAAAATAATGGAAACCCCGTTGTATAAAGTATGCTATTTGTTAGATAAATTCATGGTGTTTAAATTTTTCAAAAGTATTGATGACGTAGCAGACTTCATTAGAGGTAAAGCTGATTCAGTATTGGAAATTAAACGCTTAGAAAAAAATATATCAAATATCAAGAATGAAGAATATGAATATAATGACTGAAGGTGATAAGCAAGCAGCTGCATGGCTTAAAAATGAGTACTACGATCAACTAACAACCGAGGATGCATTGGTGAAGGACTTTAATGTACAAATTATCTCTTACTCCCAACCAGACGTATACTTTGTCGAGAACATGGCCGAACTCATCGCATTCTGTGCCCGTGTCTCCAATCCAACCAATCAATCCAATAAGGAAACCTCGGAACGACTCATCCGATACCTTATACAGCACCAACATTGGTCCCCATTGGAAATGGTCTCAATGTGCCTCGAAATTACCACCACAAGAGACATTGCCAGACAACTACTCCGACACCGCTCCTTCTCCTTCCAAGAGTTCAGCCAACGATATGCTGACCCTACTCAAGAGCTCGATTTTGTACTTAGAGAATGCCGGTTACAGGACACAAAAAATAGACAAGCTAGTATAGAGATAGATTCAAGCGGTAATGATGAGCACAGGGTCTTAGCTTACCAATGGGAAATGATGCAAAAACGAGTAATAGATGAGGCAAAAAATGCCTACACATGGGCAGTAGAAAAGGGTATTGCCAAGGAGCAAGCCAGGTGCGTTTTACCGGAAGGAAACACAACTAGTCGCTTGTACGTCAATGGGACAATGAGGTCTTGGATACACTATATACAACTACGTTCCGCAAACGGAACCCAAAAAGAGCATTGTGAAATTGCTAAAGCATGCGCTGAAGTCATATCCAAAGTATTTCCTTTAGTACGAGAGTTCGTTCAAAAATAATAATAACCAGGAGTAAGTATGAAAGATGTCGTTCACGGTGTCAGGGTAGATTTTTCGCGCGATAATTTGTTTGATGAACTAGGCCTGAAACGACTAAAAGAAAGTTACATGAGGGATGACGAACAATCACCTCAAGAAAGATTTGCATATGTATCAAAAACCTTCTCGACAAACCCCGAGCACGCCCAGCGACTCTACGACTATAGCTCTAAGCATTGGCTTAGCTACTCTACTCCTATACTTTCATTTGGGCGATCCGCTCGTGGTCTCCCTATCTCTTGTTTCTTGCCTTTTCTGGATGATTCTGCAGAAGGATTAGTTGAAACCCTTTCCGAAGTAAATTGGCTTTCCATGCTAGGGGGCGGAATAGGGATCGGGATTGGTATTCGTTCAGCTGATGATAAGTCTACAGGAATTATGCCTCACCTTCGCACTTATGATGCATCCTCACTTGCGTATAGACAAGGTCGTACACGCCGGGGTTCATATGCTGCATACTTGGATATTAGTCACCCCGATGTACTCATATTTTTAGAAATGAGAAAACCTACCGGTGATCCTAATATGAGAGCCTTGAATTTACATCACGGAATTAATATTACCGATAAGTTCATGCACCTTATTGAACAGGCTATGGTTGATCCAGACATTGATGATACATGGGAGTTGATTGACCCTCACGACAAGCAAGTAAGAGATACTATTTCAGCTAAAGAACTATGGCAACGTATCCTAGAACTAAGAATGCAAACAGGGGAACCTTACATTCATTTTATTGATGCATCTAATAAAGCACTACCAGACTTTCAAAAGAAACTTGGTCTATCTATTAAGCAGTCTAATCTATGTTCTGAAATTACTTTAGCTACAGATAAGACTCGTACTGCTGTTTGTTGCCTGTCATCTGTTAATTTGGAGTACTATGATGAATGGAGAAAAGATCCTAATTTCCTTCGTGATATTGCAGAAATGCTTGATAATGTTCTTCAGTATTTTATTTCTAATGCGCCTGACACCATTCAACGTGCAAAATTCTCAGCCATGCGTGAAAGAAGCATCGGTATCGGCGCTCTTGGATGGCACGCCTATTTGCAAAAAAATAGCTTACCGTGGGAATCGGCACTGGCTGTAGGACGTAATAAACAAATATTTAATCACATAAGGAGTAAGTTGGATGAAGCTAATCTGGAGCTGGGTACTTTACGAGGCGAAGCCCCTGATGCAGAAGGTACTGGCCGTCGCTTTAGTCATCTTATGGCTATTGCTCCCAATGCTTCTTCTTCCATTATTATGGGCAACACTAGTCCTTCTATTGAACCTTTTCGTGCCAATGCTTATAGGCAGGATACTTTATCGGGCTCTTCGTTAGCTAAAAATAAATGGTTAGATAGAATCATACAGAAACATGCTGAGATTCATCCGGCGGGTTGGGCTGATGAAGTGTGGTCTAGTATTATAGCCAACGACGGGTCGGTCCAACATTTAGAATGGCTAGGTGATTGGGAAAGAGATGTGTTTAAAACATCTATGGAAATCGACCAGCGATGGCTTGTACAGCATGCGGCAGACAGGCAAGAGTATATCGATCAAGCCCAGTCACTCAACCTATTCTTTAGACCTGATGTAAATATTAAGTACTTACACGCAGTACATTTTCAAGCTTGGAAACAAGGATTGAAAACTCTTTATTATTGCAGAAGTGAAAAGATAGGAAAGGCTGATAAAGTAGCCAGACGCATTGAACGTCAAGTTATTGAAGAAATTGACTTAAAACAACTCGCACAATCAGATGAAGTATGTCTTGCCTGCGAGGGGTAGTCAATGCAAGCTATGGAAAAATTGCCCTTCAAGGCAAATGTTGAGCTTTTTAGTAACAGTCTTCATAACCACATAACAAAACTTGGACCTCCTGTATTCCAAGGTTCAGAATTTGGTTATAGTAATTTCGGTGGATGGAATTTACAAAGTAGGACTGGGGATTGGAGAGATGGGTTTCAAATGGGATACGAGTTATGTCAAAATAAAGACGGCACCTATAATTACCCTCTAGCTAAGTTTCTTAACCTATCTCTACCTTTTGAACATGTTAATAAGACTCAGGCTTGTGTTGGCCCCTACAGTAAGCTTGTTGATCAACTAACAGAGCTTGGCTTCTATCCACGTAGAATGAGGTTGACAGTTCTAAAAGCTAACTCTAAGAGTATTATACATCGTGACGCTCCCGCCGATCAGTACCTTGCAAGAATACACATACCTATTATAACTAATGAAGAGTGTATACATTGGACGGAGCATGGTGAGTTTCATATGCCAGCTGACGGCTCAGCTTACATGCTATGGGTCAACAACTTGCATCAAATACGAAATACATCTAAAATAGATAGGTATCATATTATTTGTGATGCATATGATACCAACGGTATAACTAAAAATTTTAAATACAACTATAATATTAAGCACTTTATTAAACAAGCTGAAGAGTATAGGCAGCAAATAGAGGGGACCAAACTTACTCTAACAAAAAAAGTATTGTACAATATTGCAAAGACGGTGTATATGCCGTACTTCAAGTATAAAGTACAACGTAACGTAAACAAGCAGATACAGGGATAAGACATTGAGCGCCAAAAAATTAGAACTAAAACTGACGGATGATCGTACCTCGTTCAAACCATTTAACTATCCTTGGGCATATGATGCCTGGTTAAAGCACGAACAATCACATTGGCTGCATACAGAAGTACCAATGATTGAAGATGTCAAGGACTGGAAGAAAAAGCTAACCAAAAATGAAAAAACATTTCTTACGCATATTTTTAGATTCTTTACGCAAGGAGACATTGATGTGGCTGGGGGTTACGTGCGTAATTACCTGCCTTATTTTCCTCAGCCTGAGATCAGGATGATGTTGATGGGATTTGCTGCAAGAGAGGCCTTACATATTGCTGCTTATTCTCATCTTATTGAAACGCTAGGTCTACCTGAAGCAACTTATAATGAGTTCTTAGAATATCAAGAGATGAAAGACAAACATGATTATGTCATGAACTTGTCTGCGCAGAACTCAACAAAAGAGAACACTGCAACCCACATCGCCGTGTTCAGTGCATTCACTGAAGGGATGCAGTTGTTCTCCTCTTTTATTATGCTATTAAACTTCCCTAGACATGGAAAGATGAAGGGTATGGGTCAGATTATTACCTGGTCAATTGTTGATGAGACTCAGCATGCTGAATCTATGATCAGATTATTTAGAACATACATTGAAGAAAATAATGAGATATGGAATGATGATCTTAAGTCTAGAATATACACCATTGCAGAAAAAATGGTACAGTTAGAGGATAAGTTTATCGACCTAGCCTTCTCAATGGGCGAAATGGAAGGTCTAACTAGTGCAGAAGTTAAGCAGTACATTAGATATATTGCTGATAGGAGACTAATTAGTCTTGGACTAAAAGGTATTAATAAGGTAAAAAGAAATCCATTACCTTGGGTAGAAGAAATGATTAATGCACCCACCCATACTAACTTCTTTGAGAACCGTGCTACCGACTATGCTAAGGGAGCACTTAAAGGTAACTGGCAAGATATTTGGGCGTAATATGAAACCTAAATTTGTTAAATTCTTCATGGATATAGCAAAAGAGACGGGAAACCTTTCTCATGCTAGAAGACTGAAAGTAGGTGCAGTAGTTGTTAAAGATAGTAATGTTATTGCGTTTGGTTATAATGGTATGCCAGCTGGCATGGATAATGACTGTGAACATAAAGTATATGCTAATGAATGGTCTATTAATAATAGTCAATGGGAATATCAAGAAGAAGATAGCGGGCATCCGTATAATTTAAAAACCAACTCAGAAGTTATTCATGCCGAGGCTAACGCGATTGCTAAATTAGCTCGCTCTACCAATAGTGCTGAAGACTCTACTATGTTCATTACGCACGCCCCGTGTGTGGAGTGCTCTAAATTAATTATAAGCTCTGGTATAAAGAAAGTATACTGGGGTGAGCAATATAGAAGTACCGAGGGGCTAGAGTTGCTAGCTAAATGCGGTATAGAAACAGTACAGGAGAAATAAATGCATTTCATTCAATGCTTTGATTGTGATGAAGAATTTAAAGTACAATCTTATTACGAGACACAAGCACCGGTAGCTTTTTGTCCTTATTGCGGATCAGAACTAGACATAGTAGATGATCCAGACTTAGATGATGAAGATGAGGACGAAGATGAAGATACTAGGCATTGACCTATCGTTAACAAGCCCTGCTGTCTGCAGTTTTGAAGGTGACGAATTAAACTTTAACGGTTGTAAATTTTATTATCTAACTAAAGTAAATAAGCTTGCTGGCCAAGCCCATCCCTTTACAGGTACTCTATTTGAAGATCATGAAGGTAACGATATGAAGCGGTATAACTTTATATCTACCTGGATCTTAAATATTGTATATCACGAATCTCCTGAACACATCTTCATAGAAGATTATTCATTTGCATCCACTGGGAGAGTATTTAACATAGCTGAAAACTGCGGGATACTTAAGTATATCCTGTGGAGAAACAACATCACATATTCTACTATACCTCCTACTGTGGTTAAGAAGGTAGCGACAGGTAAGGGAAACTCTAAAAAAGACGTCTTAGAAGCTTCATTCATAGCTGAGAGTGGATTTGATATTAGAAAGCATTTACAATTATCCAAGTCCATATCTAACCCAGTATCGGACATAATTGACAGTTACTATGTCATTAAAGCTGGACTAACTTATAATTTAAAGTAAAATGAAAAAGCAAGTGCAATTTAAACGCATGCATAATGTTACATTAAAAAATATTCTGAGTACAGAACATTTTGTATGTGATATTATTAATGAAGATACTATCGATGGTAAACAATATTTTGTTGTTGCTAAGAATGATCGCGTTTTAAAACTTGCAAAAGATTCTTACGTTATAACAAAAAAGAGTTAGTACATGTCAGTTCAGGTTAGAGTGGATTCTGGCCAATGAATATATTACAATATGTTGGTCGTAACTTGCTTATGGCATTTTTTTATAACTGAAAAGGAAACATAATGAGCCAAAAAGAGAAACTTCGTAAAGCGTTTTTTAACGGTGCTGAGCTCACCAGCAAGCAAATCCGTGCCCAGTACGGTATTGCATCACCAACTAAGGTTATCTCTAACCTTCGTCTGGAAGACGGTCTTCCAATCTACTGCAACAAGCATGTAGATACCAAGGGTCGTGAGACTAATAAGTTCCGTCTTGGAACACCTAGCCGTAAAGTAATTGCTGCAGGTTATCGTGCTCTTGCAGCCGGCTTGGTTTAATCACATCGTAGTTTTGTGAGAACGAGGGGCCAGCGCGCCCCTCTTTTTTTGTGAGGAAAGAATGGAAAACGAATTCAGCGTTGCAGCACCAGAACACGCCTTCAACAGTGAGTTAGGTCGAAATTGGCTCAAGTCACATTTAGTTATGGGACCTATAGAAGTAGTCTTTACTAAGAAGGACGGTACAACTCGTAAAATGAATTGCACACTTAAGGAAGAACTTATTCCAGCTGAGAAGAAAGTCGTCAGTAAAAGTGAAGATAAAAGAAATGTAACGATGGAAACATTAGCAGTTTGGGACCTAGATAATAATGGTTGGAGATCATTCCGCCTAGATAGCATAACATCTGTTAAATTTGAACTATGAATATTGGAATTACTTTTGGTGCCTTTGATCTATGTCATGCAGGTCATGTTCTTATGTTTGCCGATTGCAAACAATACTGTGATTTTTTGATAGTAGGTCTACAGGTCGATCCTAGTATGGAGCGAGAAGAAAAAAATAAGCCCATACAATCTTTATACGAACGGTACGTGCAACTTGCGTCCGTCAAGTATATTGATGAAATAATCCCTTACGTTTACGAACAAGAAATTCTACAAATTCTTTCATCAAGAAAGATTGATACTCGCTTTGTTGGAAGCGATTATATTGGTAGAAACTTTACCGGTAAAAATGTTTGTGTGGATCGCAAAATAGAAATACGATATAATAATAGAGATCACGGATTCAGTACCACTGAATTAAGACAGAGAGTAGCAGGAGCTTCTGCGAGAGGAAATAATGATTAAAAAAAATAAACCCTTTAATGTACTAATTACCGGTTGCAATGGTTATATTGGAAAAATTCTTTGTAAGTATATTAAGAGCTCTTTTAATGATAGTTTTATTATTGGAGTAGATGTTGTTAAGGATGTTAATAATATTTACGTAGATGCCATGTATACTAATGGTGCTGGTGATAGAAAGATTTTAGAAAATTTTAAAACTCATGATATTGATTTTGTATTTCATCTAGGAGCAGTAGCAAGCGTTCCAGACAGTTTTCTAAGACCTTCTCATTATTATCATAACAATGTTAGTCAAACAATTGATCTAATCAATAACTTAAATGAAATTGAGTGGAGAGGTAAACTGGTATTTGCTTCATCAGCTGGAGTATATTATCAGAGCAATGATCTATACAGAGAAAATCACTTACTAGGCCCAGGTCACCCTTACGGTAGAAGTAAACTAATGGCTGAGGCTATTATAGAAGATATATCAAGACTGTCACACATCGATACTACAGTATTCAGATTTTTTAATGTTGTAGGTGCTTGCGGTGAGGTAGGAGATCATCTTGACTCCGGTCACGTATTACAAAAACTATGTAAAGCTGCTTTTAATAATTCAGAATTTGAAATGTACGGAACAAATCTTAATACCATAGATGGTTCATGTGTAAGAGATTTTATTGATGTATTGGATATCTGTGAAGCATTTATTCGAGCAACCGATTACAATAAGTCTGATGTATATAAAGTGTATAACTTAGGTACATCTGAGGGTACTTCTGTTAAACAACTAATCCATATGTTTGAAGAAGTAACGGGCAAAAAAATAAATGCTGTAGAGTGCCCACAACGTAAAGGTGACCCTATATTCCTAGTAGCAGATGGTAGTGCATTTGCCAAAGATGCAGAATTTAAATATCAAACCGATCTAAAGCACTCAATTAAAACAGCATGGGATCATTATCAACAATCAGTGGAGAAATAAATGTCTTTTGAAGAAAATGAAATTAGTAAGAACAGTAAAGGTGGAACTGAGTCAGTAAAACGTGAACTCGCCAGTAGACTGTCTCCTGACTTAATTGATAACTTTCAAGTTATTTGCTCTAGAGTAAGAGAGATAGATGAGTCAAAAATTCGCATCTATTGGTTACATGACTTACCTGAAGATCCAGAATGTAACCACCTAAAGGATCTTAATAGCAGAAATCGTTTTCATAAACTAGTATTCTGTGGTAACTGGCAATATAATCGTTTCCGTGACTTGCTTGGTGTACCGTACGACGATAACTCGATGGTAATTGAGACACCAATTAATACCTTCACGCATGAAGAGATTGTTAAACCTACCGACGTTATTAATCTAATCTATACATCTACCCCCCAGCGTGGCCTAGATGTACTAGTACCA
>Ga0209296_1000505_pt1 | contig 34061 bp, 38 predicted proteins | sample S_130206_EF_Meta_FD_187319 | JGI IMG/M metagenome (GOLD analysis project Ga0209296, IMG submission 187319) | Freshwater microbial communities from Lake Simoncouche, Canada to study carbon cycling - S_130206_EF_MetaG (SPAdes) (version 2) | ecosystem: Environmental > Aquatic > Freshwater > Lake ... | reverse complement strand
AGGTCGGGAAAATTGACGCGCCAGAACCCGACCCCGACCCCAAAAAAAGACCTCCAAAAAATGCGCAAAAAATTCACGCCTAGAGTCTTGGGCCCTAATAAAAGCCATAGAAAATAAGGCTCAGATAAGCACGCGCACCCGACTTTTTTCCGCTATTCTGAACACGTGGCAACAACGCCACCAAAAATAGTTATGGAGATAACTCAGAATGAAAAAGCAAGAAACCAAAAACAACGCATGGCAAGACTTGGAAGCCCTGATGAAAGCGCAAACAAAGCGCGTCATTCTTTACGGCAACGCAGGAACGGGAAAAACTTACGCGGGACTCACAGCAGGGAACCCGATAAACGCGTACCGCTTGATCTGTAGTGAAGAAATGACAGACGCCGACATTGTGGGGAACTGGGAGCCAAACAGCGCAGGCAAGTTTTCATGGCGCGAAGGCTCAGCAATCAAAGCGTGGCGAAGTGGTGGCCGTTTAGTAATTGACGAAATAGACAAAGCCAATGGCGACGTGCTCGCGGTGCTAATGGCAATGACGGACACCGTAGAAAGTTCATCATGGCAAAACCCAGAGACAGGCGAAATAGTCACGCCTCACGAAAATTATTCCGTGTTCATGACCACAAACGTAATGAACATGAGTGACCTACCTACCGCGCTAGTTGATCGTTTCCCGATCGCGTTGTGCATTACCGAACCGCACCCGATGGCATTGGAAAGACTGCCAGAGATCTACCGCGAAACAGCGCGAACAATGGCAGGAGCCGAAGGCAACGAACGCGCAAGCATGAGAGCGTTTTTGGAATTGGTACGACTAGAGCAACACATAGGGCGCACAGAAGCCACGCGCCTAATTTTCGGTGACGACCTCGCGGAAAGTTTGGTGAACGTCTGGAACATCTCAGAACTTGCCACAAAAGAAATCGCAAACGCAGACGATCGTGCGGTGATGTCGTGAAAATTATTCCTAACGCATTGCCAACAGCGCAGGTAGGGGGGTGGCGTACAACGTACGCGCCCCCCGTTCGCGGAATTTGCGAAACGTCACGAATGGAAAAAGTGATGAAAGCCCCCGACGAATTTGGAGAAACCGCCGAAGCGTGTAGGGCTCACGCTTACTGTCACGGTGCATTTTCACCCGTAGAACCATTAGCAAACTATGCGAAATTATTTGGCGTAGATATTGACGCGCTAACGATCGCGGAATGTTTGCGAATGAACGTAATCGCGGAAAAATCAGGAGTCAGCGTAGAAGCATTTGTGGACTACAGCGAAGAAGGAAAAGCACGACGCGCAGGGCTCAGCAAGTCATGGCGCGACGCGTTACTAATCACGTTATACGCGCACAGAACAGGGCATGAAAGCAAAGTGAAAACCGCGCTCACAAAATTTGCCCCGACAGAATGGCGCAAACCGTTACAAGAATTCCGCAGAGAAATGAAAAAAATTCTCAGCCATTACCACTACTCCATTTCCAATCTCACGGCAATGGAGTTTGACTACACGGAAAACGACGGAACAAAACGACCACTAGAAATGCCCGCAGGTTTCTCTACGTCTATTTCACTAGCCCGACTTCTCGCGCAACACACCAGACAAGAACCCGAGCTAGAAACAGCAGAAACGCGAGCAAAAAAAGCAAACGCCAAAACAGAACAAGACCGCGAAAGAAAAAGAAGCTCCGCCATGTCAAAGTTTACCAAACACCCAGAACACACGGGGAAAGGGTCAAGTTATGACGACGTGCGTTTAATGGATACAGAACTAGACACAGCACACTTAGGAAAAATGGCGAAGCGCAGAATTGCCAGCAACAAAGGCAAAGCACCGCGCCACGTTTCACGAATGGTTACCGACCCACACACGCGCATATTTTCACGCAAGATACGCGCACACGGTGGAGTCGTACTAATAGACCAAAGTGGGAGCATGAGCCTAAGCGCGTCAGAGGTGGAAGCAATTCTCGCGGTAGCAGGTGGCGCGACCGTCATAGGTTATTCAGACTGTGGCAGTCACGTTGCGAACGTCTGGATACACGCGAAGAATGGCAAACGCTCCACCATTGCGCCAATGGGTGGAAGTGGTAACGGCGTGGACGCGTCCGCGCTCCGCTACGCGATCTCCGAACGCTCCAGAACAGGTGAACCGATCGTATGGGTAACAGATGGATACGCATACAGCAAGAACGGAAAAATGGGCAAGAAAGAAACCGCCGAACTTGTCTCACTCATCACGCGTAATGGCGTACACATGGTGGACACACCAGCCGAAGCCGTCGCGATACTTGCCAAAGCAACGAGAGGAGAGAAACCACGCCAGCGAATATCGGGATACGTAAAACATTGCAAAGAGTATTACCTAGACGAAAACAACGAAGAAGGAGAATAAAAACATGGGAGTTATAAACGCTCCAGAATTTTTTACAGGCTTAGGAATAATTTTGACAATTTCAGCAATAAACCAAATAGGACAATAGGAGAAAAAAAAATGAAAAATCCAATCACCCAAACACTTACCGAGTTTGCAGAATTCCGCACTCTGGAAAGAGAACTAACAGGACAACAACACAGCGAAATACACCGCTTGTATGCCGTTCTGAAAAATGGAGAAACCAAAGAAGTCGCACATCATGGCGACGCTTACGAAATGTTGCAGACGTTCGCCGTTCGCCTCATGCTTAACAAGGTCGCAGAACTACGCGACATTGACGCGCTGATAATTGAGACACAAGCAATGGTGGCAAAAGCAAACGCAACAGGTGACGAACCAGACCCCGACACCGAGCCATTAGACGTAGTAGTGAGTACCATTCACAATGGCGAGGAGATCGCCTGCTACGTCGCACCAGTTCACCCAGAACACGCCGAAGCAATCGGATTCACCGCAGGACTACAAGACGGAGAAGGTCACGGAAAACTAGCCGAAGCACTAGAAAAAATGACCCTCTCAGTATTCATGGCGCAACACATAGCAGAGGCAGAGGAGAACAACAAATGAACGTCGCACACCACACAATTTTTCCGCAACTGGAAGAAATGAATTCATTACTCGCGCGAATTTCCGCCGACATCATGGAATCAGAACCAGCAGGAATGAAAGAATTTCCGCCACTCTTCACCAAAGTGAACGACGCGCGAAATAAAATCATTGAGTTGATCTGGGAACTAGACGCCCCAGATGGAAAATTTGATGAAACAATCGGCGCAACCAAGACCGCCGAAATCGCGGAAATAGTGGTGAACATGATGGAAGAATTGAGGGACTTCTACGCCACCAGATAGCCCCACCAGATAGCCCAAAAAAGAGAACCCCGACGAGTCACCCCCCGACTTGTCGGGGTTTTTCTTTGCCCAAAATCACCGCTACCGAACCGCCACCCTTAAAATTTTTCGCGACCCACGCGCCCCCTTTAATAGATGGTCAGAGTTTCCAGCCACACTAGGCGATAAAGCCTCTATTCTCTCCCATGTTCGCCGTTTCAGGGCTATTTGGCATTTACAGCGTAAAAAATTTTCTCCCGTCACAACGCAATCTAGCACCCTCTCCGTCAAAAATTTTGCCTCGCCTGCGGCGAGGATCTTATTAGGCACTCACTGCGTTCGTACCTAACCGATCAGCGCTCACAGTTCCGCTTCGCTTCACGTTCGCTTGCCCCGTGCTCCCCTACTCGGTTGTCAACAACCTCTGTCGGTACGCTACAGGATTCTCTAACCGGGGGTCTGCCTTGGCACTCCAGTGGGGTATAAGATATATACCCATTCTCGACATATATATCTATGTTCCCATGTCTCCGGTGGTTGGCCGCGAATTGCTCTAGAGGCAAGTGGTTGGATGAGTTTGTGAACAAGTGAAAGCTGTAGGGGACCAGGGAGGATTGTTCTGTTTGTTTTTAAAACTAATTATTATTTCTATTGCCGCAGCTAGTGGTAGGTGATGGGCTTGTAGCTAATCGTTTCCATCTCCGTGATGACATGAGTTTTTAGTCCCCCCCACGCTTTACAATCTTTAGTTGAAGGTGGCCGTGACCAGTAGTTCTAGCCGACACCTGTTGTTAGTTTTCTTACCCTCTACGTATCGCATATTTAAAGCGGTTGGCACTCGCTAGCGGCGTTCTTTGACATGGAGGATCGGTCCCCGTTACCGGCCATAATGCCCGTCCTACCTGCGTCAATCCTGAACGATAGGGTCTGGGCTCGCGTGCCTTGTCTGCTTAACAGCGATAAGGTCTTTCTGTGTTGCCAGCAGTGTACACCATGGTTGTGGTTTTATTGGTGCTTGTGCAAAAAAGAATTTAAGTGCCCGGCCCCCGCAGAAAGGGCACGTTGGGAAGGGGAACCAACGCCGAGGGCCAGGCATGTGTATGATAGCACTAATGCCACAGGGAAGACGAGAAGTACCAATAGCCGATAGGGCAAGGTTCTGGCAGTGCATGTCATCTGGTATGACAATCAAAGACTCTGCTCAGATGGCAGGGATTGCTTATGTTACGGCAACCAAGTGGGTTCGTAAACAAAAGGTCATTGAAGCCAAAGCAGAACTAGCTAACTTTAACGAGAAGACTAAAGGTGCATCTCGCAATGGCCAGGGCCTTCGGGAAGCTCACATTGCCATGTCTGCCGACATGCATCTACCTCCTGTAATTCCCGAGCATCTCCTTACTGAGCGCGCACTTAAAGCCAGAGATGACTTCGACTACTTCCGCCGCGTCTACCTTGGGCGCGTCCCATCCCCGTGGCAGGTCGACGCAGCTTACAAGATTGTTCAGTATTTGGAGTCGGAGGAGAAAGAGTTCCTTTGTTTGAACGTGGCCCCTGGTGCTGGTAAATCAACTTTGTTCCACGACGTTGCAGTTTGGTGTATTGTTCGCAACCGGTCCATCCGTATTCTTATTGGCTCCATCAGTCAAAGCTTGGCAAAGCAGTACAGTCGCCGTATCCGCGACACCTTGGAGCGCGTATCTCCGTTGGAACCAGACCCCGAGTTAGTCAGGCGCGGCCTGGCGCTCAACGCCGAAGGCTGCTTAGCGTTTGACTATGGCCGGTTCAAGCCAACAGCTACCGGTTCGCTTTGGCGCGCAGAAGAGTTTGTTGTCGAGCAAGCTACCCCTGGTGGTCTGGACAACAAAGAACCTACCGTCTCTGCGTATGGTATTGAGTCTGAGTTTATTGGACACCGCGCCGACCTCTGCCTCTTCGACGACGTTGCCTCACCGGAGAATGCCAAAGACTCTGTAGCCCGCGACCGTCTTATAGAGCGTTGGGACTCCATGGCCGAAGCTCGTGTAGACCCGGGTGGTGTTCTAGCTGTGGTTGGCCAGAGGCTCGGACCCAAGGATCTTTACGCGCATTGCCTTTCCAAGATTTCTTACGATGACTTTGGAGACAACTACGACGGGTCCGATGTGAATACAGACGACAACAAGCCAGACCCGGATGCGGTAGAACCTGTAAAGCACAGCAAGTACCACCACATTATCTACAAAGCTTATTACGAAGAGCTAGACACCGGACCGGAAAGCCGCAGGACTGGAGCTAAAGCTTGGCCAGAGGGTCCGCTTCTTGACCCGTACCGCCTGTCGTGGAAAGACTTGTCGTATATCCGGTACAACAACCCTGGCAAGTTCCGTGTAGTTTACCAACAAGAAGATGCCGAGCAGGACGATGCGCTGATTGACCGCGTTTGGGTAACCGGTGGTATTGGATCTGATGGTGTTATGTACCACGGCTGCATCGACCAGGACCGCCTTCCCGGGCATATCCCACCTGGGTTGTCTCCGCCGCTTATATCTATCTGCTCAGTCGACCCGAGCCCCACCCAGTTCTGGGCAGTTGAGTGGTGGCTGTACCAGCCAGACCTAAACCTTTTCCATCTTGTTGACTGCGAGCGCATCAAGTTAACAGCCGAAGAGCTTCTTGGCTACAACATCTCTACCTCTACGTACTCAGGCATCATGGAAGAGTGGCAAAACCGTTCAATGTCTATGGGTTACCCAATCTCCCATTGGATTGTAGAGATTAACGCGGCGCAGCGCTTTCTCTTGGCGCACGACTTTGTGCGTAGGTGGCAGGCCGAGCATGGTGTGCTTGTAGTTCCACACACCACTAGCAAAAACAAACTTGACGAGACCCTTGGCGTTGAGGCTTTGATCCCAACTGTAGTTCGTTCCGGCTCTGTCCGGCTGCCAACTATGCGCGGGAACTGGAAAACTCTTGCACTTGTAGACGAAATGACTACATGGACAAGAGACAAAACCAGGGGTACTGACATGGTTATGGCTATGTGGTTTATGTTGCTGCACGCGCCAAAACTGACCAAACCAATTTTACCTCCCCGCCAATGGAGGCCATCTTGGATGTTAGAAAAATGAGTATGTTATTCTTTGGCATCACCGGTATTATTTTTTAAGGAGACCATTATGGCAGCAAAAAAAGAAAGCAATCGAGTTAAGCCAACATCAAGCGCGGCAAAAGTGCGTATGGCTGACACTAAGGCAACCAAAGCAGCAAATGCAAAAGCACCTCGCAACCCACGCGGGCAACAGGGCTATGGCATGAACACCTCTAAAGGTTCTATCACGGTTAGCCGTGGAAGATCAGGAGATGACACCCCGGGTGGAAACTACGACAACCCTCAAGGTGGCCGCCAAGGAACATTTGTTTTTGTAGAGGGAGCAACCAAAAAAGAAGCAAATAGATTAATGAAGATTGCCATGAACTCAAAATCAGCAGGCATAAAGAGCGCCGGAAAACAAAAGTTAGTTGCAAAACAAAAGAATACTACTGACTGGGCTGAAGGCTACGGACGACCACAAACTTCCGAGTACCGCGAATATCAATCGGCAAAAAAGAAGACCAAATAAAAAGTAATAAATGATTCAACCAGAACAGATAGTTGAACTATACAAAGAGCGTTTGAACGCACAAGGACCGTTGCTACAACAAATGCGCGATGTGCGCAGGTTGGCAAATGGTGACATCATTGTGCCCTTAAACGAACTTGATAGGAACACTAAATCTTCTGTAGCTAATCTTTTAGTACAAGGTTTGGACCAGATGAGTATGCGTGTGGCATCGACGATGCCAACGCCATACTTTCCAGCAATGCGTGAAGGCAACGATAGAAGCATGAAGCTTTCTCGTGAACGTAATCGCGCTATGCTTGCCATCTGGGACCAGAACCGCATGAATCAAAAGATGCGTCGTCGTGCGCGTCACATGCTCGCCTACTCTTCAAGTCCAGTCTTCATCAAACCAAACTTTGATAAACGTCTTCCTGAGTGGCACTTGCGTAACCCGCTTGATACATTTGCTGCACCAAGCACAGATCAGGACAATCCAATCCCGGACAATGTAATTTTTACGTACAACCGTACATACCGGTGGTTGACACAAAATTACGGTTATGCAATTAACGGCATATTGAATGTTGGTAACCCGTCATGGGACGACATGTTCACTCTCCTTGAATATGTTTGTGACAATGAGATAGTTACCTGCGTTCTTGGTACGGAAAAAGCTCGCGACGCACAAACTGGTCAAACATATACCGGTGCGCAAGTGGTGGAGCTTTCACGCATGGCCAACCGCACAAACATGCCGCTTGTAGTTATGCCTTCACGTATTACTCTGGATAAACCACGCGGCCAGTTTGATGGCTTGATGGGTATGTACTACACCCGTGCGCGCTTGCAAGCTCTTACCGAAATTGCTATTGAGCGCGGCATCTTCCCTGACGAGTACTTGGTCTCTCGTCCAGGAGAAAACCCAGAGATCCTGCAAGTTGCCGATGGCAAAACTGGCCAGCTTGGTGTAGTTAAAGGTGGAGACATCCAGCAACTGCAACAGAACCCCGGTTACAAAACCGACGTAGCGCTTGACCGTCTTGAGCGCCAAGAGCGCTTGGAAGGTTCAATCCCACCCGAGTTTGGTGGAGAGTCCGGAAGCAACATTAGAACTGGTCGCCGTGGCGATAGCGTTCTTTCTGCAACGGTTGACTTCCGCGTCCAAGAAGCACAGGATGTTTTTGCATCAGCCTTGGTAGAAGAAGATAAGATTGCTATTGCTCTCGAAAAGACTTACTGGGGCAACCAAGCAAAATCATTTTACATTCCTGGCCGCAAAGGTGGGATCACAGATTACACACCTAACAAACTTTGGGAAACCGACTTTCACTATGTTTCGTACTCTGCTTCTGGCAGCGACGTTAACAGTCTTATTGTTGGGCTTGGTCAGCGCTTAGGTACTGGCTTGATGTCTAAAGAAACCGCTCGTGAATCAGATCCATTGATTGTTGATCCAGAGTTGGAGAAGGACCGTATTGTTGCAGAAGGCATTGAAAGCGCCTTGCTGCAATCAATCCAAGCACAAGCAGCAGATCCAAACGGACCATACCAGCCGGATGATCTTGCTTACATCTCTACGCAGGTACAATCAAACAAGATGAGTCTTGCTGAAGCTATCCAAGCAGCTCAAAAGCGTGCACAAGCTCGACAGGCTACCCCTGCCCCAGCCGGTGCACCAGAAACTATGCCTGGTATGGCAATGCCTGGTATGGGCGCAGAACAACCAGCAGGCCCACCACCGGGTCCAGCTGGTCCACCGCAATTAGGAGCGCTATTGCAACAACTTGGTGGGGGCGGTGCTCCACCACAACCAATGGGGGCTATGGTCTAAATGGCTAAACAATATACAAACAGAACAGATTTACAAAACAAAACCACAAAAGTTGCGAAGATGGCTGCAAAAGGCCAGACCTATGGTGCCGCAGGGCAGCAAATACAGGCACAGTCTGTAGTTCCGATGGGTAGACCCCCTACGGACACCGGCGCAGCAGGGCAACCGCAAAGAAACTACGCCATGCCTGGGACTATTGGTTCTTTTGACAGGCCAACTGAACGACCAAACGAGCCGGTTACTGCTGGCGCTCCGTTTGGACCCGGTGCTACACCGTTTATGGCAGGTACTTTGCCGCGTATGTCAACAGAAAGCAATACAGTTGAACAAATACGTGCAATTTACGCAGCATTCCCTAATGACGACCTTGCTGCGTTGCTTGAATCATATTCGGTGGACGGTTACTGATGGCCAGAGGCTTTATTGATGCAGTTACCGGACAACAACAACTAGCAGAAGTAGCAAGACGAGAAGCATTACGCGCACAAGTTGCTCTTGATAGCTCTCAAGACACTTCTAACAAAATAGGCAGACAATATGCCCAGATTCCATGGGCGCAACCAGGAACTAACTACTCCGCTGCGCAAGCAAACGCTACGGGACAAACGCAAAAAGCTATTGCTGATGCATCCGGCAGACAAACAGTTGATCTTACTGACGTACATAGCCCATCCAAGAAAAGTTGGTGGGAACGAAATATCTACGGCAAAATCAAAACAGCTTCTCGTTGGACATTTGCCGCAATGCAGGCAGCCCCAGACGTTGCGCAAAACGCTGCATCTGACTTTTTAGATAGCGGTCCGGAACAGGGCGGGACTGGTCCAATGTCATCTATTTCTGGATGGTGGCAATCAACAAAACTTGGCTCCATGATGAGCGATAGCAATCTTGCTGGTGATGGATTCTTTGCTGGCAAGGAATTAGACGAACTACAAGCAGAGCGCGCCCGTAGATACCGTGGGGAAATCAACGGACATGCATGGACTGTTGGTCGTGGCTCAGTGAGTCTTGTTGCGCCAGTAGACAGTGTTGCTTATAAATTTTTGTCAGGCACAGTAGATGCTGTATTTAACATGGCAACAGATCCATTAAACTCTGTTGGCAAAGCAATTAAAACTGGCAATATTGCAAGAAATGCAATCTACGTTGGTAAAGCAGATGCATCACTAGCAGCAAAAGTAGCTGCAGGACTTGCAAACGCAAATGAACTAGCACAATGGGATACAACAAGTGCTGTAACTTTTTTTAATAAGAACGTAAAAGCCCAACGTCTTTTTAAGGCAATTGGTGAAACATCTGAAGTAGAAGACATTTTAAAACTATACAAAGGCAATATTCCTCCAGAAATAGCAATTCGCTTAGCAGACGAAAAAGACCCTCAAAAAATAAAAGCTTTGATTATTGGTGCCGCTAGCAGATTTGGCCACATGGATTCAAGCGACAATGCCGCTCAAGCAATTTTTGGAGATCTATTGCCCGGAATTGTTCCAACAAGTTTTTCCGAAATGTCAGGGTTAAAGTCGTTTCAAGGTACTCGTACTTTAATACAAAAAGCAGTAATACCAAAATACGTAGAAAGATGGCTTTCCGAAGTCCCAAGATCCAACGTAATCATTCATGGCACGGTTGAGCAACGCACAGATGCTGTAAAAAACTATCGCAACGCTATTAAGCAATTGGGAAGTAAGGTAACTCCAGAAGAATCAAAAGCTCTTGTAAACAAGTTTGTTAGAGCTTATGCAAACACTGGATCTTCAAGAGACGTTTACGAAGCACAAGGGGCTTATCACGATTTGATTAGAGCTACGTTAAAAGCTTTTGACGTTCCTGAAAAAGTTATTGAAGAAACAATTTCCGGTGAAGCCAAATTAGTTGGCAAACTGCGCGCTTATTTTATATCGGCCATGGGCCAACATACAGATAATGGTCTTCTTGCTGGTTTCAACGATGAGGGTTTGGTCGATCAAGATACATTGCTGGCGATTATGGGTGGCAAACCAGTACCAATTGAAGAATTGCGTTTTGCCGGTCCTACGGCTTATGGCGATCTGCTAGACCGTGTTCATGTTTTGCCAGATATGCGCAGAATCAGAAGACTTACTACTAATCCTTTGTACAGAAGGACCCTACAAAAAGCTATTGCCAATGGCGAAGGCCAGCAAAACAAATTGGTAGAAGCTGTTGACTTCTTGCAGAACGAAATTTGGAAAACTTCAGCACTTGCAACCATCGGTTACATGTTTAGAAACATAGTCGACGGTCAGTTAAAGATGACACTCAAACATGGTGGCCAACTTAGAAAACGTTTTACTGGGGAAGGTGGTATATCAACCCTGTTTAACGACCCTATTGATTATCTTCGTTGGATGGGTTCTCGTGGCGTGAGCGCAAAAGGCCGCGGAGACATTATGGGCGAATTGTTCAAAGCCGGAGAAATGAACTCTGCCGGGATAGCTCAGCTTGAATATGCAAACCAGATTGGTAAAGCCGCTTCTTCCATAGATAACCAAGTTAACGTTCTTGACAACCTTTCCATGAGCGGCGATTTTGTACCTGTTCAGTACGCCCCAGAAAGCGCTGAAGCCTACGTTACGGGCACAGTCCAAACGTTGGCTCATTACCGTGGTGACGAGATATACCGAATGGTCTTAGAAGGAAAATCAGACGACGAGATTATGGCGTTTTTGTTTTCCGACGCTGGAAAAGAACACAGAGAATTTATGCTTGGCAACTTAAAACGAGGTTTGCCGTTCTCTGACAAAAACGGCATTAAATATGTAGACCAAAATACCGGCAAGCAGCTTTATATGCCGTTAAAACTAGATACTTCTGCTGAACAAAACAAAGCTTTGCGTATCATCATAAATTCAGATTACAAAAAACCATTAGAACACATTGTACGTGACGGTATGGGTGTAGCCAATATGGAGGAGTTGCGTTTAGCAATGCTGACAAATCATGTTGCTACAGGAGAAATGGACACAATCACTGGTGCAGCACTAGGGGCAAAGAAGAATGGCATAACCCCTGTTGGTGGTTCCGGCGTTAGCTACGGGGGATCTTGGGGCGTTGGAACAATGTTTACCCGTGAAACACCAGATGGCACTAAGTTGTTTGCTATCGAGAATGTGCGCATTGACCCAAACACGGGTGATGAAATCTTTGACATTCATTATCTTTACGACGAAGAAGCTTTTGTTGGCAACGTTAACCAGGGTTCTCCTACCCTCAGAGGTCTTATTAACAGGTTGGCTGGGACTGTTAACAGTGATGGCAGCACCTTGATGCCAAGGTTTGCTCTCCATGAAAAGATCAACGAAAACCCACAAGGTCTAAATCCAATAGAAAGCTGGAGAAAAATAAGCAGCTGGTTCTTCAACAACGTCAGCGCAAAAGCTATGCGCAAGTTTGAAAAAGACCCATTTTTTCGCCAAGAATACTACAAGGCTGTTGGAGAAAATATAGATTTGCTTGCTCCTAAAGAAGCTCAAAAAGTTCTTGACAGAATAGCAATGGCAGCCCAAGAAGAGGGAATATCTTCCGAAAACTGGGCTAGCAAAAAAATTATAAAAAACCTTAAAAAGCAAGCAGCTTCTTCTTCTACTGAAATAGTTACAGCACGCGAGCTTAGTGCTTATTCTGCCAGAATAGCTGGCAAGCGAATGGGTGATGTTTTGTTTGATGCTGCCACAAAGAACAACCTTGAAGATGCAATGCGTATTGCTGCTCCATTTGGTTCTGCTTGGCGAGAAGTAATGCAGAAATATATGAAGATTTTGGCAGAGGACCCAACGGCTGTCCTTCGTTCTCAGCGCGCATACAACGGGTTAACTGAAGCTACGGCCTTTGGCGACAACGGTTTATTCTACAAAGACCCCGTTACGGGTGAGATGACATTTACTTTCCCACTTTCTGGCGAGTTGTCTAAATTTGTCACAGGCATAAAAGCCCCATTGGCCGCTCCCGTAAAACGACTTACAATGGGTTTCCAAGTTATCCCTGGTCTTGGACCGGTAGGGCAATTTGCTTTGAACAAGATTCTTCCAGACAAGCCAGCTTTTGATGAGGTTGCAAATGTGTTTTTGCCGTACGGCAGGGGGAAGCAAGGCGAAAGTTTTGTTTCGAGTATGGTTGGAGCGCCTCAGTGGCTTAAGAAACTTGGCGAAGCAATCAAAGCAGATCCATCCAAGATGGACTCTATGTACGCAACTACGTATGTTGACGTTATGCGCGCTTTGTCTGCAACTGGAAAATACAATCTAGACACAGAAGAAGGCAAGCAAGATCTTCTTGATGATGCCAAAACAAAAGCACGTTGGATGGTTGGATTCCGTGCAGCTACTCAGTTTATTGGCCCAACAGCAGGATCACCTATCTACTCTGTCGAAACAAAACAGGGCGACATCTACGCTGGGGAGCTTGTAAAAGAGTTTCAGAAGATGCAAAAAGAAAACTACGATGGCGCTGTAGGAAACTTTCTAAACACCTATGGAGAGGAAGTCGGTCTTTATATTTCCTCAAAAACAAGATCCACTTACGGTGGTCTGGAAGCAACCAACGAGTTTGCAAACTTTGAACGCAACAACGGTGACTTCTTTGATGCTTACAAAAATACAGCAGGTTATTTCTCCCCTCCTGGGTCAGAGTTTTCTTTTGCTGCCTGGGACAGGCAACTACAAACAGGCAAGCGCGAACGCTTGACAAGCCGTGAGATTATTGAAACCGCGCAAAAAACAATTGGCTCATACAAGTATCGTCAGTTGCGTCTGGCTTTTGGTTCGTATCCAAACGAACTACAACGCGCATGGCTCAAGAACCAACGCCAACTCATCTCACAGCAATACCCTGGGTTCCCAGCAACAGCAACGTTTACGGTTGGGCAACTTGATTCATTTGCTGCCGAACTACGCAGAGCAGCAAGCAACCCTGCTGTGCAGGATCAACCAGTTACATCTGCCATAAATGAATACTTGGACACCCGCGATCAGGTCTTGGCAGCAGCCGATGCAAATGGCGTAAGTCTTGCCCAATCAAAAGCAGCACAACCTTTGCGAGATTACTTGATGGCAAAAGCCAATGCGTTAATATCTATTACACCGGAATTTTCTAGAGTGTTTGACCAAAAACTAGCACCCGAGATTGAGGACTAATGAGTAACGCAAACGTACAACCAAACCAAGCAGCTAACCCAGCCGACATTCCACCAGAACTGCTTCTTCCAAATACATCCACTATTGTTAATCCATGGGAAGTTGATTTAACCAAAAACAAAAGAACCGTAAAAGGTCCTGCTGCACAAAAAGCTGTACAGTCCGGCATTGCCAAGACGGACGTTGTAACTGTCAAAAACAGAGCAAATCCTAAAGGCGTTACAATGCAAGCCGGTAATGTGACCGGTGGCACAAACTTTATTAGCAAGTATGTCACAAGCGCTCAAGTTGCATCAAACAAGTTGATTGACAAAAACGGTGAACTCTCACGTGAGCAGTACAACCCCTCAAAAGATGCTGAACCCGAACTTGCGCAGATGTCTCAACCCAATCGGATCGAACTTTTAAACGCTTTGTACCAGCGCGGGTTCTTCCCAAGCAAAACTGGCCCTTCTGTTACCGGGCGTGACAACAACTCCGTTTATGCTATGGAGCAGTTCTTGGCTGCCGTTAACCCAACCGGGTATACGTGGGATGTAGCAAAACCAATTATCTTCTCCGAGTTCCAGGCTATCCAGGGGGCACCTGGCAGCGGAGGTGGCGGAAACAAGTATTCAATTTCTTCCGATGATGACATTATAAACATTGCCAACAGGGTCGCTGAACAGACAATTGGACGCAGATTAAATTCTGCAGAAGTAAGCAAGATTGTTAGCAAGGTCCAATCACGTGAACGCGCTGCTGGTCAATCAAACGCCAACGAGACCCAGCAGGCTCCGTCTTCTCAGACTATTGCACAAAGCCAGATTGAACAAGAGTATGGGCAAGAAGCTGCAATGATGCGTTTTGGTCAATTAGGAGCGTCGCTTGACGCTTTGTTGAAAGGTATATAAATGGCATCTGTAAAAAAAGATTCAGGATTACCACCAGGTTTTGATTTTAGACCAACTGGAAACACAACACCAACAACAATCCCAGGAGGTGTAAAACCTGGTGATTTGGTTGTGTACCCTGCTCTTTCTAAAAAGGGTCTTGCCCCTGGGAAATTTTACGTTGACAGTAAAACTGGTGACGTTTACAAAGTTGCTCGCCCTGGTTTTAAAGACATTCTTTTTCTTTCTGGAAAAAGTAAAAAATCTGACAATAAAGAAGAAAACACCACAACAACTGTTACCCCAACAACTGTTACTCCAAAAACAAATGATTTTCCCAAGAAAAATGTTCTTAAGTTTCTTGAGAGCAAATTAGCGGAAGCCAAAGCAGCCTACGATCCATTCGACCCAAGAACGCGCCCGTCAGGCATTGATGAACCAAGTACGGTTTTGTACGATGGTAAAAATATCAACAAGAATTCTTTAAGAAAAGTAATTAACGACCTTCAAAAACAAGTAAATACAATTACGAAAGCTGCAAAATCTTTTGACGAAAAAGCTGCTGCGATTAGGGAAGAAATTGCTACTGATGAAAACTATAGACAAAGAAATGCACCCGGGGTTAGATTAACACCTGAGCAAATTAAACAAAAAGAAAATCAAGCAAAAACAATAGAAGATCAAGCAAAGCAAATTAGAAACACCGGCAATACAACTGTAAAGGTTGCACCTACTACTACGACTACCACCCCTACGACTACTACGCAACCCCCTACTACCACAACAACCGCACCAGCCACAACGCCTACCACTACTCCTGGGGCTACTACTACAACCACCCCTGGTGCTACAACAACTACAACAACCCCAAAAAGCACTACCACTACAGTCCCTGCTGCAACTCCAGAAACCCCAGCTAAGCCTTCTACTGGCACCCCATTAATGAATAACCTGCAGAACCCTTCAAGCAGAAACAATATTGGGGCAGGAACCGGCAGTGGGACCGGTGGAGGAACAGGCGGTAAAACTGGTGGAGGAACTGGCGGAGGAACTGGTGGTTTGCCAACAACAGGGTCGAACAATAAAGGTGGAAAAAAGAAACGCCCACCAGCGGTTGATTACGAAGCGTTGAAAGTTCAGTTTCCGCAGTACGCGTGGATTCTTGATCTAGACCCACAGTTCGACGACCTCAAAAAAATAACAGTCGACGTAATTAATGGTCCCGAAAATGGTGGGATAACTCAAGAACGCTGGAATGAACTTGCACCAGGTACATCCTGGTTTATGGACAAAGCAACCGTTGCTACGGCGCGCAGAGTTAAAACCCGTTTTGGAGATGTCCCGTTTGCCAACGGAGGTTTTTCTAAACTTGTTTCCGACACTCGCGACCAGAAATACGACGATGCAACCCTTGACAGTGCTTTCTACGGCGAGGCATTTAGGCGAGACCCAATCACCGGGAACTACGTAAATGATGCAGCAGCTAAAACAGTTCTAAAAAGTACAAATGCCAACAAGTACAGAACCTATGCAAAGAACATGTTCTCTAGTGTGTCAGATGACACAATTGTAAGTTTACTTACCGGTGAGAAAACGGTAGAGGATTTTGATAGGTCACTGCGTACAGTAGCAAAAAACGTTTACGGCAATCTTGCCCAGCAGCTAGATGACCCGTCCATGGACATGGCAACAATCGTAAGGCCATGGCAGGAGCACGCAGCAAAGGTCCTTGAGATGGACCCAAGCGAGATTGACATGACCCTTCCGCAGTTCCAACTTGCCTACAGCGGCAACACGGAAAATGGGCAGACAAAAGCTTTGTCTATTGGTGAATGGAATCAAAAGCTACGCACGGACTCTATATACAATTGGAAGAGCACAAACACAGCAAAACAGGGTGCTAGGGAACTAGCGTTTAACCTTGCTAGCGCTTTTGGAAAGATCATATAATGGCTGAACTAGACGCAGAACAAATACTAAAATCAATGCTTAGCGGGATAGGTTTAGCAGACCTAGCCGCTGTTGTTTGGACCGCTTATGGCGAAGGAAAAATCACAGAGCAAACGAGCATCGACCAAATTGGTTTTCAGATTAAAGAAACCGAAGCGTATAAAAAGCGGTTTGCTGGAAACGTTGCTTTAGAAAAAGCCAACAAACCTCCATTTTCCATAAGTAACTATTTGCAGCAAGAGCAGGCATACAAAAACGCTGTTCAGGGTCGCGGCCTGCCAGCTGGTTTTTACGATACCCCTGAAGCTTATGCAAAATTTATAGGTGCCGATGTTTCCCCGCAGGAAGTAGCTTACCGTGTCGACAATGGTTACTTGGCCGTCAAAGATGCCAACCCGGAAGTGCTTGCCCAGTTAAAAACTTATTACCCAGATGTAAACACTGGAGATATTGCTGCTTACTTTATGAACCCAGATGTTACTACTGACATTATTGTCAACAGGGCCAGGGTTGCCGAGATTGGTTCAGAAGCTCAACGCCAAGCAGGAATTAGTCTTTCGGTCCAACAGTCTGAAGCGCTGCGCAAAGAAGGCATAGATAAATCTAAAGCACAAACAGGTTTTGCAACTATTGCTGCCCAGCAAGAAATCTTTAATCCGTTGCAGGGCGAACAAGCAATCAGCCAAGAAGAACAGATTTCTGGAACCCTTGGGACCAACGCAGCAGCAACACAACGCATTGCCAAGCGTAAACGTCAACGCCTTGCCGAGTTTGATACCGGTGGAAGCTTTGCGCAAGCTAGTTCTTCATACTCCCCTACCCAATCTGCTGGTTTAAAAACCGTAGGACAGTGATTGACAAAAAGCAATTAATGTCTTTATAGTTCTTTGAGTAAGCCGAGTGCTGAAACCTGTCGGGGTTCCCCCAATACTGACAGCGTACATATGGGGTGTAAAACAACAAGAAGCCACCATGCTCCTCCGGTGTGGTGCGGTCTAAAGGAGAGTGCCATATGTCAGAGTTTGAAGAATACTTCTACGAAGACGAAGACGACCAGCCAGTCGAGCAACCACAGAATCCTGTGAGAGCAAGAATGAAACAACTGGAAAAGGAAGCCAAAGAACTACGCCGACAAGTGGCAGAGTTCTCACAAGCCTCTCGCGAAATGAATTTTGTAAAAGCCGGTATCCAAACCGATGACCCAAGATTCAAATATTTCGTTAAAGGCTATGACGGCGAACTAACTCCGGAAGCTATCAGGCGGGCCGCTGAAGAAGCACAGTTGATTACACCCCAAAATAACGTTGTGGACCAAGACAAGCAAGCTTGGCAACAGTCTAATAAGATTGCTGCCGGTAGCGAATCAGCACCTCCAGGACCATCTTGGGCTAAACGTATTCAAGATGCAGCGTCAGAACAAGAAGTATACGACATCTTTGCAGAGGCACAAGCACAAGGAATCCAACTCTAAACCCCTCTCAAGCAAAGGAATAAATCATGGCCGATTACTACGCCAACGAAATTAGTACCTCAAGTTTGTCTACCGACCAGGTAGCATTTGAAAAACTTGCGTACTTCGCACTCCGCCCTGAAATGTACTTCGACCAGTTCGCAGACGTTCAGGCAACCAACGCTACCAACCCTGGTGCATCTATCAAGTTCACAGTTTTTGCTGACCTTGCTGCTGCCACCACACCTCTTGGTGAAGCTGAGGACGTAACACCTGTCTCAATGAGCGACAGCCAAGTTACTGTAACACTTGAAGAATATGGTAATGCAACTGTTACCACGGCTAAACTCCGTGCTTCTTCGTTCATGCCAGTTGACCCTGTAGCAGCTCAGGCTGTTGGTTACAACGCTGGTTTGAGCATTGACACACTTGCCCGTGACATCTTGCAGGCTGGCACAAACGTGATTTACGCAACCGGTGGCGCACAAACCGCAACCACCCGCGTAAGCATGAAAGTTGACCAAACCCTCACAATCAAGGACATCCGTAAGGCTGTTGCACAGCTCCGTTCAGCAAACGTTCCTACAATCAATGGCAACTACATGGGCTTTATCCATCCTGACGTACAGTTCGACCTCATGTCGGCTACTGACGCAGCAGGCTGGCGTGACGCTTACAAGTATACCGATGCAACACCGTTGATTAACGGCGAAATCGGCCAGATTGATGGTGTCCGTTTTATTGCTTCACCACGCGCTCCTTTGTTCACTAACGTCTTCAACGGCGCTGGCGCAGCAGGAACAGGTGACTCATACGGCACACTCATCATGGGCCGTCAGGCTCTTGCTAAGGGTATTTCCCTTGGTGGCGAGTATGGCGCACAGCCAAGCATCGTGTACGGCACGGTTACTGACCTTCTCAAGCGTTTCCGCCCTGTCGGCTGGAAGCACTTTGTTGGTTACGCTGTGTTCCGTCAAGAAGCACTTCGTCGTATTGAATCAGCTTCAACCATTGGTACAAACAACTCCTAAAGCTTTACCGCTTATTTGCACTAGCCCCCTGCTTCGGCGGGGGGCTTTTGCTATTGTCTAGACATGGCAACTTTTAAACCACCCACAGACAATTTTGTTTATTGGGCTGAAAGCTATGAGACAGGGATTATGTCTTACTTGAAACCTGGTCGTCGCGGCAGGAATGTATTCAAAATGACTGACGGTTCTTTTACCGAGTCACAACCTTTTGATGACAGTCTTGTCGCCCATATCTACCATGGTGGGCATGTTCATACTTTGACCGCTGCCGAAGAAGCAGACCTTATCGCAGGAGGGTATGGTGACTACATTGAAGCATAGGGAAACTCACCCAAACCTTGACGTAGAAGATTGTTTTGGGTGCCGAATATCAATGGTCCATACCGGCACAAACTCCACTACCACCCGTGGTGTTGTCGTAGAAGAAACCAATCAGCGTGAAAAGCGTTGGAACAAAGATATGCCTGCATATAAACGTTTGCGCAAACAGGGTTTACAGCCACGCAAGATTGAGGGTTCTTCTTTGTTAGAAAAACATGCTACTCATAAATGGCAAATAGAAGGTGTTCCACAATGACTATCGAGTATCGCGGCGAACGGTTTGCTGGTTACAATAAGCCTAAAGCCACCCCTGGGGCAAAGAAGTCTCATGCTGTGCTGGCTAAAGAGGGCAGTACGGTTAAGTTGATTCGGTTCGGTCAACAGGGTGTCAAAGGTTCCCCTGATGGCACAGCCCGCAATAATGCGTTTAAAGCTCGCCATGCTAAGAACATTGCCCGTGGCAAGATGTCTGCTGCATACTGGGCGAACAGGGTAAAATGGTAGGTGCTATACTGCCAATAGTATGGCTGCACCTGCAACACAGAATTTAACTATCACCCGTGGTGACACAGAAACTATTGTTGTCACAATAACCACCGACGGGACTACACCTGTAAACATTACAGGTCGAACCTACACGGCTCAGATGCGTACTAGCCAAGACATTTCTGCTATCGCAGCTTCGTTCACTTGTACGGTAACTAGCGGTGCTGCTGGCGAGGTTACTTGCGTTTTGTCTGCCACAAACTGTGCAACATTGGACCCAGGTTTCTTGTATTGGGATTTGCAGGAGAACGCTTCCGGCACTATCTCTACTGTTCTTGCTGGTACTGTCACAGTTCTTGCCGATGTCACTAGGTAGCAGATGGCTACTACTCTTGTAACTGTTGTTTTAAGCAACACTCCTGTTGTTGTTTACCGTAGTACCAACACGTATGTTCTTGCGTTGGCTGACCCTAATGTGCCGATTGAGGTTGGTGCAAGGGTTACTGTTGTTTCTTCGAGCAACACGGGACCTACTGGACCGCAAGGTTTTCAAGGTAGCCAAGGCGCACAAGGTAGTCAAGGCCCACAGGGCTTTCAAGGTTCGCAAGGCGTTCAAGGTTCGCAAGGACCGCAGGGCTTTCAAGGTACACAGGGTTTTCAGGGGACACAAGGTTTTCAAGGTGTGCAAGGGTCACAGGGTCCACAGGGCTTCCAAGGTGCTGTTGGCGCTCAGGGTTCTCAGGGTCCACAGGGCTTCCAGGGTTTTCAGGGTGCTGTAGGTAGTCAAGGTGCGACTGGTCCTCAAGGTACACAAGGTTTCCAGGGTGCTGTTGGCGCTCAAGGCCCGCAAGGTTTCCAAGGTGCTGTAGGTTCTCAGGGCGCTACAGGTCCACAAGGTTTTCAGGGTGCTACCGGCGCACAAGGGGCAACGGGCGCTCAAGGTCCACAAGGTTTCCAAGGAGCTACAGGTCCACAAGGCTCGCAGGGTCCACAAGGTTTTCAGGGTACGCAGGGTGCTACTGGTTCGCAGGGTGCGCAAGGCCCGCAAGGTTTCCAAGGTTCGCCTGGTGCGCAAGGTGCGCAAGGAGCGACGGGTGCGCCTGGTTCTACAGGTTCGCAAGGACCACAAGGGTCGCAAGGAGCAACAGGTGCGCAAGGAGCGACAGGTAGCCAAGGCCCACAAGGACCTCAAGGTTTCCAAGGTTTTCAGGGCGCTACAGGACCGCAAGGTGTTGAGGGTGGTACAACCACGCTGACAACTAAAGGTGATATTCTCACTAGGTCTGCTTCAGCACTTGCCCGCTTGGGTGTGGGTACTAACGGATATTTTTTGAAAGCTGATTCGACACAAGCAACGGGTTTGGTTTGGTCTATAGCCAGTACCGACCCGATGAATGACTCAAAGTTTACTGCTTTGATTACGATGGATGTAGGAGTTTAATATGGCTGTTGGCGACAGAGTTGAAACACGGCTGATAGGTCCGTCACAGTTGTCTGCTACTGATGCAGCATTAGGTGCTGCTGCGGTAGCGGCTAGTCGTGAACATATTATTAAACAGATTATTTTGAGCAACACTTCGGGTACTGACCGTCTAGTGTATTTGGGTATTGGTGGTGCAGCTACCGGTGGCGCTACATCGAGGTTCCTTTCTGCGTTGCCTATCGCAGCGTATGACACGGTTGTGTTGGATACGGCGTTGGTGTTGGTGGCTACGGAACGCTTGTGGGGTTATGCGGATGCTGCGAGTGCTGTGAACATTATTGTTACGGGTTGGGTGAAAGAAGTTTAATGGGTATTTCTAGTGCTACAGGTTCCGTAGGGTTTATGCCTGTTGGGGTTGTTGTGCCTTTTGCTGGTTCCACTAGCCCTGCTGGTTGGCAACTTTGTTATGGGCAGGCTATTTCTAGAACTACATATGCTGGTTTGTTCACTACTATCGGCACTACGTATGGTTCAGGTGATGGTTCTACCACGTTTAATGTGCCTGACATGCGTGGGCGTGTCACCGCAGGTAAAGATGATATGGGTGGTACTGCTGCTAGTCGTTTGACAGCAACAGTATTAACAGCAGCAAACACTCTTGGTGCTACTGGTGGTACTGAAACACACACGTTGACTACTGCACAACTTGCAAGCCACAACCATACACAGGATTCGCATAACCATACACAGAACGCTCACGCCCACGATTTTGTTGGTAAATATGGTGGTTCTACAACTATTAGTTCAAGTTTATCTGCTCCTGGTTATTCAAGTGATTACGGTGTTGGTGCAGGCTATGTTGCTAGTGCAACTGCAACTAACCAAGCGACTACTGCGACCAACCAAGCAGCAGGTGGTGGTGCTGCCCACTTGAACACGCAACCAACCATTGTTCTCAACTACATTATTAAGGCTGCTTAATGGGTATCAGTAACACTATCCCGCCATCAAGGTTGATTCAGCCTGGTGTTGTAGCGAACACGGCTGCACGTCCTACTAGCCCGTTCACGGGTCAGGCTATCTATCAGGTTGATACGAACCAATACTTAATTTGGAACGGTACAGCATGGACCCTCCCTACAAATATGCCTTGGGGTTGGGTTGCTTACACAAAAACAACCACTACAAACATTACGTACACAACAGAAACAACAGCAATAACTTCGTCTGCTTTTACGGCAGTTGCTAACAGATATTACAAAGCAACATACATTGAAGGGACAACTTATGGTTCTGTTGTGGCAGAAGCAAGTTCAAGAATAAGACTTGATAGCATTAGTGGAACTTTAATTGGTGTTACAAGACATATTTTGTCAAATACGGCTAGTACCTTTACTACCTCTACGGGTTTGTTTACAACAACCGCAGGTTCACACACAGTACTAGGCACACTCAAAGCGGAAACTGGTACTGGAACCGCATACCGCACCGACATTGGTGCATCTATTATTGTGGAAGATATAGGACCCGTATAATGGCTATTAACTCTTTGTCTACAGGTTTTCGACCAGGTGTCTGCACTAGCAGCACACGCCCCACAGCCCCGTATGAGGGGCAACAAATCTATGAGACTGATACGGACAAGTTGTTGGTGTGGAACGCAACGGCTTGGATTGTTATTTTTCCTTCACCAGCAGCAGCAGTATCTTTAACATCAGACTTGAATATCTCTAATGGAACCGACACGGTAATTACATGGTCTGCGGCAGAATATGACAACGACTCAATGTTTAGCGCAGGAACAGCAAACCGTTTGACCATTCAAACCGCTGGCATATATGTAGTTACGGCTACGGTTTGTTACCCACTAAACTCTAACGGCGAACGTATTGGGTGGATACAAAAAAATGGAACCAATGCTACAAGGTGGGGAAACCGTCGGGGAGGTGGTTGGACAACTGGCAACACAGAATTTACCGTTACGGCGCAAATAACTTGTGCTGTTAGTGATTATATACAAATAGGGACTTATCAAAGTTCGGGCGGAACACTTGCATTACAATCAGTAGCGACTAGCCGTACCCGTTTAGAAATTTCTAGAGCCTAAGTTTCTAAGTCGCCTTGCATGATTAGTGTCATCACCTGCACATACAACACCCCACCCGAAGTCCTAGCCCGCACATGGGCATCCCTCAAAGCACAAACGTACACTGATTGGGAATGGGTCATCTACGACGACTCCCCTGGCATGGACACATACAATCAGGTATACGGCTTATGCTCCGATGAACGGTACAAGATACGGGTGTTCCGACCCCACGTACCGTCTAACGGCAACATTGGCTATGCAAAGCACATGGCGTTCTCGCTAGGTTTAGGCGAGATACTTGTGGAGTTAGACCATGATGACGAACTCACCCCCGATGCGCTTGCTGAAATAGACGTAGCGTTCATTGATTACGGTGTCGGGTTTGTGTACTCCAACTGTGCAGAAGTTTTTGATGACGGCACTAGCGGTAAATACCCTGAAGGCTGGGCGTTCGGCTACGGGTCTGAACGCTGGAACACCGAGTACGCAGTTTGGGAGATGGTAGCCCCACCACTCAATCGCACCACCCTCAGCCATATCGTGTCTGTCCCCAACCATGTCCGATGCTGGCGTAGAGAGACGTACCGCAAACTAGGTGGACACGATGCCACCCTGCCTGTGGCAGATGACTACGACCTGATAGTCCGGTCAGCTTTATGGACCAAAAGTGTTCACATCGACAAGCTGCTATATCTACAGCACATCGGCCAGCACACCGCGCAACGCCAACAGAACGCTTTGATACAAGAACTTGTCCCCCAAATCCATGCTAAACACCTAGAAGATATTGAGATAATGTTCCCGTGCTAATATGCAGACATACCTACAAAGGAGTCTGAATGTCTGCTAAAGGCGAAAAGTACAAGTCAATGTCAATGATGAAAAAGCATGAAGCCAAAGAAGGCCCAGCAGCCCGCATGAAAGAATACGGTACGCCTATGAAAAAGAAGGCTGCTAAAAAGATGGCTGCAAAGAAAAAGTAATGGCTGCCAAAAAGAAGGCTGCTGCCAAAATGCAGAAAGTCATGCACGAATTTAAAGCTGGTGGATTGCACAGCGGGAAAGGTGGCCCTGTTGTCACCAACCGCAAACAGGCTGTTGCTATTGCCATGTCTGAAGCCAAAATGAAAATGAAGGCTAAGAAAAAGTAATGGCTGCAAAAAAGATGGAAGTATGGGACAAACCGAACCCTAAAAAGGTTTCTAAAAAGCTGTCACCCAAAGCCAAATCTTCTGCTAAAGCAATGGCTAAAGCAGCAGGCAGGCCATACCCGAATCTCATAGACAACATGAGAGCCGCTCGAAAGAAATAAATGTCTACAGTCGCCCAAATCATCAACCGCACCCAACGCCAACTCCTATCAGGGGTGGTAGAGGAACGCAACAAACTAGCCTCAGCTTTAACAGCCGTGTCTACAAGCGTCGTGTTGACCTATGAGTTGGGTGGGATACGTTCCGGAACCGTCATCGAGATTGGTTCAGAACAAATGTATGTTTGGGCAACCGTAGAATCTACTAAAACCTTGACAGTAGAACGAGCCTTCAACGGTACTGTCGCCTCGGCACAAGCAGTCAACAGCATTATTACAGCGAACCCACGGTTCCCACGAAGCAACATTATTGAAGCAATCAACGACGAACTGTCCGACCTATCGTCCCCGATGAACGGCCTGTTTCGTGTCAAAACGTTGGACATGACCTACAACCCTGCTAACCGCCAGGTGAACCTGCCTGCCATCAGCGACGTTATCGATTTGCTAGAAGTTCGTTACCGCTATATCGCTTCCGACTACAAAACCGTGAACGGTGTGAAACTGTTGCGCGATATGCCAACAAAAGATTTCGGTTCCGGCATGGCACTCCAAATTGATGCTGGTATCCCTGCATCAGAAATCCGTATCTCATATAAAGCACCTTTCACCCGTATCACCGCTGAGACAGACGACCTGCAAACCATCGCTGGCTATCCTCTTTCAGCTGAGGACATTCTGATTATCGGTGCAGAAATCAGGCTTGTTGCCCCACGTGAAGTGAAACGCAACTTCACCGAATCGCAAGGTGACACACGCCGCTCCGAAGAAGTCGGTGCAGGGGCCGTTGGTGGCAGTATTACGAACTTGTTGCGTATGCGAAGGGACCGCATCATAGCCGAAGCAGCCAAGCTGACTCGCCAGTACCCTACGTTTCTGCAACGGAACTAAATAGTGCCTGCACCGTCACTCCTTTTAACGATACCTTTCGTTGGTACACCCGCATACTTTTCGGGTACAGGTTCAACAACTCTCGTACCGTCAACGTTCCCTGTAGCTATCAACGGTAGACCGTACATGGTTGACCAAAAGTCAGGAAAGTTTGCTCGTGGGTATGAGCAACGTGTGCGTGACTCACAGGACACTTCGACTGCCCCTGGTGAAGCAGCTATCAACCCTGGTGGGTTGTGGCGACGCGGGCAGGATTCATGGCATTTTGGTGCAGGGCAACAGTACGCCGACACCGCCGGTTCTGTTGATTACCAGTTTTATAAGTCTAAAGGTATCAATCCGTGGGTTAAAGGCCAAGTGTCTTTGTTGAATGATACGGCGTTGAATGTTGGTTCGGGTGCGCCGACTACTGCTACTAAACAGTTAATGTGTGTTGCTGGCGGTTACATTTATGTTGCTGACGGGCAGTCTTTGAAACGTGCCAGTACGGTGTCCGGTAACTGGACAACCATTACTACGGGTGCGCAAGCCAAAGATATTGGGGCGTTGTGTTCTGACGGTACAAGAGTTTTTATTGGTTACGCCACAGATAGTGTTCATGTGCATGATAGTGCTGGCACAAGCATTTCTTCGCACACCACAGGCTCGCACACATTCACTTCTTTGGCTTACGCTAACGGACGTATCATCGGCACGCATACAAACATTGTCATGGATGTGAGCAGTTCGGGTGGTGGTACAACATTCCACACCAACCGCAACTCTGCCATGCGTTTCGTCGGTTCCGCAGGCGGTAACGGCTTCATCTATATTGCAGGTTTTGCTGGTGATGTAAGCCTCATCTACAAAACAACCTTGACAGCCGACAGCGTAACTTTAGACCAATGTTCCGTTGCGGGACAGTTACCTTACGGCGAAATCGTTTCAAGCATTGACTCGTATCTTGGGTTCATTTTTATTGGCACAAACAAAGGTGTGCGGATGGCCACCACAGACGGTTCAGGCAACCTGCTTCTCGGCTCGGTCATTCCAACGTCAGGTGCGGTAAACGATTTTACTGGCGACGGACGTTTCGTATGGTTCACCTGGACAAACTATGACGGCACTTCGGGCGGTTTGGGTCGTTTAGATTTGTCTATCAGCACAGGAACCAACACTCCTGCTTTTGCTACAGACCTTATGTACACCAACACGGGTGCTGTGCAAAGCGTTGTGACGTTTGATTCTAAACGAGTGTTTTCTATCAACGCTGTTGGGGTTGTGTATGAAAACACGGCAAGTCTTGTTGCTACCGGCACTATTGAGGGCGGGACATGGCGTTGGGGTATCCCTGACCGCAAGTTCGTAGCCAAAGTAGATGCACGTAGCGAACCGTTAAAAGGTTCTATCACCGCTTTCTTGTCCACCGACAATGCTGGTTACGCTTCTTTAGGTACTTGGGATTCTGCTGGTCAAACCGAAAACACTTTCGAAGGTTCCGATACCAAAACGATTGAGGCTGCTATCAAGTTCACGTTGACCCGTGGCACGACAGTCACCGAAGGACCCGTGTTTACCCGCTGGATGGCCCGTGCGTATGCTGCCCCTTTCCGTTCACAAGTGTTTATCGTCCCTATTCTTTTGCACCACAAACTGAACATCAAAGGCAAAGACTATTATTTGGATGTGCAAGACGAAACGGACGCTTTAGACACCCTGATTGCTAGCCCTTCTATCATCACCCTGCAAATAGGGGTGAGTAACCATTCCGTTATCGTGGAAGATGTTGAATGGACACCCCTTGATTCCTACGGGAACACTTGGGAATGGGAAGGTACGGCAACTGTTACTATGAGAAGTGTAGAAAACTAGGAGCAAACAATGGCATTACCAGTACGAAAAGGATATACCGGTAACGGTGTACAATCATCTTTAACTTCTAGCCCAACTGACGCTGACACGACCTTCACGGTTGCAGCTAAAACGGGCTGGCCGACAACGTTCCCGTTCTTTGTTGTTGTTGACCCTGGCACTTCTAAAGAAGAAAAAATGCGGGTGACCGCCATCTCAACGTTGACTTTGACTGTTGCGCGTGGTGTAGACAACACGACTGGCGTAGCGCATACTGCTGGTGCGGTAATTTATCCTGTGTTCACAGCAAGCGAAGCTGATGAAGCCAACCAAATAGCGTCCGTTATGACCACTAAAGGTGACCTTATTACTACTGACGGTAGCACTATAAACCGTTTGGCTAAAGGTACTGACGACTATGTGCTTATCGCTAAAGCATCTGCTACCAACGGTATTAAGTGGGAGTCTGTAGCAACTGTTGCTTTACAAGGCCCACAAGGAGCTACTGGCAGCCAAGGTGCTACAGGTAGCCAAGGTTCTACTGGCCCTCAAGGTTCCCAAGGGGCAACAGGTAGCCAGGGTGCAACTGGTTCTCAAGGTGCAACTGGTTCTCAGGGTGCAACGGGACCACAGGGTTCTACCGGACCGCAAGGTGCAACAGGTGCAACAGGAACAGCAACATGGAAGTACGGTTCAAGCGTAGTCAGCATGGTTTCTGGTTCTGCTGCCGTGACGCATGGGGTAGGAGCAACACCATCAACAGCAGTTGTATCAAATGGTGACAATAGTGCTTTGTCTGCTTCGTTTGAAATTGCTTCGTTGGATGGGACTTACATAAACGTAAGGCAAATCGGCGGGACGGCAACAACTTCTGTTCGTGTAAACTGGATAGCAATTCCTTAGAAAGAGAAACATCATGGTCAAATTACAAACAATCGTTCTTCGAGTAGCCGGAGTATTCGGCTCATCCGCATTAGCAGCCGTAGCCGGTGGTGCAATCTTTGGTGTAGAACTATGGAAATCAGCCGCAATAGCTGGTGTAGTTTCAGCATCTAAAGTAACAGAAGCACTACTGCGTTCATGGTCTGAAGATGGTTTTCTTTCCAAAGAAGAAGTTGCAGCAGCGTTCGGTAAAGCCAACAAGTAGGTTCATGCTAGTCCTCACAGGGCTAGTACTACTACTGTTTGCGGTAAGACCTGCATACGCAGAAAACCTAGTAATCACACAACCAACAGATTTTTGGTTCAACTATGATAGTCCGACTACCTTCTCGGCCCGTACATACCAAGTATCCAACCACCCTTCAGACCCCCAGCTATGGCTCTATAACTCTGAAGGTACCCTTATCTTTACTAACGATGACTACTACGGTTTACAAAGTCGCATCGAAATCCGAGTAGAACCAGGGTGGTACAGGCTTCGTGCCGGAACATGCTGTTACGAACCCAACGTATGGCGTGACGGGACCACATGGAATATTGACTACGAACTGTTTGTTGAGGGTGTGACAAATGGCCCAACTACCACAACATCCACCACAGTAGAAGAAACCACCACTACAGTAGAAGAAACAACTACTACAACGGAGGTCCCATGGACGACAACGAGCAGCACCTTGCCTATCAGCGAGCCATCAACCACGCTTTTGCCGACATTGTTGACAACTACGGTCCCAGACCCACCTACGACGACTACAAGTGCGCCGACTACAACTACTCTGGCTCCACCCCCGTTGACCACAATCCCGGAAACCACCCTACCTTTGCCGGTGACGACTATTTCTACGACTACTTTGGTCCGGACCCCCAGGACTACTGCGTCTACGATGCCTTCAGGGACCGCTGTAGAGGCCGTAGAGGCGACAACAAGTACAAACCGGGTAATTGACCCCCAACCCAGCACAACGCAAGCAAAAGCCCCTGATCCGGTGGAGAAATCCGCAGATCAGCAAGAGGATCAGGGAACCGGGCCAGGGGCCGAAACACAAGTTATCACCCCCGAAGCAGAAAAACAACTTATTGAATCTTTTTCTGAGTCAGCCACCCTTGAACAGGTCGAGCAGGCGATTCAAGACATTGCAGAAAATATTGACGTTTTAACAAATACCCAACTTGACAAGATCGCCAAAGCTGTGAGCAACGCACCAAAATCTGTCAAACAAAAATTTGAAGCTGAAATTAACATCTTTGGCGGTGGTCTTGACAACTACACGCCAGTTGGTTCAAAGGTAAACGTAGGAGAGCGCAGAACTCTTGTTGTGATAGGGGCCGTACTCGCAGCCATGCCAGCAATTACAACAAAGAGAAAGTGATAATCTAACCACTATGCGTAAATATCTTGCCTCACTCTGCACCCTGATCGTGGCTGCATGTTCCAGCGCATATATTATTATTACGCTGTCCGGACAAACAAGAACCCAAGCTCTTGGCATAACCGGCATTCTGCTCACATGCACAGCAATACTTGTCGCCATTGAAATGAAAGAGGACGAATGAAATACACAGGCAATACAGACGCTGAAGGCCAGACCGGAGCCCGCCCGGGTGCAGAAAAACTTGTTGACATTATGCACAAAAAGTGGGGATTCTCCAACCTTGGCATCTACGCAAACCGCCCAATGCGCGGGTCAACGCGGCTTAGCGTCCACGCCACGGGCCGTGCGCTTGACATTGGCATCCCCGCAGACAAGCAAAAAGACAACAAGTGGGTTGGAGAAATCTTCGATTGGCTCGTAAAGAACTATGAGACTCTCGGTATTGAGGAAGTGCACCAGTACTGGTACAAAGATTGGGGCCGTGGGTTCCGATGCAATCGCAATGGCAAGCCCGGCGTAAAGGAATGGACCGCTACGGAAAATGGTGGAACCGCAGGGGGTAGGTGGTTGCACGTAGAATTATCCCCAGAATTCGCAGATGATGCAAATAAACTTGTAGCGGCCTGGAAGTCGATAGCCGAAAAGCCAGCATGATGGGCTTCTTGGCCTTTCTTGGATTTGCTTCCGTAGGCATTGTTTTTATTCATCTTATTTTGAAGTGGTTAATGGAAAATGATTAAAGGTTTAGCTGCAATCGCCGGGTTCGGTGTGCTTGTTTTTGCTGTTGCGATAGGCATCTTCGAGATTCTCCACCGCACCGCACCAAACCCAGGAGATATGTGGGAATGAGCGAAGCAATTATAGTTGCAGTAATAGCTGCCTTTGGTGCTGTTTTGGCAGCTTTGGTTCAAGTCCTACGCAAGGAAAACCGTGATGACCATGCCGTCGTTGCCAACAGTCTTAACCGTATTGAAACAAAGTTAGATGACCATATTGATGACCATCTGAAAGGGTCTCTGTAGGTGTACTATTGCTAGTCCTATGATGACTATCGCAACGCTTACAGAAATACGTCGGTTCCTATCCAAAGTTGTTGTCCACGGTGACGACCAACAGCGCTTGCTGCATTTGATTGATGGCATTGATGCCGAATTAGGCAAAGACAAGGGAACCCCACAAGCCGCATAGCCGAGTGTATGGTTTTAATAACCACTACGAAGGGAACGGTATGGGATTATCAGATTCAATCAATAATTACGACAGTCAACCCGGAGCAACGGATTGCTACATCGCAAAAATAATCAATTCGATGCCAGCAGAAGATAAGAAATCTGTTGAAAATGCTATTGTTTTGTTAAGAAATTCAGAAGCGGCTTTTTCTCGTGCTTGGTTGCTCAGGAAAATACTTGATGAGGGTTACAAAATGAAGTCAACTACTTTTAGAAACCACGTAAAAGGGGAGTGTACCTGTGAATTTAAGTGAACGATTGTCCAATCCTGAAGATGAAGAATTGCGCAAGATCCTTTTGCGCACCCAGCGCGACCTGGCAAAAGCCAAAGCAAAGAAACAAGATTTAGCAGATGCAATTTACACCGCAGCAAAAGAAGCTGCTGTATCTGTAGGCCCAGCTATCCCAGCGCCAATTCTTGACAAGCGCAAAGGCAAGCGGGAAGTTGCGTTACTGCACACAACCGATTGGCAGTTGGGCAAGATCACATCTGATTACTCAATCGAAACTTGCGGTAGGCGCTTAGACACTCTTGTGCAAAAAGCAATTGCCTTAACGAACATCCAACGCGCAGATCATCCTGTAGATGAAATCGTAGTTATGTTTGGTGGAGACATGGTTGAAGGTATCACCGTGTTCCCTGGCCAAGCATACGAAGTTGAAGCGCATCTGTTTCAGCAGTTGTTTGAATGTGCGCGATTGATGGAACGTATTGTGCTCACCTTGCTGCAGGAGTTCAAGAAGGTAACAGTATGGTGCGAGTACGGTAACCACGGACGCATGGGTAGGCGCGGAGACGTACCTACAACTGACAACTTCGACCGCATTGCTTACCAGATTGTCCAAGACAAGTTTGTTAATAACAAGCGCGTTGAATTCCATCAGTCAGAAAACTGGCATCAGCTTGTTGTTGTCGGCAACTACCGCGCATTGCTGTTCCACGGTGACGAAGTTAAGTCATTTGGTGGAAACACCCCAGCGTTTGGTATCCTTCGCAAGTGCAATGCTTGGGCTACCGGTGTTGTGGAGCCGTTCCTTGATGCTTACCACGGGCACTTCCATACGCCCATGACCTTGACCCTTGCCAACGGAGGCCGAGTGTTCGGTACCGGGAGCACGGAATCAGAGAGCGTCTATGCTGCGGAGTTCGTGGCAGCCAAGGGCAGACCGTCCCAAAGGCTCCATTTTATTGACCCAGAGAAGGGTCGGGTCACATCTGAACACACCATATGGCTAGACTAATGAGATGTTCATTCCACAGGACTGGTTAATTTGTAGCGAGTGCGAGGTCACTTGGCCGATACGCGACGGACGCTATTGTTGGGTATGCAAAAAAGAAGGCGATTCTGATGTCGATGAACCAAGACCAGCAACAGAGTAAGTACGAACGAGTAACCATCTTGTGGGCCGACGCTCATGCAGGTGACGGACATTGGGCAACGCTTGATGAAGGTGACCAAGAAGAACACATTGTTACCACCTCCGGGTATTTGATCCCGACACTAGAAGGTGGAAAACCAAACCACTACACGATTGCGCAGTCAATAAGTCCTGATGAGTTCGTGGACCACGTAATCCACATTCCTGCAGCCATGATGCGTAGTGTGACTTTTCTCACACCGCTAACAAAAGGCTTGACTATCTAACACCCTTCCTGTACGTTCTCTCTTGTTAACCAACAGAAGGGAAATTTATGGGTACAACAATTCCAAAGCCAGAGCACGGTTCAAAAGAGTGGTTGCTTGCGAGATGGAAAGACGAAGACGGCAATCTTCTTGTGTCTGCATCTGATGCTGCTGCTATCTACGACCTGCATCCGTTTAAAGCACGCGAGGAATACGCCGCAGAACAGCTGAGCAAGCAAGCGCCTGAACCAAAGGCACCCAGCGAAGCAATGGAGCGTGGCAACCGCCTTGAAGCACCATTGATTGAATGGGTTAGTGCGCGTATCGGCAAGCAGATAACAACTCCTGACGTTATGTATCGCGAGGGCCGCATGAGCGCGACACTTGACGGCATGACAGAGGATGGCGATATTGTCGAAATCAAAACATACAACAAGCAATGGAACGGCACGCTTCCCGATCACTGGGCAATCCAGGGCATACAGCAAGCAATCTGCGCAGGCAAGAACAAAGTTATTTGGGGTGTGTTCGATTCAACGCTTTCACTACACATCTACGAACAGACAGTTTCTTCTGACGAGATTGCAGAGCACAAGGCTGCCGTAAGAGTGTGGTTTGAATCAATCGACTACGATGCAACACCAGCCGGTGTGCGTTGGTCATATGCAACGGTAAGCTACCGTTACAACGCTGCTGACGGTTCGTCCGTGGAAGTAGGGCCACGCGGTAAAGAACTGCTTGACCAGTTGCGCCATGTTAAATCAGAACTCAAAGGCTATGAGCAGCTAGAGGACACGCTCAAAGCAGAGTTCTGTGAACTGATGGGAAACTCTGAGGCAGCAACAATTGACGGCAATGTTGTCGCAACGTGGAAACCGCAGGTAAGGTCATCATTTGACAGCAAGACATTCAAGGCCGACAACCCTGAACTTACATCTCAATACACAAAGCAAATAACAATTAGAACATTCAACATTAAAGGAGCAAAGTAATGGAACTATCAGAAATTCTTAGCAAGTACGCAGTACCCGATCCAAAGATTGTTGGCAAGCTACCCAAAGGTGGAACTTCCTTGGATTTTGTCGGCCACGCCGACATCACACGCATTCTTTTGGAAATTGATCCGACATGGCGTTGGGTTCCTATCGCGTGGGATAACGGTCGCCCAGCAGTACACGTAGAGAACGGCATGGCAACTATGTGGGGTGAGCTAACCATCCTTGGTCATGCTCGTCTTGGTGTAGGCAGCGTTCCCGCAGACAAAAAAGAATTAGACAAGGAACTTGTAGGAGACTTCCTTAGAAATGCCGCGATGCGTTTTGGAATTTCTTTGTCATTGTGGACCAAACAGGAATGGGAAGACCTTGGCGAAGTACCAAAAAAGTCCATTGGATCTGCATCTAGCAAGCAGGCTGC
>Ga0209296_1000503_pt1 | contig 34070 bp, 47 predicted proteins | sample S_130206_EF_Meta_FD_187319 | JGI IMG/M metagenome (GOLD analysis project Ga0209296, IMG submission 187319) | Freshwater microbial communities from Lake Simoncouche, Canada to study carbon cycling - S_130206_EF_MetaG (SPAdes) (version 2) | ecosystem: Environmental > Aquatic > Freshwater > Lake ... | reverse complement strand
TGGTGGTCATGAGGGCGACTCTGATTTTTCAGATATCAGAGAATCAGAAGCTCGTTGGATACCATTACAAAATGACACAACTTGGATATATGATCGGTTTGCTTTTATCGTCAGACAATTGAATGGTCAGTTCTTTAACTTTGATATCTCAGGATTTATTGAAGACTTTCAATACACAACATATTATGGTGACAAAAAAGGTCACTATGACTGGCATGTTGATATGGGAAATAAATCTAGCACTTCTCCAAGAAAACTTTCTCTTGTAATGCAATTATCAGATCCTGATGAATATGAGGGTGGCGAATTACAGTTGATGAGTTCAGCCAATCCGACAACAGTCGAAAAGAAAAAAGGGTTTATTGCAGTTTTTCCTTCTTATATGCTGCATAAGGTAACTCCTGTTACAGCCGGAACAAGAAAAAGCCTTGTTATTTGGATTGCTGGACCACCGTTCAAATAATATAAATAGTTGATGAATAGAGACAGAATGCAGCTCGTAATGGAATGTTACGACAACTTACCATATGAGCTGAGAAATTGGATTGCAGATTTGCATTTCAGTTTACATGACGATCATATACTACGAGGAAGAATAGAAGTAGGTAATTGTAAAATTGATATTGAGAGTGGTGGTAATGTAACCTATCTTCCAGGAAATGGACAGAATTAAATGGAAACGTATACATTTACAATCTTATCAGCAAATACTGAAACAAACTCAGTGTTGATTAAGTACACACCTGACAATATTATCCTTAGTGAAATTACACAAAATATATCTGCAGAAACTGAAGATTTTTTACAATCTATTGATCATTGCGCTCCCCAAACTTTCTGGAAAAATGAGTTAAATGCATTAAATGGAGAACCACATGTTGTTGAAATTGGTAACTACATTGGTAGATCAGGAATAATGACTTTGGATAAAATTTTAGAAGTAAAATCTACATATTATCAGATATACAAATCTAAAGGTCTCGATAGTCAAAACATGGAAGATATCAAAAATCAATTCTTAGATGAATTATCCCAATTTTAACGAGGCTTTGATGCAAGAATATTCGTACATTATAAAAAGCGGAGACCCTTTCAACAATACAATAAATGTTGAATATACTCTTTTGAGCAACACTGCAAATAAAGTAGTAATCTGTATACCAGCTCCAGTCATTGTTCCTGCAAATTTAGATTATCATGTAAATCTGCATTGTCCTTTTGCAGAAGAACTAACTATGTCTGGTAACCTTGAAGATGATTTTGAAAACGGAATATAATTTATAAGGATAAAGTATGTTTTATGATGGTATAATTTTAACCGGAGCACCAAGACCAGGATTTAGTGCAACTGAAAAATCATTTTTAAACGAAGACTTAATTCAATTTACAAAACTTGATACTGTTGTAAGTTTCTTCAGAAATCTTGGACCTGTAAGATTAAGAACACATCTTTCAAATTTTGGATATAATATTAGAGCGGTTGATTTTTGTGATTTTTATGACGAAATTACAATGAAAAGTGTTCTTAATAACATTGTTTCATCAAAAACAAAATTTATAGGTTTATCAACTTTGTTTCTTAATCCTATGTTTTGGGACAAATACACAGAAGTATTTCTTGAACTTAAAAATAAATTTCCAAATCTTAAAATTATTGTTGGTGGTCAACATGCATCTTATGACATGAATACAAAATATGTAGATTTTTGTATTTCAGGTTACGCCGAGCTAGCTCTTCTAAATTATCTAGATTATCTTGAAGGTAAAACAAATAGTCTTATTATTAAAAAAGAAAATACAATTGATGGTAACGTAGATTATCCCTTTTCTTCTATTGAGATTAATAATGTATGGTTACCAGAAGATGCAGTTCAGCCTTACGAAGCATTACCCATTGAGGCTTCGCGTGGTTGTATTTTTAAATGTGCATTTTGCAATTTTCCATTGAAAGGTAAAAAGAAACTAGATTATCTCAGAGAAGAAGATAATCTTGAATGTGAGTTACGTAGAAATTATGAGCTGTTTGGAGTAAAGAACTACGTTTTTGCTGATGACACTTTTAATGATTCAACAACAAAACTTGAACGATTTTATAATATGACACAACGATTGCCATTTAAAATAAACTTTACATCATACGTCAAACCAGATTTGCTCGCTATTTTTCCAGAACAAATTGATCTACTAATAGGCAGTGGAATAGTATCTGCTAATTATGGTGTTGAATCTTTCAATTACAAAACTCGCATGTCTGTAAAGAAGATGGGCGATATTAATAAAATTCTTGACGTAATGAAAGAAATGAAAAAACGAAGTAACAATAAAGTGTATAATGGAATCAATATGATTATTGGTTTGCCGCACGAAACTGTGGAAAGCGTCGAACAATCACATGAACATATTATGAAAGAAAACTATATTGATGGGTCTTTCTGGCAACCTTTGTCTATTGTAAACAAAGAAAAAATATCAGAAAGAAAACTTAGTCCTATCGATATTGACCCAGAATCATATGGATATAAAACAAAACTTATTCAAGCAAAAAACGGTGGGCTTACCAGCGTTTGGACAGGACAAATGTTTTGGAAAAACGAACATATGAATTATAGTAAATCTATCGAACTTGCCAGTAAGTTTGCTATTGATAACTTCAAGAATAAAAATATACATTCTTTTATGATACCAAATATTATGAATACTGGGTTTGATATCAATAAATATGATGGCTCAATGAAGATGTCAGATATCGACGGTGATGTTTTTTCTTTTATGGAAAACGGTATAAATAAGACTGTAGAAGGTTATCTACAAAAATTAATCTAGGAAAATAAAATGGCAAGTTCTGACAGTGTAGGTTTGTTAGCAGATTTTCAAATTATTGAAACTCCACATTTCACAATTAGATATGCTAGCACTCTAAGTAATAAAACTTCTTGGTATGATGGTCCAGCTCCTTCTTGGGTACCAGTATACGCACATACAACAGATCCAGAAGCGAGAGAATGGTTTAGATATCAACCTAACATTTTTATGGTAACCAACGGAAGTGTTCTAATTCAGAACAAGAAACACCCAGATTTTATCTTTACTAAAGGTCAGGGCACAAGCATGACCAGAAGTAAAACGATTTATAAATTAACTGCTATTGAAGATAACACATCCTGGTTTTGCCTAATTCCTAAAAAGAGTATGATATATCAAAGATCTATTATGTCTTTAAATTCCGGAGATACAATCTCAGAAACTAACAATCAAGAAACTTTTTACTTTGTTGCTACAGGTAAGATTAATATTAACACAACAGATAGACAAACTTTTTCTCTTATTAAATTTAGCGCAAATGAAGTTGTAAATTTAACAGCTTTAGAAGATTCTTACTTAATTAAAATTTGGGAGTAAATTATGGCAAAATCCGAAGCATCAACTATCCCTGAAAAGGTAGGAAACTACACCAAATTTTTGCAAACAGCTGGTATGTTTATACTTATGCCATTGATGTTTGCTGGTCCATTTCTTTATGAAAATTCATGGATGCATTGGATTGTTGCTTGGTTTGCTTGGGCTTTTGTTATTTCCGGAATTAATGTTATTGGTATGCACTTTGGTCTTTGCCATAAAGCACTAACAATGAGACCATGGGTTCAAAGATTTGTTGGATTCTTTTATACTTCAACAGCCTTAACAAGTCCGCTAGGATTTACGCTTGTTCATTATATGCATCACAAATATACTGATACTGTTAAAGATCCATCTTCTCCAATCCATAGAGGATTTTGGAATGCAATAATTTACGCAAATCATCCTGCACCAAAGGGTGATGATCTTAGACTTTCATTTCTGTCAGCTAAACATCTCCTTAGAGACAAATGGCAAGTATCATTTTTAAGAGACTTACACTGGTGGATTCTTGTCTGGCCAGCAACTATTCTTGCCGTAGGTCTATTGCTTGGCAATCCATTAATGTGGCTTTACTGGGGATGGGTAATGCCAACTGGTATCGCAATCTTCGGTATGGTGTTTGCTATTCTTCTACATCCATTCGACGAACCAATTAATATCCGTTGGGTCGAGTATATTGGTATTCTTGAAAATATGCACAAAGTGCATCATGACAATATTAAAATCTATGATCACGGACCAATTCATAGATTCTTTGGTAAGGTTCTTTCTGCATGAAAACTTTAGAGGTAAACCCAAACACCGTTGGCTATTTCTTCATCCATCAACTAGATGAAGATCCAACAAATTATATTTCTTATGAATGGGAAGATCTTGATAAGATTAAAGAGTTTGCTACAGATGTTCTGAATAGATATGGTGGGAACAAAATTAGGATTATGTATAATGACAACGGCAAACTTAGAATCGCAGCCACAGTTCCTGAAAGAAATAAGAACGCTGTTCAAAACTAGTGTCCCTGTTCCGCTTAATACTTCTTTGTATTATGCTCACTGGGTAGGCAAAGTTGTATTTGGTCCGATCGGGGCTGCTAAGTTTCACGGACAAAAAGTTCTTGTACTTGTGCCTGATAATGAAAGTGTTAAATTTGCTAGATTACAAGCAGACAAGTTGTTCTTTGGAGACCTTGTTGAATATAGAGTTGGTACTGAATTATTGTCAACAGATAAACTACACAAAAATTTCTTCAAGTTAGAGATAGAAATGGAGCTGTGATGAAACTTATCAGGAAAGAAATCATCACGTTACCATCCGAAGAAAACAAAATCGAACACATAGTTCGGTATATGCCTTGGTTTACAAACAGAATTTGTATCAATGTTCTTTACGGAGATATTGATATTCTACACTCACATCCATGGAACTTCTTCAGTTTTATTCTTTGGGGTGGTTACTATGAAACTCTAGTAGAAGAAACTGGTGTAACAACCCACACAAGGAAACCAGGTTTCTTTTGTTTCAGAACAATGAATCAGTATCACATAATCAAACCAATCAAGAAATATGCTGTGACTTTATTTGTTCGTGGTAAAATTGAATCATACACAAAGTTTCTGGTTAATGGTAAAGAAATGAGAGACAGCAAGTTTTGGCTCTCTCAGGGGTACTCAAAGCAGGAAATTTTCAACTCAGCAAAAATTTTATAAATAGAATGTAATGCACCTAACTGCGAGTAGAAATCATGGCAGTACCCACTTCAAGATCAGAGTTCAAAGAATATTGCCTACGTAAACTAGGTAAACCTGTCATCGAAATTAACGTAGACGACGATCAAACTGAAGATCGTATCGACGAAGCTCTTAAGTTTTACTGGGACTATCACTTCGATGGTGCCGAGATGACTTACTACAAACATCAAATTACAGATCAAAATGTAATCGACAAATACATCACATTACCAGAAAATATTATTGGTGCTGTGTCGGTATTTCCTATCGGCGACCCAACAATCAACTCGCAAGATCTGTTTAATATTCGCTATCAAATTGCTTTGAACGATCTTTACACATTGACATCAGTATCAATGGTACCTTATTATCTTGCTATGACTCATCTTGGTATTATTTCTGAGATGCTTGTCGGTATGCCACTTATCAGATATTCAAGACACAAAGATAGACTATATGTTGACATTGATTGGAACAAGGTTGTAACTGGCAACTATCTTCTAGTTCAAGCCTACGAAGTAGTTGATCCAGATACCTTTACTGATGCATGGGGTGACCGTTGGCTAGCCAAGTATGCAACAGCCCTGATCAAGAAACAATGGGGATCAAATCTTACCAAGTTCAGCGGTCTTCAACTTCCTGGTGGAGTAACCTTTAACGGTGAAAAAATCTATGATGACGCTGATGCTGAAATTCAGAGAATGGAAGAAGAAATGATTTCTGGGTATTCACTTCCAGTTATGGATATGATTGGCTAATGGCAACTTCCGTATATTTCAATAACTTCCAAAACAGTGGAGAGCAAGGTCTAATCGAAGACCTTGTTATTGAATCAATTCGCATATACGGTCATGATGTTTATTATATCCCTAGAGTTTTGACAGACTTAGATAAGATCCTAGGCGAGGCACCTCTAGCTGAGTTTAACACTCAGTACTTCCTTGAAATGTATATCAAGAATGTCGAAGGTTTTGCTGGAGAAGGCGACTTCCTTTCTAAATTTAATCTACAGATCCGAGATCAAATTACATTTACAGTAGCCAGAAGAACATTTACTGGTGAAGTTAGCAAATATGAACCAGCAATCGTCAGACCACAGGAAGGCGATTTAATTTACTTTCCACTCAATAAAAAGATCTTCCAAGTTAAATTCGTAGAGCATGAACCTGTATTCTATCAGATGGGCGCTCTGCAAATGTATGATGTTCAATGCGAACTCTTCGAGTATTCTGGAGAACGTATGAACACTGGCATTTATGAGATTGATATTCTTGAAAGAAATCGCTCAATTGATCTAGTTAATTATGCATTGAAAACTGAAGATGGATTCATTATTACTGATACTGACGGATTCCCAATTATCCAAGGTCAGTTTGATATTGATACACAGGCTGGAGATTTCTTTGCTGACAATGATGAGATTCAAGTAGAAGCAGACACCTTTGTTGATTTTTCCGAAACTGATCCGTTCTCGGAAGGAGCTTATTAATGTTTAATCAAACATGGTACTATGGCACTATTCGTAAGTATATCATTCTGTTTGGTACACTATTCAATAATTTGTATGTGAATAGAGAAGATGCTAATGGTGAGTTAATTCAAACTCTCAAGGTTCCTTTGACTTATGCGCCAAAAGAAAAAATGTTGGCTCGTTTGCAAGGCGATCCAAACTTAGATAGACCAATCGCAATGTCACTACCAGCTATGTCTTTTGAGATAACTGGCATGTCATATGATTCAGATAGAAAATTAAATACTGTTAATAAGTTTGTTCAGGGAATTGATACGGCTGCAACAACAAGTCAGAGATTTCAATATAACCCTGTTCCATATAACATCAATCTAAACCTTAATATCATGGTAAAGAATGCTGAAGATGGTAATAAAATACTGGAACAGATTCTTCCTTTCTTCACACCAGAATGGTCAGCCACACTTAACCTTGTACCTGAGCTTGATATCAAACATGATATCCCAGTAGTTTTAAATACTATTGATGTTCAGGATGTGTATGAAGGTGCTTTTATTGAACGTAAAACTTTGATCTGGACTATTTCCTTTACTCTAAAAGGTTATATCTTCGGACCAGTTAAGAAACAAAGCATTATCAAAATTGCAAATACTGCACTATATCCTGTTGCAAGAGAAGAAGATTTTACTGATGCGATCGACACGCTACCAACCACTGCTGCTGAAACAGTAAAAGTGCAACCTGGCGTTACCGCAAATAATAAACCTGTTGGTATTGATAAAAATGGATTGTTGACTGGACTCCCAGCATCAAACAGTATACCTATTGGTCAAATTTCAGCAAACAGCAATTATGGATTTATTATTGATTTTGATAAGGGAACATAATGGACGACGATAAATTACAACGAGCGCTTTCACTTGTTCCTATGGATGATATTGAACCAATTGAAACTGAAACTCAACAAGACTTTCAAATTGCTAGATCAAACCTTCATGGTATTTTAATGAACGGTCAAGAAGCACTCAATCGTATGATTGATCTTGCTGATCAGTCACAACATCCAAGAGCTTATGAAGTTGTTGCTACATTAATTAATGCACTGACTCAAGCTAACAAAGATCTTCTTGATCTGAGTAAAAAGAAAAAAGACATCATTGGTAACGCTCCAGAAGAAAAGAAAACTGTAACCAATAATCTTTTCGTTGGATCAACTGCTGAACTTCAGAAAATGCTGAAGAGCATGCGGGACGAATAATGGCTGATACTTATCTTGGTAATCCAAATCTTAAAAAATCAAATGTTGCTATAGAATGGTCTCCTTTTGAACTTTCTGAATATGTAAAATGTTCGAAAAATTCAGTCTACTTCATTAAAACCTACTGTAAAATCGTTAACGTCGACAGAGGTCTTATCAACTTTGCGTTGTGGGACTTTCAAGAGGAAATGGTAACGACGTTTGAAGCGAATCGTTACACTATTTGTAAGATGCCACGTCAGGTTGGTAAAACAACTACTGTTGCTGCCTACATGCTTTGGAAAATTCTCTTTACTGAGAACTTCAATATAGCAATTCTAGCCAACAAGATGATGCAAGCACGAGAAATTCTATCCCGTATTCAGTTGATGTTCGAATACCTACCCAGATTTATGCAAATGGGCGTAAAAGAGTGGAACAAGGGTAATATTGAGCTTGAAAACGGCTCAAAGATCCTTGCAGCCGCCACTTCATCGTCTGCAGTTCGTGGTGGATCATTCAACCTTATCTATCTAGACGAGTTTGCCTTCGTTCCAACCAATATTCAGGAAGAATTTTTCGCATCAGTGTATCCAACGATCTCATCTGGTAAATCTTCAAAGGTTGTTATTACTTCAACACCAAATGGGCTAAATCTTTTCTATAAATTATGGGTTGATTCAGAGGAAAATAGAAATACCTATGCCCGAGTCGACGTTCATTGGTCAAATGTGCCTGGTAGAGACCACAACTGGATGGTTGAACAGGTAAAGAATACTTCAGAGGAACAATTCAGAGTTGAATTTGAGTGTGAGTTCCTTGGATCGTCAATGACTCTGATTCATCCAACCAAACTCAGGTCACTGGTATTCAAAACACCAATTACTAAGCAAGAGAACATCAACATCTATCATCAACCATCACAAGATGAATTATATACTATTGTAGTCGATACGTCAAGGGGTTCCGGTGGTGATTACTCAGCTTTTATTGTGTTTAAGGCTAAACCTCCCTATGAAATCTGTGCTGTTTATAGGAATAACTTAATTTCTCCTCTGCTTTACCCAAACATCATATACTCCGCAGCAAAATTTTACAACAGTGCAATGGTTCTTGTTGAAACTAATGATATTGGTCAACAGGTTGCGGATATCCTTCACCATGATCTAGAATATGAATACATCATGTTTACAACAAACAATGGTCGCGACGGTCAAACACTAAGTGGTGGGTTTAATGGTTCTTTACATTTTGGGGTGCGCACAACAAAACAAGTAAAACGAATCGGTTGTGCTAATTTAAAAACTTTGATTGAGAAAGATCAACTGTTTATTAATGATTATGAAACAATTCAAGAGTTGTCAAGGTTTTCGCAAAAAGGAACATCCTACGAAGCTGAAGAAGGTCATGATGATTTAGTAATGTGTTGCGTTTTATTTGCTTGGTTGACAGCTCAACCATACTTTAAAGAGGTGACAGACGTAGATATTAGAAAAATATTGTATGACGCAAACCAAAAAATGCTTGATGATGAGGCACTGCCATTCGGAATTTACGATGATGGTATAGAAGAAGAAGCAAAACCATGGACTGTCGATTTCTAGTAGAAACTCGAATTTTATAAATATAATAAAATCGAGTAACCTCTTTATCAGGGAGATAATAAAATGGGATTTCAATTAAGTCCAGGAGTAAATGTAACTGAGATTGATCTCACTACAGTTGTTCCAGCGGTATCAACATCTACTGGCGCGATTGCTGGTGTTTTCCGTTGGGGTCCAGTTGACCTAGCAACTTTAGTAGACTCTGAAATCAATCTTATAAATCGTTTTACAAAACCAACCAATCATAATGCAGAAACATGGTTTACTGCAGCCAATTTCCTTGGCTATGGTAACAGTCTTTATGTTGTTCGTGTTGCAAATACAGTTGCAAACACTTCTTCAACAACATTGACCGACAGCCCAAACAGTGTGTTCAATTCAATTGCTACAACCGATACTACACTAATCGGAAATACAGTTGAACTCAGCTCATATGTTGTAAAGAATAGAGACGATTATCTAACAAAGTCTTTCCCAGCAATCGGTTCTGGTGGCGTGCATTATATTGCTCGTTTCCCTGGCGATCTTGGTGACTCGCTAAAGATTTCTGTTTGTGACTCAGCAAATCAGTATACAGCTGCTATCACAGTTTCAAATGCTGTCTTCATTGTTGGTTCAAATGCTGCTACGCTAGTATTTGGTTCTTCTGGTGCAGCCACAACTGGTAATGGTCAGTTTACTGTTGGTGATTACATTGAAGCTGGTAACTCAACTATCGGCAAGCAACTACTTAAGATTACTGGTATCACACAAGCTACAGCTAACTTGAATCTAACTCTTGAAGAAAACTTTTCTTTGAGCAGAGATTTCAATGCTGTAACAACAATCAATAGATACTGGGAATATTTCACTGTTATTGATGCTGCTCCAGGTCAATCAGAATATATGGCTTCTTTCGGCAATACAGCAGCAAATGACGAACTTCATGCTGTTGTTGTTGATCAAGATGGTAAGTTTTCTGGCGTTCCTGGCACAATTCTTGAAGTGTTTGCAAACCTTTCAAGAGCAACTGATGCCAAGACAAGAGATGGCGCTACAAACTTCTATCAAACAGTAATTAATGATGGTTCAAATTATGTTTGGTGGGCAAATGATAGAGCCAATGCTGGTGCAAATACAGCAAACAATCTAGCCAGCTCAACAAACTCAAAGCCACTATCACTTTCCTTTGATCTAGGTCAAGATGGTGATGATGAATCAACTCTACCAATCTCAACAATCGCTCTAGGTTACGACCTATTCAAAGATGCTACAGCTATCGACGTTTCACTTATCCTTCAAGGAAAAGCACGAGGCGCTGGTGGTGCAACTCAACTAGCTGGTTATCTAATAGACAACCTAGCAGAAGATCGTAAGGATTGCGTTGTATTCGTTTCTCCTGACAGAGCCGACGTTGTTAACAATAATGGAAATCAGGTAGCTGACGTTGTTGGATTCAGAAATACTTTGAATCGTTCTTCTTCATATGCTGTGATGGATTCAGGTTACAAGTATCAATATGACAAGTACAATGACGTATATCGTTATATTCCACTAAATGGTGATATTGCTGGTCTCTGCGCAAGAACTGATACTGCTTTCGATCCTTGGTATTCACCAGGTGGTTTCAATCGTGGTCAAATTAAGAATCTTGTCAAACTTGCTTGGAATCCAACCAAGGCTGAAAGAGATCAACTATATAAGAATGGTGTCAATCCTGTTACTTCCTTCCCAGGTCAAGGAACAGTTCTCTTCGGCGATAAGACTCTACTTGCAAAGCCATCAGCTTTCGATAGAATTAACGTTCGTCGTCTGTTTATCGTTCTTGAAAAGGCAATTGCTACTGCTTCTAAGTTCACTCTGTTCGAGTTCAACGATGAATTTACAAGATCACAGTTCAAGGGTCTAGTTGAGCCATTCCTACGTGACGTTCAAGGTCGTCGTGGTATCTATGATTTTAGAGTAATCTGCGATACTACAAATAACACTGGCGAAGTAATTGATCGTAACGAATTCGTTGGCGATATCTATATTAAGCCAGCCAGAAGCATCAACTTCATTCAGTTGAACTTCGTAGCTGTCAGAACTGGTGTTGAGTTTGACGAAGTTGTCGGCAAATTCTAATAAATAATTAAAAGATACCAGAGGAGAATTTAGATGGCTTTTAATGTAAACGAGTTTAGAGGAGCGTTGATCAACGGTGGTGCTCGTCCATCCCTCTTCCAAGTGCAAATTTTGCAGCTTGGAGTTGATACACGCTTCATGGTACAAGCAGCACAGATCCCAGCCAGTGTGGTTGGGGTCGTGGACGTTCCATATTTTGGAAGAAAAGTCCGTGTTGCTGGTGACAGAACCTACGAAGATTGGCAAGTAACAGTTATCAATGACGAAAATTTCAGCGTCAGAACTGCACTTGAAGATTGGCAGGGTACAATTAACCAAGCAATCGGCAACCTTCGTATTTCTTCTTCGCCAGAAAGTTACAAGAAGAACGCTCTTGTGACTCAATATGGACAAGCTGGCGAAACGATTGCTCAGTATGAGTTTGTTGGTATGTTCCCAACAAATATCTCAGCAATTGGGCTAGATTGGAATAATACTGACCAAATTGAAACATTCGACGTGACATTTACCTTCGACTACTGGTTGAAGAACGTATAATAAACTCACTAAATAAAAATGAGCCTCTTTATTATTGATTATTGGGGAGGCTAGACTTAGGTTTAGCCTCCCTTTATTTTAGGAACGTACATGGCAGAATTATTCGGTTTCCAAATTAAAAGAAAAACTGATGAAGTGAAAGAGCTTCCATCATTTGCTCCGCCTCTCGAAGACGATGGAGCAATGGTTGTCGCTGCTGGCGGCGTATATGGCACGTATGTTGATTTAGATGGTACTATTAGATCAGAAGCCGAACTAGTTACACGTTATAGAGATATGGCATTGCATCCAGAAGTTGATGCAGCCGTTGATGACATTGTCAATGATTCTATTGTTATTCAAGATCAAGATGAAACAGTTGAACTTATCCTTGATGAAATGGAACAACCAGACAACATCAAAGAATTGATTACAAACGAATTTAAAAATATTCTTACAATTTTAGAATTTGACCAACATGCCTACGAAATTTTCCGTAAGTGGTATGTTGACGGACGAATCTATTATCATGCAATTATTGATGAAAAGGTTCCACAAGAAGGTATCAAGGAACTACGTTACATTGACCCACGTAAAATTCGTAAGGTCAGAGAAGTAACCAAAAAGAAAATGAAAAACGACGTATCTATTCAGGCAACTAATGCTGAATATTATGTCTATAATGATAAGGGTTTCAGCAACAAGTCCCCTGGTACCGCATCTTATGCTGCTACTGGTGGTTCAATTCGTATTGCCAAAGATTCTATCATTCATGTCACCTCAGGACTAACTTCTGTTTCTGGTGACATGGTTCTTGGTTATCTACACAAGGCTATTAAGCCACTCAATCAACTTCGTGCACTCGAAGATGCTACCGTAATCTATAGAATATCTCGTGCACCAGAACGTCGTATTTTTTACATCGACGTTGGCAATCTTCCTAAAATGAAAGCCGAGCAATATCTTCGTGATATTATGACTCGCTTCAAGAATAAACTTGTTTACGATCAAACTACTGGCGAAATTCGTGATGATCGTAAGTTTATGACAATGCTAGAAGATTTCTGGCTACCACGTCGTGAAGGTGGTAAGGGTACAGAAATTACAACTCTTCCAGCTGGTCAAAACCTTGGCGAAATGGGCGACGTTGAATATTTCCAAAATAAATTATATAAGTCTTTGAACGTACCAATTGGTCGTCTTCAATCAGATCAAACATTTAACTTTGGCCGTGCTACTGAAATTTCAAGAGATGAAGTTAAATTTGCTAAATTTTTAAAAAGACTTAGAGCAAAGTTTTCTGGTATATTCATGAAACTACTTGAGCGTCAACTTATTCTAAAGCAAATTATTACTTCAGAAGATTGGGCAGTTTTCAAAAATCAAATTAAATTTAGATTCGCCGAAGATAACCATTTCGAAGAATTAAAGATGACCGAAATTATGAACGATAGAGTTAACTTGGTTAGAAGCATGGATGATTATGCTGGCAAGTATGTTTCTCATACATGGATTCGTAAAACAATTCTCAAGCAGTCTGACGAAGATATCGAAGAAATGGACGAGCAAATCGCTGAAGAAATGCAAGATCCTCAGTATCAAATGATGCCTCAAACTGAACCTGGTGGTCAACCACCCCAGCAACAATAAATTATAAATAAATTGATGGAGAACTTTAATGCCTGATTATAACACTTTTGACCTTATTGATTTAACTGTTGACGAAAAACCAGCTGAAGTTTCTGTTGCTTTTGATGAGCTTATCGGTCAAAGGATCGTTGATATTATCGCGCAGAAGAAAGTTGAAGTTGCACAACAAATGTTTGGTCCTCAGGATTCTGAAGATGATGATATTGAATACGAAGATGATGAGTCTGAAGATGATGATGACGATGAAGACTACGACAATTCAGATTTAGACGATTTAGATTCAGAGGAAGAAGAAGATGAAAACTCTTAAACAAATTTTGGAGCTTTATAAGCCAAAGTCTCAGGACGAAGATAAATTCGTCAAGAAGCACATTGTTGTCAAACATAGAGACAAGAATGGCAATGGCGATCCTGTGTTCCAAGCCACAAATATTAAAGCACTTGATCGTAAAAAAGAACGTCATGGTTACGAACCAGGTGAAGACGAAGAAGTTTATGAAGAATATGAAGACGATATTGAAGATCTAGAAGAAGTTAGTCAAGACTTGGCCTTTAGAGCCTCGATTGCTGCAGGCGAGGCGGCAAGAAAAGCTAAAGCAGCAGGAAATATCAAATTAGCTACAAAAAAAGCTGAGCAAGCTAGAAAATTTGTGGCTTATGGCAGCCCTCGTAACCAGACTGGTGGTCTTAAAGTTTATCGCGGAAAACCAGAAGATTATGGAATGGACACACCAGGACTTCAAGATCGGATTAAGGCTACGAGAGCCAGACAGGAAATAACTTTTGCAAGGCTTAGGAAAGCTGGCATAAAAGAAGAAATCGAGCTTGATGAAGTTGATACTAATGCAGCAACACAATTACATACAAGATTGAAAGATCAACACAATAAAGCAGTTAATGATTATGATACGCAAAGCGATACAATGACACCACAGCAAAAAAAAGCTGAACAACAAAAAATTTCTAAGTTGCATGACAGAGTACAAAGAGCAAAATCTTATATTCGCGAAGAAGAAGTTGAATACATCGAAGAAAAGTTAAAGGTTTCTGATGGTATTGGTGCTTGGATCAGCGATTTCGTTCACTCAGACAACCCAAAGTTTGAAGGATTTTCAAAAAGAAAAAGAATGAAGATGGCACAAGCTGCATTTTATTCTGCTCAAAGGGGTGATTAATTATGGCTATTATTCAAAATAAAGCACTTGGTCCTTCTAGCTCTGCTGGCTTTGCCCTACATATTGTTGCAAATGATACAATTGTTGTTGTTGGTAATTCTTCTGTCAGTAATATTGCTCTCACTAATGAAACTATTGCTGCCGCCCACATCTCTCAAGTTTGGTGGGGTTCATCCAATGCTTCATACTGGACTGTCAAAAGAGGATCAAACACAATTCTAGTATTGCCAGACAGTGGTTATCTTGATTTTGCTGGTAATGGTCTTGGTCTTCAGATCGACCAAACTGCAAACTTAGTATTTACCTTAACTGGCTCTGGCGTTGGTCATCTCGCTCTAGAAGGTCAGAAGAAAGCATCAGGAGTCTAATATGAAACTCATTGTCGAACAAGTTGAAAATGTTAAGGTGATTACCGAAGCAAAAGAAAACGGTAAGAAGAACATGTTCATTGAAGGCATTTTCCTTCAGGCTGATCTACAAAATCGCAATGGGCGTATCTATCCAGTAGCGATTCTTGAAAAAGAAGTTAATCGTTATGTGACAGAAAATATTGAAAAGAAAAGAGCCTATGGTGAACTAGGACATCCACAAGGTCCATCTATCAATCTTGATCGTGTTTCACACATGATCGAATCAATTCGTAAAGATGGTCCAAACTTTATTGGTAGAGCCAAGGTTCTTGAAACTCCTATGGGTAATATCGTTCGTAATCTGATTGATGAAGGTGCCAATCTTGGCGTTTCTTCACGTGGTATGGGTTCAATCAAAGAAAGCAAAAATGGTATCATGGAAGTTCAAAGCGACTTCTATCTTGCCACAGCAGCTGATATTGTTGCTGATCCTTCAGCTCCAGATGCTTTCGTACAAGGCATCATGGAAGGTGTTGAGTGGGTCTGGAATAACGGTGCATTGAAGCAGGTTCAACTTGAAGGTATCAAGCGTGATATTAATCGTGCAGCAGCTGCACATTCATTGGATGAATCAACCAAACTCAAAATGTTTGAAAGATTTTTAAACTCAATCTCAAGCAACTAACTTTTATAAATATTACAAAAGGTTACTCTAAAGGAGTTAAGTAAAATGACAGAGAGATACGAAGACGATTTCGAAGATGACATCGAAGAAGCAGCTAAGTACAGAAAAGGTGCAGCTGGTGAGAAATTTAATGTTAATGGTGAAGAAGATGATGACACTAATCCATCTTACATGCTACCAAGTAATCGCCCTGGGAAAGATCAGAACAAAGATCCTTTAAAAGGTCGCGGCGGAATGTCTGTTCGTAATTTGAAGAAATCAATTACGGCAGCAAAAGGCACAAAGCAAGGAAAACCAATTGGTCAATTGCCAGAAGAAGCCACTTCTTCAGCCGCTGAAACTCTTTCACCAAATTCAAAGCCAACCAACCTTGACTCAAAGACTGGTCTAATGGCTGCTGCTATGGCTGCTATTGGCGGAATGTCAAAGGAAGATCTTTCACACTTTCTCAACGATGCTCTTGCTATGAGCCAACAAGGTGCAGCATCTATCGACGCTGGCGCTGCTGCAAAGAACGCTGCTACAATTCAAATGAAGCCATCAGCCGCTGGCTCAGCTGTTAAGGAAGACCTCGACGAACTATTCGGCGATGATCTTTCAGAAGAATTTAAGGACCAAGCCTCAACACTATTCGAAGCTGCAGTTCAAGCTCGTATCATTGTTGAAACCGCTGCTCTTGAAGAAGCATATGAAGAAGCCCTAAACGAACATGTTGAAGAAATTACTGCTGGCCTTGTAGAAAAGGTTGACGATTATCTTACATATGTTGCAGAACAATGGGTTGCCGAAAACGAAGTTGCCATCGAGTCTGCTCTAAAGGTAGAAGTTATGGAAGATTTCGTCAACGGTCTAAAGGATCTATTTGTTGAAAACTACATCGAAATTCCATCAGGAAAGACCGATGTTCTCGAGGACCTAGTTCTAACTGTTGAAGAGCTTGAAGACAAACTAAACAGTGTTCTCAATGAAAACATTGAGCTCAAGAAAGAACTAAACGAAAAAGTTATCGATGATACATTTGAGACAGTCGCTGAAGGTCTAGCAGCAACTCAAATTGAAAAACTTCGCACCCTCTCTGAAGGTGTGGACTATAATTCAGTTGAAGATTATAAGAAGAAGCTAACTCTAATCAGAGGAAGGCTCGTTGAGAATAAAAGAGTTTCAACAAACATCATCACTGAAGAAGCACCAGCATATAGTTCTGAATACGAAGAAACCCCAAAGTCTGGGTTTGTTGATTCTGATGTCAGAAATTATGTCAGTGCGATTTCAAGAACAGTCAAGAAATAAAGTTTTATAAATAAAAATAACAGTAATCCTAACTAAGGAGAGAAGTAAAAATGGCATACTTAGCTGAAGACCTATACAGAAAGTGGGGTCCAGTACTTGATCACGATGATCTAGGAAAGATTACCGATTCTAATCGTAGACTTGTTACTGCAACAGTTCTTGAGAACACACAACGTGAATTGCGTTCTTCTGAACAAATGATGCGTGGCGGTCAAAACCTATTCGAATCTGTTCCAGCCAACGCTCTTTCAGCAGAAGGCGGAACAAACATTGACACATTCGATCCAGTGCTAATCTCACTAGTTCGTCGTGCAATGCCAAACCTAATCGCTTATGATATCTGCGGCGTGCAGCCAATGACTGGTCCAACAGGACTTATCTTCGCAATGCGTGCTCGTTATGCCAACCAAGTTGGTACAGAAGCATTCTACAACGAAGCAGACACTGGTTTCGCAGCTCTAGCTGGTACAAACGACACAATCGGTGGTGAAGCCCGTTCAGCAAATGCTACCTACTCAATTCCAGGTACAACTGCTCAAACAACACTTCTTGCTCAAGCCAACGTCTACAACTACCAACAAGCAATGACCACAGCTAACGCTGAAGGTCTTGGTTCAAACTCAGTGCTCGTGTTCCCAGAAATGTCTTTCTCAATCGAGAAGGTTACAGTTACTGCTCGTACACGTGCTCTAAAGGCTGAATACTCACTCGAACTAGCACAAGACCTAAAGGCAATTCACGGTCTTGATGCCGAAACCGAACTAGCCAATATTCTTTCAACAGAAATTATGGCTGAAATCAACCGTGAAGTTGTTCGTACAATCAACGTCACTGCTGTTCGTGGTGCCACTGAAGGTACAACTACAGTAGGTATCTTCGATCTTGACACCGATTCAAACGGTCGTTGGTCAGTCGAAAAGTTCAAGGGTCTAATGTTCCACGTTGAACGTGAAGCAAACAAGATTGCCAAGGACACCAGACGTGGTAAGGGTAACATTATCCTTTGCTCTTCAGATGTTGCATCTGCTCTGCAAATGGCTGGCGTTCTCGATTACGCTCCTGCTCTTAACAGCAACAACCTCAACGTTGATGACACCGGTTCAACTTTCGTTGGTGTTCTAAACGGTCGTTACCGTGTTTATATCGATCCATATGCAATCGGCGGAAACTACATGACCGTTGGTTACAAGGGTTCTAACGTGTTTGACGCTGGTCTATTCTACTGCCCATACGTTCCACTACAAATGGTTCGTGCAGTTGACCAAAACACTTTCCAACCTAAGATTGGTTTCAAGACTCGTTACGGTATTGCTATCAATCCATTCGCCAAGGGTGCAACTGATCCATCAGCTACAGCTGCTCGCGAAGAAGATACAAACGTGTACTACCGCAGAGTGCTTATCAACAACATCATGTAATAATAAAAAAAGATGTTGCGTACTGGGGGGAGCTGAGAGGCTCCCCTCTTTTTTTTATAAATAGGGTGATAGATCTGGAGGGATTATGAGTGAATTTCTAAGACAACCATCAAATAAAAACTTTTTATCTCCTTTGGGTTTCAAGTTTGTAATCAACAAGACCCCAAACATGAACTTCTTTGTTCAGTCTGTTGATTTACCAGATATCAGCAATGACTACGCCGAAGAGCCAACTCCATTCAAAAGAATTCCCTACGTTGGCACAGAACTATCCTACGGCGATCTTCAAATTACTTTTAAAATTGCCGAAGACATGTCAAATTATATTGAGATCTTTAACTGGATCACAGGTATAGGGTTTCCAGACAACTTCGAACAAAGAGCAGAGCTTCAGAACCAACCACTAACATCAGGTCAAGGTCTATATTCTGACGCTACTCTCATTATTCTTTCTTCTTCCATGAACCCAGTAATGGAAGTTTATTTTAAAGATTTGTTTCCTGTTCTTCTTTCATCAGTCCGTTTAGATTCATCAACAGATGATTTGATCTATGTTGAAGCAACCGCTACCTTTAAATTTACATCATTGAAGCTGAATCCTGTAATTTAGTCCTTTACTTCATACGAGTAATCTAGTATAATCATATATGATGTGATTGAAAGGATAGACTATGAAGATTGATGATATTCTTGCTGAGTGGGAAAAAGACTCGGAGATAGATAGAACAGAGCTAGGTACCGAGGCTCTCAAGATTCCCAAGCTACACCATAAGTATTTTAAGATATTTGCATCAGAACGACTTAGGCTTCGTAAAACTGAGATAGAACTAAAGTCTTTGAAGTTTGATAAGTACGAGTTCTATACCGAAGGTCCAAACGAGGATACTCCATCTCACTGGAAGATGCCAGCCCGTGGTCGTATTCTTAAGGGTGAAGTGAATAACTATATAGATTCGGATAAAGAAATTATCGAGATGAACCTTAAAGTCGGTTACCAACAAGAAAAGATTGAACTACTTGAGTCGATCATCAAAACACTTTCCAATCGTGGTTATCAGATTAGTGCTGCCATCCAATGGATGAAATTTACTACTGGAGTTTCTTAAATTTTAAAGTAGGATTGTAATGGAATCAGTGTATGTTGAGAAGATAAACGAAACAAACGCCAGAGTCAAAGCAGACGCTGGTATTCTTCAGGAGATGAGTGAGTACTTCACATTCACTGTTCCTGGAGCAAAGTTTATGCCAGCTGTTAGAAACAGAATTTGGGATGGGAAGATAAGACTTCTCAACTCGATGACTGGTATTATCTACGCTGGATTAACTCAGCATATACAGAAGTTCTGTAAAGATAGAGAGTATAAGTGTGATCTAGCTGACTCTTTTGCTGATGAAGAATTTTCAATCAAAGAAGCTGAAGACTTTATTCAAACGCTCAATCTTCCTTTCCCAGTAAGAGATTATCAACTAGATGCGTTTGTTCATGCGGTAAGAAGTAAAAGAGCAGTTCTTCTTTCACCAACCGCTTCTGGTAAGTCGCTCATCATTTACCTACTTGTGAGATATTATAATGCTAGAACTCTTATTATTGTTCCAACTGTTTCTCTGGTGCTCCAGCTGGCTAGTGATTTTGCCAGTTATGGCCATAATGTACCCGATGACATACATACAATATCTGCTGGAGTCGATAAACATTCAGATGCACGGATTACAATCTCTACTTGGCAGTCGATATACAAACTTCCTAAAGAATATTTCGGATCGTTTGATGTTGCCATAGGCGACGAAGCACATCTGTTTAAAGCTAAGAGTCTTACATCTATTCTAGAGAAGCTAACAGACTGTGGGTACAGATTCGGTTTTACTGGTACACTCGACGGTTCTCAAACACATAAGCTAGTTCTCGAAGGACTGTTCGGTGCAGTAAGAAAGGTTACAACTACCGCTGAACTGATGGAGCAGAAACATGTTGCTGACTTCAAGATCAAGGCTCTGGTGCTCAAATATCCTGATGAAATAAAGAAACAACTCAAGGGTGCTACCTATCAAGACGAGATCGATTTCATCGTTCGTAACGAAGCTCGAAATAAGTTTATAAAGAACTTGACTTTATCACTAAATGGGAATATACTAATACTATACAACTACGTAGAAAAACACGGTAAAGTACTGTACGATATGATTTCTCCTGAAAGAGAGTGCCACTTTGTTCATGGAGGAGTTGACGGTGAAGAACGAGAAAATATTAGAGCGCTTATTGAAACATCCAACAACTCAGTCATTGTGGCTTCATACGGAACGTTCTCGACTGGCATCAATATTAAAAATTTACATAATGTTATTTTTGCCTCGCCTTCCAAGTCAAGAGTTAGAAATCTCCAGTCGATTGGACGTGGATTGAGAATGAGCGAAACTAAATCGTCGGCTACTCTTTACGATATTGCTGATGATCTTTCTTGGAAATCAAAACAGAACCATACTCTTTCACACTTTATTGAACGTGTTAAGATTTACGACGAGGAAAAATTCTCTTATAAGATTTATACAGTGGGGTTGAAAACATGAGTTACGTAGTAATGAAGTTAGTAACTGGCGAGGAAATTATTGGCAAGTATCTTCAGCAAACAGAAACATCAGCTCACCTAGACAATCCTCTTGTTGTTAAATATAGATATGGTGTTATTGGACCTCCTTCGGTTACGTTGGCGAGGTTTTCAGTGTTTGCAACCGAGAAACAAGTTGAAATTAAAAAGAACAATATTGTGGCAGAATTTGAGCCAGTGCCACTGCTGATTGAATACTATCTGAAGATGGTTGAATATCTGGATATGATCTATGGTGAAAGTATGGCCGAAGATCTAGAGGCAGGTATCAAGGCTCTGGAAGAATCTATTGAAAAGAAAAAGTCCAATCACATTTTTACTGATGAGGAGATGGAGGCTCTTTTCGATAACATTCAAGTTAAAGGGGCTTTGAATTGATCAAAAGACCAGCGTCTAAACCATCCAAGCATTATGTCAACAACAAACAGATGCTAGATTCTATTTCAGAGTATCGTGAAAAGGTTCAAGCTGCTATCGCTGCTGAAACAGAAAAACCACTTGTTCCCAACTATATCGGCGAATGTATTCTTCTAATCGCTAATAACCTTGCTAAGAAGCCAAACTTTGTAAATTACACATACAAAGAGGAAATGATTTCTGATGGGATCGAAAACTGTCTACAATACATTGATAACTTTGATCCTGCTAAATCTACGAATCCATTTGCTTATTTTACTCAAATCATATATTATGCATTCATACGAAGGATTCATAAGGAAAAGAAACAGTCCTACATCAAGCATAAGTCCCTTGAACATTCAATCATTTTTAACACATTGGTTGGTGGAAACGACGAAGGACATTTTGAGTCGAAGAACAATCAACAAGATAATGATAGGATCAACAGTCTGATCAATTCTGTTGAACGAAAGTTTAAAAAACCACAAAAGAAAAAGGGTATTGAAAACTTTCTTGATGAAGAACTACCAGTAGAAACAGCTGTTAAAGTAGAGGAATAATGAAAATTGCATTGATTACAGACACCCATTGGGGATGTCGTGGTGACAGTATTCAGTTCGCTGACTACTTCAAAAAGTTTTATGACAATGTGTTTTTTCCTACTCTGAAAGAGCAAGGGATCAAGACAATTATTCACCTTGGTGATATTGTTGATCGCCGTAAGTACATCAACTTTGTTTCCGCAAAAAGGCTACGTGATGACTTCATGTATCCTGCTGCATTTCAAGGTATTCATGTACACGTAATTCTCGGTAATCATGATGTGTACTACAAGAACACCAACGAAGTAAATGCTATGGCTGAACTTTATAGTTCTGATACTTTTATTAATTATTATTCAAGTCCAACAGAGTTAAACTTTGATGGACAGAAAATTATGTTGATGCCATGGATCAATAGTGGTAACTATAAAGATTCTATGGAAGCAATTGAAAACACAAAAGCTCAAATACTCTTTGGTCATCTTGAACTAAAGGGATTTGAAATGTATAAAGGATCCCCTAATGACCACGGCTTTGATGCTTCTATTTTCAATAAGTTTGATATTGTCTGTTCTGGGCATTTTCACCATAAATCTTCTCGAGGGAATATCCATTACCTGGGTTCTCCTTATGAGATTACTTGGTCTGATTATAATGATCCCCGTGGCTTTCATATCTTTGACACTGATGATCGTTCTCTTACTTTTATAGAAAATCCTTACAAGATGTTTACCAAGATTCACTATGATGATGAAGGTAAGAAGCCTGAGGACTTCACTTCTGTTGACTTCAAACCACTGGCTAACTCTTTTGTAAAAGTGATTGTGCGTAACAAGACAAATCCTTACTGGTTTGATCTTATGATGGGCGAGATGGAAAAGGCTGGTGTTGTAGATATTCAAGTCGTCGAAGATAATTATAATCTCAACCTTGAAGACGACAGCGATATCGTTGATGAGGCTGAAGACACTGTTACTATTCTTAAGAAGTACGTCGAGCAAATTAATCTGTCTGTAGACAAGAATAAACTTGACTTATTGATGAGAAACCTTTATAATGAGGCTCTAAGTGTTGATTGATTCTTTCTTCTAGTTTCCCATGCCTTCAAAGCGGCATTAGATCCTCTTGGACCTTTGAATGCAGACTTAGCTTTTTCTGAATAAGGTTTTCTTGGTTTTTTATGTGGTCCTTGCTTAATGCCTTTATTCCATGGAATTTTTCCGTCCATTTTATCATGATGTTCTTTAGACCATGGTAGTTTCTTTTTTCCTTTTTGAGACAAACTCATCTTTGAAATAGTTTCTTCTGTGCAAATTCTACCGGAACATCCTTGACCACCTTCGGTTCTATTCAATAAAATACCAGTACCGAGATCTTTGCGACCAAGAAGAGAAATATATGTGCGTTCCATATCAAATGCTACCTCTTCAGATAGATTTGTTTCAAGGAATATAATTCTGGATTTTTCTTTTGGAACTGGAGTTTTATTGTGTTTACCATAAGCACGCGAACCAGTACCCTTACCTATATAATAAGGAGTTCCGTTTGTTCTTATGTAGGCATATACGTAGAAACGATAAATATCCATGCTGATGTCTCCTCGAAGAATTAAGACGTTAGAGTAAGTGGGACGGCAATCCGCGACTTACATTTTATTTATATAATATGGGATTTTAAACACTGTGATTGTCTTTAAAACGATTCGATGGAAGAATTTTCTTTCAACAGGAAATGAGTTTACCGAGATCAACCTTCAGCGTTCTGTATCAACTCTTGTAGTTGGTGAGAACGGTGCAGGAAAGTCAACCATGTTGGATGCTCTCTCTTTCGCTCTATATGGTAAAGCGTTTCGTAACATCAATAAACCACAGTTGATGAACACTATTACTGGTAAGGGATTGGTCGCCGAAGTAGAGTTTTCTATCGGCAAGAAGAACTATATGGTTCGGCGTGGTATGAAGCCACACTTTTTTGAGATTCTCAACGAAGGTGTTCTGCTTAACCAGAGCTCTGACGTTCGCGAGTATCAGGAAATTCTTGAAACTCAAATTCTCAAGTTGAACCATCGTTCGTTCTCTCAAATTGTTGTTCTGGGATCTGCAAATTTTGTTCCTTTTATGCAGCTCCCAGCAGCACATCGTCGAGAAGTTATTGAAGACCTTTTGGATATTCAAATCTTCTCGACGATGAACAATATTCTAAAGGACAAGATTCAAACCAATAAGGGTGCTATCCTTGATAACAACAACGATATCAAACTACTTGAGCAGAAAATTGATCTGACCAAGAAGCACCTTGCTACACTACAGGAAAACAACGAAGAACTGATTGCTGAGAAACATTCAAAGATACTGGAAAATATCGCAGTTATCAATGATTTAGTTTTAGATAGTTCTGCTGTTGAGAATCAAATTGTCTTTGCTGAAGAAAAGGTTACTGACGAATCAAAGGTCAGAGCAAAGAAGAAGAAGTTTGAGAATGTTCGTTCGGAACTTACCTTCAAATTAAATCAGATCAACGAACATCTTAACTTCTTTCATAATAACAGCAACTGTCCAACATGCACTCAGCAAATTTCCGATACTTTTGTTGGCGAGTTTGCTGATAGCAAGAAGGAAAAAATAGATCAACTTACTGATGGACTACAACAGTTAGAAACTGAACTTGCTAAGGTTGATGAGCGTATTGATGAAATTGATGAGCTCAATTCAAACATCAAAAAGTTCAAGTCAGAGCTAGTTACTGTTAACATGAAAATTTCAATGTATGCAAAAAACAGTGAACAACTTTATGCAGAAAAAGAAGCACTTGTAAATAAAAGTGAAAAAATGTCTGATGAAGCTACAGATGTGAATACATATATTGGTGAGTTGAAAGTACAACAGGAAAAGAAAGAAACTCTAGCGAACGAGAGGGTGCTTCTTGAAGCTGCTTCTCATCTGCTAAAGGATGGTGGTATTAAAACTAAGATCATCAAACAGTATGTTCCTGTTATCAACAAACTGATTAATAAGTATCTGGCTGCTATGGACTTCTTTATTCAGTTTGAACTTAATGACCAGTTTGAAGAAACAATCAAATCGAGGTTCCGTGATGAGTTTAGCTACGCTTCCTTCTCTGAAGGCGAAAAGATGCGAATTGATCTTGCTCTCCTATTTACTTGGCGAGCGGTTGCGAAACTTAGAAACTCTGCTTCTACTAATTTGCTTATCATGGATGAGGTTTTCGATTCATCTCTAGACTCTACAGGTACTGATGAATTTCTAAAGATCCTTCAGGGTTTGACTTCTGAAACGAATGTGTTTATTATATCTCATAAAGGTGATCAGCTATACGACAAGTTTCACTCAGTAATCAAATTTGAAAAACACAAAAATTTTAGTAGGATTGCCGCATGAAACTCCTAATCGCTGGTTCTAGATCGCTAAATAATGAACCAAAGATCCGCAAACTACTCCACGAACTTATCACCTTCATGAACAAACCAGTAACCGAAATCGTTTCTGGTTGTGCTGTCGGCGTAGATAAGACAGGCGAGAGTTACGCTTCCATGATGAATATCCCAGTAAAGAAAATGCCAGCAGATTGGACCAAACACGGTAAGTCCGCTGGTATAATCCGTAATAAAAATATGGCTGAGTACTGCGATTGGGCTATTATCCTCTGGGATGGCAAATCTCCTGGAGCAAGAAATATGGCTACCGAGATGAACAAGGTAAACAAATTTTATGTGATGGAGATAGTGGATGGATTGTAGAAAAAGAACCAGATATGATCACTGGTTTTGGAACAGCAAGTTTACTAATTGGTTGATGACTGTATCAACTAGGTTTAACAATTGGCTATGGCACAAAATGTACAAAAGGAAGTGAAGATGGGAAAATACAGTATTGAACCTACAGAAGTTGATTACCTTCGCCTCGTTCAGAACAAACTGCATGGGCAAGCAAAGGAAATGGGTTGGCATAATAAGCCACGTGAAGTTGGTACACTGATCGCCCTGTGCCACAGCGAACTATCAGAAGCAATGGAAGGTGCACGAAAGGATTTGATGGACGACCATCTTCCTGATCGTAAGATGATTGAAGTCGAACTAGCTGACTGCATCATTCGTATTCTTGATCTTGCTGGTTCGCTTAATCTTGACGTGGCAGGTGCTATCGCAGACAAGCATGAATACAATCGCACTCGTGCAGATCATCAGCTAGCCAATCGTGAAAAGGCTGGCGGAAAGAGCTTCTAATGGCAATTCAAACATTAGTTGCTCCATATTCGGAAATTCTTAAGACAACTATCCAGCCTTTTGATTTTCTGAACCCACCAACAGATCCTAATCAGTTGTCTAGGGATCTTGCTGAAACAATGATTGCAAACAATGGTCTTGGTCTTTCCGCTAACCAGGTTAATCTTCCTTACCGTGTTTTTGTTATTACAGGTACTCCAATTTACGCTTGCTTTAATCCAAGGATTATTGATCGCTCTTCTGAAGAAGTTTTGATGGAAGAAGGATGCCTTTCATACCCAAATCTTTTCATTAAGATCAAAAGACCAGCGTCTATTCGGGTTCGTTTTAACCTGCCAAACGGAGAAGTTAAGAACGAAACCTTTGAGGGTCTTACAGCTCGTGTATTTCAGCATGAACTCGATCATCTGAATGGAGTTGTACACTCAAACCGAGCCTCTCTGTTTCATTTAGACCAGGCTAGAAGGAAGATGAAAACAATTTCTAGACGAAAGAAGGAAAAAATTTCAGCATGAGCGGTGAAAACGAACAAATCTGTTATAAATTCAATGAGGATCTATACCTAGAACAGATTAAGAAGTATGTTGATGCTACTTACACCCAGCACTATTCAGGTAAGTATCAAGCAACCGACATGATCATTGATGCTGGGCATGGTACAGGTTTTAACATTGGCAATATTATGAAGTATGCCAAGCGGTATGGAAAAAAGCAAGGATTCAATAAAAAAGACTTGTTAAAAATCATACATTATAGTATAATACAACTATACGTTCATGATGATGAACAGTTGGATCAACAACCAAGGAGTTAATATGGCTTTTGAAATTAAAGTACCTATTGAAGAACTACGTAAGCGTAAGTTATTTTTAGCGACACCAATGTATGGTGGACAATGTGCAGGTATGTTTGCTCGTTCTGTTGCTGACCTTTCTGCTCTTTGCGTCCACCATGGCATTCAACTACAGATGTATTTTCTGTTTAATGAATCGCTGATTACACGTGCTCGTAACTACTGTGTCGACGAGTTCCTTCGTTCTGGAGCCGACCATCTGATGTTTATCGACTCAGACATCGGTTTTAATCCTAATGACGTTATCGCTCTGATGGCTATGCAGTCTGAAGACAGTGACTATGACGTTCTCTGTGGCCCATATCCAAAGAAGTGTATCTCTTGGGAAAAGATCAAGATGGCAGTTGATAAGGGTATCGCCGACGAAGATCCAAATATTCTCGATCGTTTCGTTGGTGACTTCGTTTTCAATCCAAAGGCTTCCACAAAGTCAATCCCACTCGGCGAACCAGCCGAAGTGCTTGAAGGTGGTACAGGCTTCATGATGATTCGTCGTTCTGTGTTTGCTAAGTACGATACAGAATTTCCTCATCTATCTTATCGTCCGGATCATGTTCGTACTGAGCATTTTGATGGTTCGCGTGAGATTATGGCTTACTTCGATTGTATCATTGATCCAGTCTCCAAGCGTTATCTTTCTGAAGATTATATGTTCTGCTACAATGTACAGAAGATGGGTCTGAAGGTTTGGCTCTGCCCATGGATGCAACTACAGCATGTTGGTACGTTCATCTTTGGTGGTTCACTAGCAGATCTAGCATCTGTTGGTGCTTCAGCTACTGCTGATGTTGACAAAGTAAAGCGTCGGAAACTCGGCTAATCTAAAGGAAATTATATTATGAAGTTTGAAGCTCGTACACTACAAGTTCTGAAGAACTTTTCGACCATCAATCAGTCGATTATCTTCAAGCCAGGTAAGAATCTGGCTACCATGTCTCCAACCAAGACAATCCTTGCGAAGGCTCGGATTAACGACGAGATCCCTGGCGAGTTTGCCATCTATGATCTTTCTCGTTTCCTTGGCACCATGTCTCTTTATGATTCTCCAAATCTAAAGATCAATGACAAGATTGTTGTTATTGAAAATGATTCGGCAGCTGGTGAGAACACCAAGTATATCTGTGCTGAAGCATCTAACATTGTTTCTCCTCCAGAAAAGGATATCAAGTTTCCTAATCCAGAGGTAGAGTTTGTTCTTGACGAGAAAACTTTCTCTAAGGTTCAGAAGGCTCTTGGTGTTCTTTCTCTGCCAGAAATTGGTGTGGTTGGAGCAGATGGTGAAGTCTATTTACAAGCTATGGACTCGAAGAATCCAACAGGTGATGTTCACCGTGTGATCGTTGGTGAAACTGAAAGCACCTTCAAGTTTATCTTCAAGGCTGAAAACCTTAAGATTATTCCTGGTGATTATCAGGTTGCTATTTCTTCGAAGGGTCTTTCCCACTTTGTTGGGAAGGACGTTGAATACTGGATTGCTGTCGAAGCCAACAGCACTTTCAGTTAACTTGGCGAGGGGGAGAAATCCCCCTCCCTTTTTTCTTGACTTTTACAGTCAAGTATTATATAATTGAACCTCCCTAACTATTTGGTGATGACATGCGTGAAGATTTCCTCTGGGTCGAACGATATCGCCCACAGACTATTGATGATACTATCCTTCCTGCCAATCTGAAAGCTACTTTTCAACAGTTCGTTGATCAGAAAAATATCCCAAACCTTATCCTGGCAGGTAAGGCTGGTGTTGGCAAGACAACTGTTGCCCGAGCAATGCTTGAGCAACTTGAATGTGATTACATTGTAATTAACGGATCGATGAATGGTAACATCGATACCCTACGTAACGAGATTATGCAGTTCGCTTCCTCTGTATCCTTCACAGGCGGACGTAAATACGTTATCTTGGATGAGGCTGATTACCTGAACGCTAATTCGACCCAACCAGCACTTCGTAACTTCATGGAAGAGTTTTCCAAGAACTGTGGATTTATTCTTACCTGTAACTTTAAGAATCGCATTATCGAGCCGCTACACTCTCGGTGTTCAGTAATTGATTTTGATATTTCTAATGAAGAAAAGCAGAAGCTAGCCAAACAGTTCATGAAGCGTGTTGGCACTATCCTAGATAAGGAAGGTGTTCAGTACGAGATGTCTGTGGTTGCTGAAGTTATCATGAAGCACTTCCCCGATTGGCGACGTGTTCTGAATGAACTACAGCGTTACTCAGCAACTGGTAAGATTGATTCTGGTATTCTTTCTAACATGAAGGAAGTCAATATCAACAACCTGCTCGGTTTCATGAAGAGCAAGGACTATACTAGCGTCCGTAAGTGGGTCGGGCAGAACTCCGACATGGACCATAACACGCTATTCCGTACTCTGTATGATAAGCTGTCGCCCGAACTGCAGCCTGGTTCTGTGCCTGCTCTTGTTGTTAACATTGCAGATTATCAGTACAAGTCTGCTTTCGTTGTTGATCAGGAAATTAATACAGCTGCACTTCTTGCGGAGATTATGGTCGGATGTTCTTTCAAAACCTAATTCTATATTTCAAAAAGTGTGTGATGTGCCACAAGCGTCTGAGTGGAAGCTACGCTGAAGTTGCATATCGTTACACTGATCCAGAAACAAATATCTCTGGGACAACGAGTACAGTTAAAATTTGTGAAAACTGTGCTGGTCTTTTTGAAAGAGTTAAAGATGCAAAAGAAAAAGCTGACAGTGTGGGAAATTTGGGCGAAGACGATTGGGAGTAAAATCGGTCCAAATGATAAAGATGCAGACATAGCAGCATTGCTTCGTTCTGTTTGGGTTGTCGTTCATATGATGACTTGCTTAATGATTATTTTGAATAACTCGCATCAGCTTGGGTGGTGGTAATGAATCCTTTTGATTATGTAAATGACATTCTGGGCAAGCAAGCGGACATTATGAAAGATGATCCGCTTGCCGAGAAGGATTATGTTCCCTTTCTAACCAACCGTGGACTTTCCTACGTATATGGAGCTGTTTGGCACGCTAATGAGATGAATCAGCGTCCTCAACTCGACAAAAAACTTCAGTATCACTATTTAATAAATATCGTGAAACCTATGAGGGGCAAACGTGAATCATGGGCAAAGAAGGTTGGAAGTAGTGATATTGATGCGGTAATGGAATACTATTCTTATTCCTATAAGAATGCCAAGGATGTCGTCTCACTTCTTTCTAAAGAACAGTTGAAGCATATAAAAACGGTTTTAGAAAAAGGTGGATTAAAAAAATGAATGTATTGGATACATTAGTTGAAGTGAAGTTGGCGGAGGAAGATGATTTTCTAAAAGTTAGAGAAACCCTCACACGTATTGGTGTTGCTTCTCGCAAAGACAAGAAACTGTATCAGTCTTGTCATATCCTTCACAAACAAGGTAAGTATTACATTGTCCACTTCAAAGAGTTATTTGCTCTTGATGGTAAGCCAAGCAATTTTTCTGATGAAGATAAGGGTCGTAGAAATACAATCGTAAATCTTCTACAAGACTGGGGATTGATCAAGGTCGTAGAGCCTGAAACGATCAAGGAACCAACTACTCCTCTTCGTCAAATTAAGATCCTTCCTTTCAAAGAAAAAGATGAGTGGGAACTTGTAACGAAATATAATATTGGACGTAGAGCAAAGTAGTTGACTTTATTGTAGTTTCATTATATAATAAGTGTGTGTGAATATGGAGACTACAATGTACGATTTTAACGTGCACGACCATTTGAAGAATTACGATGTACCAACTCTTAAAGACATTACAGACCGAGACAGACTCCCATTCGCCGTCTGTATCATTAATCTTGTGGGTGATCTTAACACGGGTATTATTATTCGTACCGCGAATCTTATGGGTGCGGAGAAAGTATTTGTTTTTGGTCGTCGTCGGTACGATCGTCGCAGTACTGTTGGATCTCATAATTATGTGGACGTTGTACAGGCTGGGGGATTTGATGATGATGGGTACGTCGATCCTGTAAAGTTTCACAAACTAATGACAGATAACAACTACACTCCTGTTATGATCGAAACAGGTGGTGCTTGCATTTCAACTTTTTCTACAGATAAGATAGATAAGAAGGCTTGTCTTGTGTTTGGTAATGAAGGCGAAGGTATTCACCCTGATATTCTTAGACAGGGAAAGATCTATTCTATTCCACAGCGAGGAGTAATTAGGTCACTAAATGTATCATCAGCAGCCTCTATTGCCATGTGGGAAGTGTCTAAGTCATTGATTTCATTAGATAATTAAATGCTTGACTATTACTGTAATTCATAGTATACTTACTATAATGATTGATTGAAAGGAGAAGTTATGGCTTGGGGAAATCCTCGAAGGATGAAATTCACCATCACTGCTTCCAAGGGTGCCAAGGTTCTTGAGACCAAGGAAACCTACTCGGGTACTGAGTCCTGGCAAATCTACGATCAGATGGAAGAAAAGTACAAGGGTAAAGCTGATATCACTTTCACTACAGGATTTTTAAATTGATGTCTTCCTCCGAATACTCTCTCCTCGCATGTTTCGTCGCTGAAGTTCAGACACTTGAATCGCAGATTGTGCGTGAACCCAGCTTAAAAAACATTGCAACTCTTATCACAGTTAAAAAGTATCTTGAAGAGCGTATCGCTCAACTGAAGAAGGGAATTTAATGATGTCTCGCACACTTCCAGCTGGTGTCTATGTTATTTCCGATCCTTGCTATGTGATCGATCGTGAAGACTATGACGTTCTTCTTGTGGAGACCAACTACTTTGGCGTAGACCGAGAAGATATCTGCGAACGTGGTGGTGGTATTTTTACAGATGGTAGAACTGGTCGGCAGTTTGCAGTTATGTCTACCATGTGGGGAGATGGCTATTTTCCTTCGAATGCAGGAAAGTCTTTTCCTGTTGATGCTGGTTGCATTGCATGTGTTCCTATTGAAATGGTACAGCCGCATGTTTCGGAAGATCCTGGTGTGATGAAGATCGTTATGGATAAGTCTTTTGATGTTAACTATGACGAAGGTACCATCATCTACGGTGATGTTGAGATCTACACAGGCGAAGACGGTGAAGGTTGGGACACACAGGAAGATAGTTTCTTCGACTAAAATAGTGCTTGACTAAATAGTGAAACTAGGGTATACTTAATTATAACTTGGAGATTGATGTGTTTAAGAAGCTTCTCGCTACTGTTGTCATCGGTACTACGTTGATGAGCGTCCAGCCAGCAAAGGCTGATGATATGGCTCTCGCTATTATCGGTGGTGTGATGGGTGGTTTTATTATCAACGAAGCTCTTCAGCCAAGAGTTTATGTATCGCCTCAGCCATATTATCGTCAGGAGTATATTCCACCTCCAGTGTATTATGCTCCTCAGCCTGTGTATAGACAGCCGTATTGTCGTTACGAGTATTATCGTGACAGCTGGGGTTATGTATACAATCAACGAGTTTGTTATTAAGTTTATTCCTCGATAGCTCAGCGGTAGAGCCGTGCACTGTTAATGCACTTGTCGGTGGTTCGATCCCATCTCGAGGAGCCAGTTTGGTGTAGAGAGTAGTTCAGCGGTAGAACTTTTAGTCGCTGGTTCGAGTCCAGCCTCTTGTCGGTGTAGTGTAGCGGTAACACGGCGGTCTCCAAAACCGCAATCTGGAGTTCGATCCTCCACACCTTCGCCAATTTTTTAGGATTATATTATGATCAAACGTGAAGATACCTTTGGAGTTGTTTACCGTAAAGTTTCTGAAGATTTACGAGTAACTACGGTTTTCGGCAAGAAAGAAATTCCAGTTAAGTTGTGTCTTTGTTGTCTGGAAAATCTACCTCTGTCGTCGTTTTATCTTGAATCAAAATCAACAAGAAAATATCCAAATCAAACTAGAAAATATTGTGTAGTTTGTTGGGACAAATACAATGGGAAAAAAGTTTCTCTCATTGATCAGACCCCGATACCTCGTGATCGTTCTAAGCCATCAAAAGATGGTGCTACAATAGATACCTTTTTTCTAGAGGAGTTTGTAAATGTCGATGCATCTTGAGAAGGCTTGGGTAACGACTACCAAGTTTAATCGTCGCACTCGTGATCGTGAACCTACCAAGGCTCAGCTCGATCATGAGAAGTGGCTGAAGAGCATGGGTGTTCACTCCACTCAGCTAGCAAACAAAAAGAAGCACGTCAACGCTATGCCTTCTTATGAAGTCGAGAAAAATGGCGAACTATCTAATAAGGTCGGTAATGGTTTTCGCATTACCACTGTCCTTGAAAATCTCAATAACGAAACTGTCGATGTACAGATGCAGATTCTCAAGAAGGCTGCTCGTGTTGCCCCAGCCTATAATAAGGGTGGCTATCAGTTGATTACACCTGGTGAAGATATTAAGACAATTGGCTCTAAGAGCAGGAGAGGTTAATTATGAGTAACGATAAGACTGTTGAGAAATATACTTTTCGGTATACGTTCGGCGATTATGATGATGCTGACAGACTAGATAATTGTCTCGAGTTTTCTACTGAAGGTTCGACTGTTACCGAACTTCTTGGTAAATTTGAGCAATTCCTTCGTGGTGCTGGATTTACATTCAAGGGTGAATTTGAAGTTGTAGATTATGACAATTTTAAGATTGTCCCAAGAACTGAAGGGAATGTCTATCCAGCAGGTCAAGAAGCTCGAAGCTCTTTTACTGGACCAGTTGAACTGACAAAGGGTGCTGAGTTTGGTCTCAATATTACTGGTGCTGATGATATTGCACGTTACCCAGACGAAGGTGTTGATGCTTGGCATCGCGGTAAGGTTGCTTATG
>Ga0209296_1000502_pt1 | contig 34077 bp, 35 predicted proteins | sample S_130206_EF_Meta_FD_187319 | JGI IMG/M metagenome (GOLD analysis project Ga0209296, IMG submission 187319) | Freshwater microbial communities from Lake Simoncouche, Canada to study carbon cycling - S_130206_EF_MetaG (SPAdes) (version 2) | ecosystem: Environmental > Aquatic > Freshwater > Lake ... | reverse complement strand
CGAGAGTTAGATACTACTTTTCCAGAATATGGTTTTGCCAAGCACAAGGGCTATATCACCGCTGCTCACACCAAAGCCCTCAACTCACATGGCCCGTGCATAGAACATAGACGTTCATTTTCAAACGTTGCAGCCCTTATCAACAAGAAGGCTTAATTCACACACTCTGAAAGTAAGTGCAAAGCCGTCGTTCTGCATATTTATTGTCTGCACTTATGAATGAAGAAATTAACTCGCGTATACGATTATTTGATGCAATAGAAGGCGGCTCTCCATTTTGGAGCAGGGAAATTGCCGAGTTCGGCGCACTTCAAGTTCTTAACTCCCTGTGTGAAGGTATTTATGATGGAGAGAAATTCAGCCGAATTATTACTCGCCTGACAACAAAGTCAGCAGATGAACTTCTTCACGAGGTTCATAGCCTGCAAGCAATCTTCATAACACCGGAAGATTCACTCTGGCCGCAAACTCTGAACTCACTTTCTAATCCACCGATTGGATTAGTGGTCAAAGGAGATGCCACATGTTTATCAAAACCACAGTTAGGAATAGTTGGAACTCGTAATCCAACAAACTATGGCTTGCGAATAGCAGGAGAGTTCGCATCAGGATTTGTTGACAGAGGTTGGGTAATCACCAGCGGTGGTGCATATGGAATAGATGCAGCAGCACACAGGGGAGCACTCTTTGCCGAAGGTGAAACTATTGCGGTAATTGCAACAGGCATAGATGTGAATTACCCAGCTGGTAACCAGCGACTCTTTTATGAAATCTCTGAATCCGGTGCGCTCGTGAGTGAAGTAATGCCGGGAGTTAATGCGATTCCATCTCGTTTTCTTACTCGCAATAGATTAATTGCAGCACTATCCAATGCAACTTTAGTTGTGGAAGCCGCGTTTAGAAGTGGATCACTTCGAACCGCCAGAGATGCTGCAGAGTTATTAAGACCTGTGATGGCAATTCCGGGTCCTATTAATTCTCCAACGAGTGAAGGATGTCATCGGTTAATTGGAGAGCGAGCAGCAGAAATCGTGACTTCCGTTGCAGATGCGGTTGAGTTTTTAAGTATTTAGGTTTAAACCTCTCGTGATGAGAGAATACGTCTATGAGTGATTTCCGTTCGGGCTTCGTCGCTATTGTCGGCCGCCCAAACGCAGGTAAATCAACCTTGATCAATGCATTAGTCGGAAGCAAGATTGCTATTACTTCTCACCATCCAAATACAACGCGTCATGCAATCCGTGGAATTCTCAACGGCCCCGACTTTCAAGCCGTGTTGGTAGATACACCTGGCGTACATAAACCAAAGACTTTACTTGGACAGCGCCTGAACGCTGTTGTGGATCACAGCATGGATTCAGTCGATGCAATCATTATGTGCTTGCCAGCCGATGAAGATTCTGGCGCGGGGGATGTGTTTATTGCAGCAGAAATTGCAAAGCATCCAAGGGCTAAGAAAATTGCTGTTATTACCAAGACGGATCTCATGTCTAAGAAATCTCTTGCTAATCGCTTAGTTGGCATTAGCGATTTAGCAAAAGGTTTTGTGTGGGATGAAATCATTCCAGTGTCGGCCGCCATTCACGAGCAGATTGATTTATTAGCAGAATTAATTAGCAAGACTCTTCCTGAAGGACCTGCGTTTTATCCAACTGATATAAAAAGTGATCAAGAGCAAGGTCAGATTATTTGCGAACTAATCCGCGAAGCGGCTCTGCGTGATGCTTTGCAAGAATTACCACACTCAATCATGGTGACAATCGATGAGATGTCAGAGCGAGAAGAAAAAGGCAGTCGCCCATTTTTTGATATTCATGCAACTATTCATGTTGAACGCGATTCACAGCGTGCCATTGTGCTCGGACATCAAGGTTCCAGGTTAAAAGACATCGGAACTCGTGCGCGGGCGGATATCGAACGTGCCATCGGTGCCAAGGTGTTTCTTGGATTACACATAAAAGTTTCTAAAGAGTGGCAACGTGATTCTAAGATGTTAGAAAAGTTAGGTTTTGGAGAAAACTAAACGTTGACCGTTGGTTTGCGGCTTGCAAAGTAAGAGCCAACCAAAACCATAGGCAGTCCAACCATAATTCCGAGAGTAATTGGTTCTGACAAAATAATTACGCCAAGAACAACTGCAAATGCGGTGTTGATGTAAGTAACAAGTGATGCTCGAGCCGGACCAATATCTGCCATAACGGTAAAGAAGATAACGAAGGCAAGGGCTGTACACAGAACACCAAGACCAATAATGCTCAACACGGCATTTGTTGGGATTGCAGTCGTTGGCCATTGCGCATAAGCAAAGGGTGCAAAGAAGAGCGCAGAAATTGCCATAGCAACACCGTTGAGTGCGATTCCCGAAACACCAGGTAACTTTTGAGTGATCATGTTGACTGCATAGGCGTACAACATTGCGGCGAGCAAAACCATCGCAATTGATTTAATAGAACTATTGCCGGTGATACTTTCAATTCCAACGAGTGCAACGAGTCCCGCAAATCCAAACACCAATCCAAATAGTCGAGAGCTATGCCACACGGTTTTATCGCCATTGACTGAGGCAAATATTGTTGACCAAATTGGAACTGTCGCTACAAGTAAACCGGCTAACCCTGATGAAATGTCTTTTTCAGCCGATGAGATGAGATACCAAGGACCAATCATTTCAGCTGCAGCATATGGAATTACGTATTTCCAGCCTTTGATAATTTTACTTAAGCCACCTTGCTTGATTGCAATTGGAATCAAAATTGCTGCGCCGATGATGACACGACCAAAAACAATGACAGATGGTGTGAAAGTATCAATCGCTACTTTCATAAACATGTACGGGATTCCCCATAGCAAGCCAACAAATAAAAATAACGATAGGGAGCGACGGCTCAATTAATCACCAATTCTCGGTTTGATCGCGAAGCACGCGATATTGATCAACAACATGGGGTGTTGCTTTTTGATTAACACTAGCAACTGATCCTAAGTCCCAGCGTGGTGCAGAAGATCCACCAAGAAGTGCCCATGCTGCTTGTTTAGCTGCACCATCTGCAACATATTCACCAGCAGGTGGAATTAATACTTCACGGCCAAAGAGCGCACTTGCAATGGGTGCAACACCAGGATTTTTAGCAGCGCCGCCAATGAGCAAAATTCTTTGCACACCAACTCCAAGTTTTTCTAAGGCATCAACTGCATCAACTAGACCGCAGAGCATTCCTTCAATCATGGCGCGTGCAATGTCTGCGCGATTTGAATTTGCTAAGTTCATTCCACTAAATACGCCCTTTGCATTGGGGCGATTAGGTGTGCGCTCTCCTTCAAAGTAAGGCAAGAGTGAAAGTCCATGTGCACCAGCATCCGTTGTCAGTGCGAGTTGTCCAACTTCATCATGTGAAATTCCGAGAATGCGCGTTGCTGCATCAAGAATTCGCGCAGCGTTGAGTGTGCAGACAAGTGGCAAGAATTGTCCTGATGCGTCTGCAAATCCAGCAACTTGTCCGCTTGCATCATGTGTTGGAGTTTTTGACACTGCAAATGCTGTGCCACTTGTTCCAAGAGAAACAATTACATCTCCTGGTTCAGCCTGAATTCCCAGGGCAGCACCTGCGTTGTCGCCAGCACCTCCTGCAATTGGAACACCGGTAGAAGTTGTTCCACCAAATTCACCTGGCTTAATGATTCGTGGGAGTACGTAATCACCATCGTGACGAAGAGCTAATTTAAGAATGTCATCGCGATAATGCGACGTTGTTGGATCGAAATATCCCGTGCCGGATGCATCACTTGCATCAGTGAAGAGTTTTTCAAAATCTTTTCCACCTTGTAATTGCCAGGACAACCAATCGTGGGGAAGTGCTACTGCTGCAACTTTCTTAGCGTTTTCTGGCTCAGCATCTGCCATCCAACGAAGTTTTGATGCGGTAAATGATGCAACTAGAACAGAACCAACTTTGCGCGCAGTCTCAGCATCTCCACCTAATTCGTGGTTCAGATCTTTCGCGGCTTGCGCAGAACGTGTGTCATTCCATAAAAGCGCGTCGCGGATTACATCTGCATTGCTATCTAGTGCAACCATTCCGTGTTGTTGACCAGCAATAGATATTGCTGCGACATCATCTAATCCACCAGCTTCGTTAATTGCCGAATCCAGCGCTTCTTTCCAAATACGTGGATTAATTTCAGTGCCATCAGTATGGCTAGCACGGCCCTGGCGAAGAAGTGCGCCGGTATTTGCATCGCGTACAACGACTTTGACCGATTGGGTAGATGAATCTACGCCTGCAACTAATTTCGAGTTGGCCATGGGTGAAGGCTAGACTGTGCCAGTCAACGTTGACCAATCTAAGACAAAATTTATTAGGAGTTTTCTAGATGCGCATCGGTGTTTTAACAGGTGGCGGAGATTGCCCTGGACTTAACGCAGTAATACGCGCGGTTGTTCGCAAAGGCGTAAAAGAATATGGTCACGAGTTTGTTGGTTTCCGTGATGGCTGGAAGGGACCTCTTGAAGGTCTAACCAAGCCGCTCAATCTTGAAACAACTCGCGGCATTCTTCCGCGTGGTGGAACAATTCTTGGTTCATCTCGAACAAACCCATTCAAAATCGAAAATGGCGTTGAAAAGATAAAAGAAAATCTTGCAAAGATGGATATTGATGCTCTCATTGCAATTGGTGGAGAAGACACTCTCGGCGTTGCAACAAAACTTGATGCACTGGGCGTAAAAGTTATTGGTGTTCCAAAAACTATTGATAATGATTTGAACAATACTGATTACACATTTGGATTTGATACTGCAGTTAATATCGCTGTTGAAGCGATTGATCGTTTGCACACAACAGCAGAATCACATCACCGCACGCTCATTGTTGAAGTAATGGGTCGCCATGCTGGCTGGATTGCTCTGCACTCCGGTCTTGCAGGTGGAGCCACATGTATTTTGATTCCTGAAATTCCATTTTCAGTAGACAAAGTTTGTGAGTGGGTTGAATCTCGTTATAAGTCCAGCTTTGCGCCAATTATTGTTATTGCTGAAGGTGCGATTCCACAAGAAGGCGACATGATTACTAAGGATCAAACTCTTGATGCATTTGGTCACGTAAAACTCTCAGGAATTGGCGATTGGCTTGCAGGACAAATCGAAGCCAAGACTGGCAAAGAGGCGCGCACTTCTGTGTTGGGTCACATTCAACGTGGCGGAACTCCGACAGCATTTGATCGTGTTCTTGCAACTAGATTTGGGCTGCATGCAATTACTGCGGCTCACGAAGGTGACTGGGGCAAGATGGTTGCACTTCACGGGACAAATATTGCGCGTGTACCGCTAGCAACTGCGACTGAAAAATTGAAAACCGTTGATCCTGCGCTCTACAAGGAAGCAGAGATTTTCTTCGGGTAATTCGCCAGCGCGAATACCCCTAGGTTCTCTACCCTTATCCCTATGAACTCTTCACTCGATAATCTCTTCACACCTGGATTAGTTGCGGCCCAACAACCGCAATGGCCTGGTGGAAATGATGGCGCAGCAATTAAATCTGCAGTGCAAGAGCTCAAATCTTTTCCACCCCTTGTTTTCGCTGGTGAATGCGATGATCTCAAAGCGCGAATTGCATTAGCTGCTGAAGGAAAAGCATTTTGGTTACAAGGTGGAGATTGCGCAGAAACATTTGCAGCAGCCACAGCTGATTCAATTCGCAACCGCATCAAAACTATTTTGCAGATGGCAGCAGTACTTCAGTACTACTCATCTCTTCCAGTCGTAAAAGTAGGTCGCATGGCGGGGCAGTTCGCCAAGCCACGTTCAAATGATTTAGAAACTCGTGGTGACGTAACACTGCCGGCATACCGAGGCGATGCCGTAAACGATCTTGAATTTACTGAGAGTGCTCGCACACCAGATCCACAACGTTTAGTTCGCGTGTACAACACTTCTGCCTCAACACTCAATCTTGTCCGTGCATTTACGCAAGGCGGTTTTGCAGATCTGCGACGTGTACACGAATGGAATAAAGGTTTTATTCGTGACTCATCTGTTGGAGAACGTTATGAAGAGATGGCAAAGGAAATCGGTCGCGCACTAGATTTCATGAAATCAGCAGGAGTAGACCCAGAAGCATTTAAGTCAGTTGATTTCTTCTCAAGCCATGAAGCACTCATTCTTGAATACGAGAAGGCTTTAACTCGTATCGATTCTCTTTCTGGAAATCCTTACGATGTCTCGGCGCACTTTCTCTGGATTGGTGAGCGCACTCGCCAACTAGATGGTGCACATATTGATTTTGCATCGAAGATCAAAAATCCAATCGGTATAAAGCTTGGACCTAAATCAACTGTTGAAGATGCACTTGCCCTCATTAACCGCCTCGATCCAGATCGCGAACCAGGACGCATTACATTTATTACTCGCATGGGTGCATCAAAGATTCGCGAAGCGTTGCCAGCACTAGTTGATGGCGTAACCAAGTCTGGTGCAAAGGTTTTATGGGTGTGCGATCCAATGCATGGCAATACCTACGAGGCGCCATCTGGTTACAAGACACGTAAGTTCGATGATGTTATGGATGAAGTTAAAGGTTTCTTTGAGGTACATAAATCACTCGGCACTCATCCAGGTGGCATTCACATTGAATTAACTGGAGATGATGTCACCGAATGTGTTGGCGGCGGAGAACAGATTTCTGAATCTGATCTTGCATCACGTTACGAGAGCGCTTGCGATCCGCGCTTGAATCATTCTCAATCACTTGAATTGGCATTTTTAGTTGCCGAGATGTTGCGTGACCGCTAATTTAGCGGAGTGCCTCTCTTCTTAACGTCACACAAAACTCCGATCGGTACCCTCAATCTCATTGCCCATGAAGATGTTCTACTCGGGGCCAATCTCGGAACGCTAAGTGCACTCAAAGCATCCCTCGATGAGGAAGATAGAACTCGCGAAATAAAGGAAATGAAATCTATTCCTGTAATTTCCGAACTCATCTCAGATTACTTTGATGGTGACTTAAGCGCACTGGACGCAATAAAAGTTAGGCAACCAGGTGCTCATTTTTCCCAAGCAGCATGGAAGGCGATGCGAAAGGTAAAGGCTGGCAAAACTCTTTCCTATGCTGACCTTGCTGACCGAGCAGGATCACCCGCTGCTGTTCGTGCAGCAGGAAGTGCGTGCGCAAAGAATGCAATTGTTCTAGTTGTTCCGTGCCATCGCATTGTTAAAACAGGCGGCTCACTTGGAAATTATGCGTACGGTTTAAATAAAAAAGAGTGGTTATTACGCTTTGAGGCAGCGCTTTAGAATTTCAATCGCTTCATCTGTTTGCGCATCATCGAAATCTAAGTGAGTAACTAGTCGGGCATATTTTGGACCGAGTGCGCTAATCCACAAACCATTTTCTTTGCACTTTGCCGCGAAATCCGCAGCGCTAAATGCAAATTTTGCTAGATCCAAGCCAACAATATTTGTTTCAACTGTTGCAGGATCAATTAAGGATGAATCGATGGCAGCAAGTGCCACAGCAATTTTCTTTGCACGTGCATGATCTTCTGTTAGGCGATTGATGTTGTGATCAAGTGCAAAATGACCCGCTGCAGCAAGTAATCCAATCTGTCGCATTCCACCGCCGTAGCGTTTACGCCAGACACGCGTACGAGCAATCATCTCTGTGCTTCCAAGTACTAGCGATCCAACCGGTGCTCCGAGGCCTTTAGATAAGCAGACGCTGATGGTGTTGAAGTACTTTCCATATTCAGCAAAGCTCACTCCACTTGCCACATGAGCGTTCCAAATACGCGCACCATCTAAATGCATAGCAATACCGATTTCATCAGCACCTTTTTTAAGTGCGGCTATCTCTGAAATTGGTTGAACAGTTCCGCCACCAAAGTTATGGGTGTTTTCAACTGCGACTGCAGTTGTGGAAACTAAATATGGTCCAGAGTTTGGTCGCGCTATTTCCAATGCATCACTAGCTTTCAGTAATCCATTTTTAGCAGGCCATGTACGAGTTGTGATTCCAGAAAAAACAGCCGCAGCACCTAGTTCGGCGCGAACAATGTGCGAATTTGTTTCGGCAATTAACTCTTCACCTGGTCCGACCAGGGATCGAATTGCTAATTGATTTGCAAGAGAACCTGTAGGGGAGAAAAGCGCTGCTTCTTTGCCAAACATTGCAGCAACTCGTTCTTCAAGAGAATTAACTGTTGGATCATCACCATAGACATCATCTCCAACGGGCGCTGATGCAATTGCATCTCGCATCGCTTGTGAAGGTCTTGTGACGGTATCTGATCGTAGGTCAATTGCCATGGTTTATTTTCTCACGATTCCTTGATGACAATGACATACATTGCTACGACAACTAGGGTTCCGCCAAGCGCAGTTTGCAAGGTCAATCGTTCGCCACCAAAAATAATGGCAAAAATTGCGGCAAAGACAACTTCCATCGTAAGGATTACTGCAACTTTTGTAGTGGTCATATGCGCCTGTGACCATGTTTGAACCATAAATGCGATTGCTGTACATACAACTGCAGTAAAAATAACTGTCGCCCAAACGCCCCAATCAGGCGGTGGGGAATAACCGCCTTCTGCAATCGATGCGAGCCCACTTAATAGTGCGCACATTGCAAGTTGGATAACAGTCATTGCGTAGGCATCGCGGCCAGAACTCCATTTACCAAGTGAAATGATGTGGGCACCGAAACAAAACGCGCTACCAAGGACAAGTAATTCACCAAAACCAATTGACCATCCGTGCAGTGATAACAGCGCCAACCCGAGCGTCGCAAGCAGAACACAACCCCATGTGAGAAGTGTGATTCGCGCCTTGAGTATCACTGCGGCAATAAGTGGAGTAAATACAACATATAGCCCAGTGATAAAGCCGGTGATTGCAGCGCCTGTTCGTTCAAGTCCAAGAGTTTGCAAGATGTAGCCGGCACCAAGAAAAAAACCTGCGAACGCAGAAGGCAAGACTAAATCTTTATTAAATTGCTTAACTACCTGTGGTCGAAGTAAAACCATTACAACAACGGCTAGGGCAAAGCGACTGAAGAGAAAGTTATTTACACTCTGGCGAGCGATGGAATCTTTCATGATTACAAACGCCAAACCCCATGCTGCTGCAACAAGGAGCAATGCCCACGGAGCTAATTTAAGACGGGTATTGTGTTGTGTGCTCATCCGCGCATCTTCTTTAACAACGCAACCTCTGGTCCATGTTTTTCTTCTAGTCCGGGAGTTTCCAGAATAAGAGGCGCATTTGCAACGGCTGGGTGTGCAAGTAATTCTTTAAATGGATCTAAACCAATATGACCATCACCGAGATTCTGGTGGCGATCTTTGAGAGCCCCACACACATCCATCGAATCATTTGCATGAACCAATTGAAAGCGTTCGATTCCAGCGATTTGAACAAGTAAATCAATCGTGGCGGTCATTCCACCTTTAACAGATATGTCATGACCAGCAGCAAAAACATGGCAAGTATCTAAACAAATTCCAACGCGTGGGTGATATTCAAGAGCCTTTAAGTAATTCTCTAAATCATCTAGTTTTTTAACAAGGGATTGGCCTTGTCCAGCAGTTGGTTCAAGGAGCAGGTAAGGGGAGTCATCGCTGAGTTTGTTCAGAATCGGCATCATGCCTTCGTGAATCTGCTTCCATGCTTGCTTGACGTTATCTTCTTTAACAGCAGAACCCGTGTGAATCACTGCTCCGAGCGCACCGATATCTTTTGCTCGCTTGATCGCGTAGGCAGTTGCTGCGAGTGAATTTTTATAAGTTTCTTCTGTAGGTGAACCTAAGTTAATAAGAAAAGGAGCATGCACATATGTTTCAATATCAAGTTCAGCGGCTTTTTCTTTAAATTCATTATCGTTTGCAACATTGGCATCTGGCATTGACCACTGGCGCGGATTTGATGCAAATACTTGAATTGCTTCGGCCCCAATAGTGCGCGCATATTCAATCGAACGCTTAGCCATTCCACCTGTTGTTGGTGTGTGGGCTCCAATACGCGGTTTCTTCACTGTGGCTGGCATCGGGCTAGCCTACTGTGATGGTTACTACGGTGCCACGTAAAACCTTCGCGCCTACCTTCGGAGATACATTAGTTACGTTCTTAACGCTTTTCTTTCCCATACTTCGAACTTTAACTTTGAGACCGAGGTCCTTTAGTGCAGCGATTGCCTTGGAAGTTTCAATTGAATAAACATTTGGAATAAATACAAACTTTGAACCTTTAGAAACAACAAGAGTGATTGTGGAACCCTTTGGAGCGCTCACGAGACCAGCTGGAGTCTGCGAGATCACAGCACCTGCAGCAATTGTTTCGCTGTATGCAAATGAACTCTCCACATTGAATCCAGCATCAGTTAACTCATTCTGAGCTTGATCTCCACTTTGACCCACATAAGTTGTATACGCAATTTCTTCGACGCCTTTACTTACAAGAATGGTAACTGGGGTATCACGTTTTACTTTTTGACCATTAGATGGATTGGATGAAATGACTAAACCTTTTGGAATAGTTGAATTGAATTCTTCTGTAATTCCCGCAGATTTCAGTGGTTGGTTGGTCAAGGTTTTTATTGCAACTTCAGGTGTGAGTCCTGTAAGCACTGGGATTACGTAGCGTTCTTGTCCTTTTGAAATAACTAACTTAACAACTCCGCCAGTATCAACTTTTCCACCACCACTGGGATCTGATTCCAAGATTCTGCCCGCTTCGATTTCTTCATCAAAGCGTTTCTCGATAACTTCAGAACTTAAACCAAGTGGAGTGAGTGCTGCATTTGCTTCATCAAGGCTGGCGCCAACAACTGATGGAACAACGATGCGCGAACCTGGACCGATTAGTGCGTACCAACCACCAATACCAAGGGCTACGGCAAGAAGTACAGCGATTATGCGATTTCTACGAACTCGTTTACTGATGCGTCGTTTAGTTCCTGCCGTAAGTTCGCGTATGGGTTTTTCTTGGGTAATTTCTTTAACAGGTTCGGCTTTACTCTTCTTCATCTTTGAACGTGAAGGTTTTTCAGAAATTTTCTGCATTGGAATATCTAATTCAAGACTGAGTTGATTTCGCTTGGGATCTAGCGAGCGGGCAATATCTTGGATTGCGGCAAGAAATATTCCGGCATCTCGTGGGCGTTCATCGGGATTAGCACTAGTTGCCGAGAAAATAAGTTCATCTAGTTCTTTTGGAATATCTGATCTGCTTTGGCTTACGCGAGGGACTCGATTGTTGACATGCATGTATGCAATTTGAATGGGGCTATCACCTGAAAAAGGTTTTTCTCCAACAAGTAATTCATAGGCAAGTATTCCCGTGGAATACACATCACTTCGTGAATCTGAAATTCCACGTTGCACTTGCTCGGGGGATAGATAGGAAACGCTGCCGAGAACAACGCTTGATTCAGCAGTTAAGGTACTTCCGATAAGTGCTCCATGAGCCAAACCAAAGTCTGCAATCTTTATTCGTCCGTCATGAGAAATCAATATATTTTCAGGTTTGATATCCCTGTGAATGATTCCTAATTTGTGTGCGGCAGCGAGTGCTCCCAATATTGCTGTCAGATACTGCAACGTCTGGGCAATTCCAAATTTTCCAGATTCTTCTAAATATTCACGAAGAGTATTTCCTTCGACCATTTCCATGACAATAAAAACCGCTGGAACACCATTTGTGTTCCAGCCTTGATCTTGCACAGATACTGCGTTGGGATGCGTAAGTGCTGCGGCGGCTTTTGCTTCACGAATAAATCTATTAACGAATGCTTCATCTTGAGCAAGATGAGGATGCATTATTTTGACTGCAACTTTTCTATCTAATCGCGTATCAAGAGCTGAATAAATACTCGCCATACCGCCTTGAGCTATCTGGGAGATGAGTTGATAACGCCCATCAATGAGTTCACCGGATAGATCAGACACGTAGAAATCTTAGATAACAGCCCACAGATACGCAGGCGTGGCGCGCCCAATTTATGCCGTGGTGATAATGAAATCAGCGTTATCTCTAGCACCACTATCTGCAAAATGTTGGCTCTGTAACTCCTGCCACGCTTTCATTTCCTCGGCGATGTGATGGCCATCTCGATTTAATACTCGCTGCACACCAAGTTGTGGATCAATATCCATCCAGATCGTGATTGCTTTGTGCTCACGAATTACTTCTTGCGCACTTCCTACACCTTCAATTATGAGTATTTCCTTAGGTTCTAAGGTTCGAAGATCGCCATATCTAGATAATGCCCAATCGTAAATCTGCATCGATGTAGATTTTTTCTGCGCATGAGCGCTTGCAATGGTTTCCAAATCATTCGTTAACTTCTCACCAAGTGCGTTTGTCCAACCGTCGTATATATCGTCTAATCCAAGAAGATTAATTTCGCGCGTGGTGCTAAAAAAAAGATATAAATCTTTAGCCAATGTGCTTTTCCCACCACCTGCCGGACCATCTATTGCAATGAGATGGGGGCCAGAGGCTGAAAGTAAATCAGTGAGCGCTTCGGTGAGATTCATACCAACGCTTCCATCCAATCAGAGCAATCACTGTGAATGCTGCGTATAAAACAGCGGTGAACCAATATCCCAAAACCGCGTATTGAATTGTGGCCAAAAGATCTATAGCAAACCAGAGTGGCCAAGCCTCGTATTTTTCATAAACCATTATTGCTTGCGCAAAGAAACTTCCAAGGAAAATTAGCGCATCAGACCAGGTTGCAGCAGCTCCCATGTTCTGAAGTAATGGCGTGAGCGCAATAAATAAAAGTACTAATCCTGCTGCCCACATTGCTCGGTGTTTAGTCGATAACGAAGAAGGTACTGCGCCTTTAGGGCCCCATCCAAACCATCCCCAGATCGCTGCAGCAATAAAAACTATTTGAAGTGCAGCGCTAGCGAAAAGATCTGCTTGATAGAAAAAGATTGCATAGAGAGCGCTGCTTAGTGCCCACCATGGCCACGTAATTCTTTTGGCAGTAACTCCAAGTCCAACGCCAATAAAAGATGTGATTGCTGCAATGAATTCAAGAATTGAAACTTCATAGCCCCATGCTGTAAATAAAATGGTTGACATCAAAGTTTTCCTTCCACATCCGCATTACCGGACGGGTCTAGCGGTCGATCTGAATTTCAGATCCTCTCAGCCACCGTGGCTCCCGCACTGCTAACTATAGGAGGGAAAAACCTATCTTGCAGATATTGCGCGAATAAATGCTGGAAGTGCAACCCGTATACGACGCGCCGTAGAAGTTTTGGCGCGTTTATTAAATACGTCATATCCAATATTTTCGACTTCATCAACAATGCCACAATACAAAGTGCTGGCAGCAGATATACATGGACGGCTTGATTCTTCAAGCAGAGCGATTCCAGGTTCAGCTTCTCGTTGCAATTGACGAACCCGTTCAATTTGAAATTTAAGGGCCGCAATTATCTGTGGAGTGAGTTTTCTTTCATAAAGCATTTCCTTAGTCACTCCGAATTGTGCGAGTTCATCTAGCGGAAGATAAATGCGACCGCGGTCGAGATCTTCGCCGACATCTCGAATAAAGTTCGCGAGCTGGAAAGCGATTCCCAATTTCTTAGCCGGCTCGTAAGCACCATCTGAGAGCGGACCCAAAATTGGAACCATCTGTAAGCCAATAACTGCTGCCGAACCGTATACATATTCCATTAAATCTTCATAGGTTTTGTACGTACCTACAGTGAGATCCATTGTCATTGAGTGCAAGAAATCTACGAAGTGTTGTTGTGGAATATTAAATCTGCGAACAGTATCAATCAGGGCTGCACCTACGTGATCGGTACTTATTCCCGTTGAAATGGATGCAAGCACCGAGTCACCCCAAGTTTTTAATTGGAGTGCTTTTTCTTGATCACTTAAAGTTGATGCAAGATCATCAACAATTTCATCGGCATAACGCGCAAAACCATAAAGAGCGTGAACGAATGGACGTTTGTGCGCTGGCAATAAGAGAGTAGCTAGATAGTAAGTTTTTCCATGCAATGAATTAAGGCGCTTGCACTCTTCATAGGACGCACGCAGTGCCGTTCCCTGAATTCCAGCAGCATCTAACTCGTTCATTTACTTAACTGGTCCAACAATTCTTTCTGCTGCTAAGCGACCTGAGATCAAAACCATTGGTACACCCACACCTGGTTGTGTTCCAGAGCCCGTGAAGACAACATTTTCAAAACCGCTGGCCATATTGCGTGGTCTAAATGGACCTGTTTGGAAAAATGTATGAGCACTGGCAAATGGCGCACCGCGCTCCATTCCGCGATCTTGCCAATCAAGGGGAGTAGTCATTACTTCTGTTTCGATGCCATCTGAAAAGTTGGTGTATCCACGATCTTCTAGAGTTTTAATCATGTGATCGCGATAAGGGCCTGCTTGTTTCTTCCAATCAATATCAGCATCTAAATTTGGAGTCGGATACAAGATGTAATAAGACTCTTTGCCGGCAGGTGCTAGTGATGGATCATCTTTTGTAGGAATTGTGACTAGCACGCTTGGATCACTCATCAATGTTTTCTTATTGATAAGTTCGTCAAAAACGCCATCCCATGAATCACCAAAGTGAATATTGTGATGAGCTACATGGTCATATTTTTTCGATGAACCAACGAGCAACGTGGCACACGAAGGGGAGTAGCGAAGACGCTTGACCGACAATGGAGTTTTTCCAAGTAATTCGCGCCATGCAACTGGTAGATCAGGGTTAAGAACAAGGGCATCACATTCAATGCGTTGGCCAGTGTTGGTGATGACTGCTTTTGCTCGTGAATTAGAAGTTTCGATTTTCTCAACGCTTGTGTTGTAGATAAATTCGACACCATGCTTTTGTGCAGCAGCAGCAAGGGCTCTAGGAACTGCGTGCATTCCACCTTTAGGGAAAAAGACTCCATTGACCGAATCCATGTATGCAATAACGGCGTAAATTGCAAGTGCTTGTTGGGGGCTTACTCCGGCATACATTGCCTGGAATGAATAAACCTTTTGAAGGCGTGGATCTTTCATGAATTGATTTACTTTTGGAGATAGACGTCTAAAGCCACCTAGTGCAATCAAACGTGCCAAGTTCGGAGTCAACAAGTTAAGTGGTGAATCAATATTTCTGTCAATGAAGTCATTCATCTCGTACTTGTACAGTTTGGTAACGAAATCTACGTAGCGACGGTATCCCGCAGCCTCACTAGAACTAACTGTGCGAGCAATTTCTGCTTCCATCTCTTCAGTATTTGCGTGCACGTCAATTTGTGAACCATCTGCATAGAACGCACGGTACAAAGGTTTTACGGGAGTTAGCTCAAGCCAATCCTTTAACTCTTCGCCAACGCTATTAAATGCATCATTGATAAGAGATGGCATCGTTAGAACTGATGGGCCAGTATCAAATGCGTAGCCATCTTTATTGAGCAAACCATTTCGTCCGCCCGGAACACTTTCACGTTCGATCACAGTTACTTTGCGACCAGCACCTGCCAAGCGAAGAGCAGTACTTAATCCGGCAAGGCCAGCTCCAACTACAACAACATGATCTGTTGGGCCTTTGACACGCTTAGTCATTAGAGATTCCTCTTCGTTGCGATGATTGCAAGTTCTTCTAAAACTTGGCGAGCTTGGGTTGTGATTGCGGTGGTATCAAGTGCTTGCGTGGCAGTGTTTGTAAGATTCGTAATGAGAGTTTCTACATGCTCTGGCGCGCCTGAATCTGTGATGATTTGTCGCAAAGTAGCGATCCCCTTGGCATCTAGATCTGGTTTACCAAATTGGGATTCAAACTCTTTGATATCAGCAGCGCTCATTGATTCTTGTGCCATTGCAACAAGAACTGTGCGCTTTCCTTCGCGAAGATCATCACCAGCTGGTTTGCCCGTTAACTCTGGATCTCCAAATACGCCAAGTAAATCATCACGTAATTGAAAAGCTTCACCTAGTGGCAATCCATAAGCAGAATAATGTGATGTCACTTGTGCGAGATGGTCCTTATCTGTAGTTGCAAGAGAAGCACCGAAATGAAGTGGACGCTCAATTGTGTATTTGCCAGATTTGTAACGCGCGATTGTCAGTGCACGTTCTACGGTGTGCGAACTTCTCGTTTGTTCGTATATATCCAGGAATTGTCCAGCCATGAGTTCAACGCGCATTTCATCGTGTACTGCCAGAACTTGAGGCAGTAAGTTGTTGTTGATTCCACTTTGATGAAGTGCAAGGTCTGAATATACGAGGGCAAGATCACCCAAAAGAATTGCTGCAGCTTGTCCAAAACCAACCGAAGAGCCGACTGCACTCTCATTTGAATGTAATTTTTCAAAGTGTTTATGAATCGCTGGTTTTCCTCGACGAGTATCAGATCCATCCATCAAGTCATCATGGATGAGTGCACATGCTTGTAATAATTCAAGACTTGCACATGCACGAATAACTTCTTGGCTATGCGTGCCACCGGCACCAATAAATCCAAAGTACGCAAAGAGTGGACGCAATCTCTTTCCACCATCTAATAGAAATGATGAGAGCGCATCTGATGCGGGCACGAGTTCGCTGCCGATGGATTCTAAATAAGTTTTTTGGGCGCTTAGAAAAGTTGCGAGCTCGCCCTCAATTAGCGTGCGAATCGCAGCAGGTGTTGCACTATTCTCATTAGCCACGCGGTAACGGTACCCTGCGTCTTACTCCTAGTCATTTTAAGAAAGGTCCATGTCAGTGATTACGCGCGAGCAATTTAGAGATCAATGGAGTGAACTCCATAACTCTGCGCCAACAACTGGCATTGTGGGCAGATGGCTCTCAATTTCATACAGATTTGGGTTGCTCTGCACGTTGCTTCGAATAACGCCGAATGTGTTAACCACTTTGGGATTAGTAAGTGCGATAGGCGTAGCGCTCACATCGCAATCCCTGTGGGCTATAGCACTGATTGTGATCTCTTTATTTTTTGATGGCATTGACGGAAGTGTGGCAATTTTCCAAAATCGAACTTCGAATTGGGGAGCACTACTTGATTCAGTCGTTGATCGAATCAGTGAAGCACTCTGGCTATATGCACTTTATGTCATTGGTGTTCCAGCGTATTTGTGCATCGCGTTGTGGCTCGTTGCATCAATACAGGAATATATGCGCGCACGAGTTTCATCTCTAGGAGTTAAAGACCTTGGACTCGTAACCATTACAGAAAGACCAGTGCGCGCAAGTTTTATTTTTATAGTATTAATTGCGTGGCATTTAGATTTGCCGGGCATTGAAATTGCAACGTGGGTATTTCTTGGAGCGTCACTATTTAGTGCAGTAAGCGTGATGCGTTTTGCGTATTCCCGATTGCGTTAGCAACAATTTCAGCGCTCAGTCCAACTAACGGTAATCCACCACCAGGATGAGCTGATCCACCAACACAATACAAACCCTTGAGTGGTGAACGGTTACGAGCACGTAAGAACGCAGATTGCGCGCCATTACTTGATGTTCCATAAATTGCTCCACCTGGGGCACTAACACTTTTTTCTAGATCAGCCGGAGTTCGTATTTCTAGAACATCAAGGCGATCACGAATTGAAATACCACGGGCTTCAATCTGATCGATAATCGAGTTTGCATATTCGCGATTGAATTCAGGATCGTTCCAATTCCATCCATTTTTTCCATTGGCATCATGTACAGGAGCATTGACCAAAACATAGATCGATTGTGCGCCTAATTCTTTAACCATTGCTGAATCATTTGGTGCGCATAAATAGATTGTGGGATCTTTCACCGGCGTTTGCGTTGTAAAAATTGCATCAAATTCTGCGTCGTAGTTCTCTGGGAAAAGTATGGTGTGATGATTTAGATCCGTTGATGTTTCATCTGGACGAAGCCCCAATAAGAGTGAAAATCCAGCAAGTGATTGCGTGCTCTTAGCGATTCGCTTGCGTGCACCCTTAATCTTTCTGACCTTGCCACTTATCAGTGAGTTATAAACAAGTGAGGCATCAGCATTTGCCACAACAATAGAGCTTTCAATTTTTCGTCCATCCTTCATGGTTACTCCAGTTGCGCGTCCTTTGTTGTGATTGATCTCTGCAACTGGTGAATCAAATTCAAATACAACTCCAAGATCTAGACAGCGCTGATAAACGGCCTGGGAGAGTTGCCCTACTCCGCCGGTGATATGCCACGCACCAAATGCTTCTTCAACAAAGGCGATTGTCGAAAGCACTGCTGGAGCTAACCGAGGATCTGATCCGCTGTATGTCGCATACCGATCAAGGATGTATCGAAGATGTTTATCCGGCAGCAATTCATTTGCTAAATCTCGAAGTGATTTCCAAGGAGCGATAACTCTTAAATCGCGCAGAAGAGTTGGTCGCTTGATGAGTGAAAAAATTGATTTAAGTTCTGATTCAACAAATGGTTCGCGAGAGACATCCCACATTCGTTCGGCGCGCTTAATGAGTGCATCCCATTGCGCTGCAACTTCTGGACCAAGCACTCGAGTGATTTCTTCTTGAGTTTTGTGATGCGCAAGGTTTGCAAATTTTAGAGAAACTCCATCGTGGAAACGGTAATCAAATGCTGGATCAACAGGTTTCACATCTAATACTTGTCCTAGATGTTTGCCGGTGCGTGCAAAAAAATCACGATAGACAGCAGGTAACGTCAGCAGGGAAGGCCCCGTATCAAATGCGTATTTACCAATCCACTCTGTGCGGCACTTACCGCCAGGTTTATCTGAACTTTCAAGCACGCGAACAACATGACCTTGGCGAGCTAAACGAGCAGCGGTGCACATTCCACCCATGCCAGCGCCAATAACAATTACTTCTGGTTGGCTCATACGGTGCGACCTTTCCATTGGATGCGACCGCGCATGAGCCATGAATAAATGATCAGGTAGACAAGTAAGGCAGCAGAAATCGGATGCAGTAGTGAATCAAATAAGTTTGCACGAGTAATCCGGGCGCTAATGATTCGAGATAGAAGTACGGCTTCGAAGGCATACCATCCCAAAGATGAGCCACTTGCAGCAGCGATTAAGGGAACAATTCCGGTAAGAATAAGTAGTGAAATTGCTATGAAAGATCCGAAGAGACCTCCAAAACCTTTCCACAGGGATTTTGCATAACCATTTTCCAACTCTTGCCAGGATGAGTACATGTGACACTGCGCAATGAGTGCACCATTTCCAACAGTTCCCTTAAATTTATTACGAAGCAGCACTCTTGCCATCTGCATGTCATCTAGTACTTCTGACTTAATTGAAGAGTATCCACCGCTTTTTTCTAAAGCGCTTTTCTTGAGCACAAAGAATTGACCATTGGCCACAGCAAAAGCTGGATTCGTTGAACGTTTAGCAATTGCAAGAGGTACAGATGAAAGCCAAGACCATTGCAGTAGTGGTTGAATCATTCGTTCGCTAAAAGTGCGTGCAACTTGAGATGGATATGGTGAGAAGAAGTCCAAATTATTCTTGTGCATCGCAGTAACCGCAGCGGCAATGCCGGTTGAAGCCAGACGAACATCCGCGTCAATGCCGATCAGAATCTCACCTGAGGCAGATTCACTGAGTTGGGCAAGTGCCCACGGTTTTCCTAGCCATCCCTCCGGCAAGGCCGAACCCTGCATAATTTTAAATCGTGAATCACCTCGAGCAGTAGATTTGATTAATTCATAGGTTTTATCAGTTGAATTATCGTTAAGGATAAGAAATTCGACATGAGATAAATTCTCTTGAGCGGCCAAAGTTTCGATAATGGCCACTGCATTTTCTTCTTCGTTTCGAAGCGGGACAAGGACGCTTATTTTCTCTTTCACTTGCTCGGCTATGCGTGGAGTGATTAATGAAAAATTGTTAAGAATTGTAAATAGCAGAGCAATGAGAGAAAAACCTAGTGAAATTTCAAGCATGAGAAAGACTTACGGACGCCCGAGCCAGCGCGAAAATGCATACGGTAGGAAGAAGAGTCCAAAAGCGATTCCACCGATTAATGCAACCCCAGGACGGTTAAAGAAAAATAGATTAGAAACTAAACCCGCAAAAAAAGTCCATCCTAAAAATAGATCCACTGCGCCAAAACTTGCACTTGATTTTCTGCGATCACGTGGCAGTACTTGATGCAAAATTGCGATCAGCGCCATACCCGCCGACAGCCATCCAACGGTATTTGAAAGTGGTATTTCTGGTTGGAATGGAACGTGTGCTCCATCAAAAGTCCATCTCCAACGATTGGCAGCAACCATTTGTGGGTCTAAAAATAAATCCCAAGCAGCCATTGCAAATCCACCATAAAGAAATACCCAGTTACCAGCAACGCGACGGGCTGCAACTAAAACTGGATGAGCCATCATTACCCACGCAAATGGAACAACGTATGGAACACCTGCAATTGTGTGACCAAGTGAAGGATCGTATTCATATGTGCCAAATGGCCATCCTGTTTTAACACCGACTGATTCAACAATGAGTGCAAAAATGATTGTCGTTCCAAGGTAAGTAAATGCGTATTGAGCTCCGTATGCCAAAAGTGCATGCAACGCCATTGCACCCGCTGCCCAATACACCGTTGCGATCGTTACAACGCGCAAAGTTTCACCATCAATAAGTGGATAAATTATTTGTAATCCAATTGCAATACCCAGAACTATGCCGAGAAGCGTTTTGGAACGAAAAGAAATTCCGCTCCTGCGATTTCTGCGGGGTGAGTAATGGCGAATCGACATGGCGTAATTCTGCCCTAGTTCGCCTGCTTGGCCACCATTGACCCACGCTCCTCGCGCACACTGAAGCGTGCGAAGAGTTCTTCGGCGTACCACTGAAATTTCTCTGTGTCTGCAATGGCCTTGGTATGCGCCTCGCCCTTATATGCAAAATTTCTTATATCACTCGCGCTTTGCCACAAAGAAAAAGTGCCCTGTAATCCAATCGGTGCTTCACCAATACCAATAGCTGCAAGTAGACCTGTACTTCCATGAAGCGATGCGGTCACAGGTGGAACTGATGCAAAGAATCTAGATGTATGAGTCGCTTTAATGCGCGCACGAGTTATGGCCGCAATTTTTCCATCGGTCGAAACATTTTCTTTTACTTTAAATGGTTCGCGTCTACTCCATTTTCCATGGGAAGAAATTGGATCAAGCAGAATGCGATATTCATTGGTGCTTATTTTTCTCCATTGTTTAACGATGGAAGATTGATCCAGTGCTGATAATTGATTTTCATCAATAACAACTAAAAATCCCCACCGATGAATATCGGCATCTCTCGGGGTAAAAGTTTCACCTTTGCCGGCGCCCAATAACTTTGCAAAGCTCACGCCCTTAAATCTGCGTAAACGTCCACGATCTACGGCCATTGCCCAAATAGCAAAGGGCAGCGATCGAGTCGGTGTGTTAAAAAAGTAGAGCGCAGTAACCATTAGCGAGATTGCGTGGTTTCAAGAATGTGTCGAGTAACTGTTGTTGGGTGATCCCACATCGGCGCATGCCCACAATTTTCAATGACAAACCACTTGCTATGAGATGGAACAACAGAGCGTTCTTGGCAATTAGATGCCGGCAAAGTGTTATCGGAATCTCCAAAGACAATCGTCACTGGAATCGAATGGGGAATTGGTGAATCAAATCTTTTTTTCAGCATTCCATCCCACGCGGGGAAGTATCCACTTGCAGCTCCCATTGCAAGGGATGCATCAAGACATGTTTCATAACTCAAATTGCGCCAGAGAGGGCTGACATCTGCGAAGCCAAGTTTTCTGCCCCATTCATATCGCAATGCAACAGGTGTTAACGGCCGTGTTGTTTTTGCAATTGCTCGCAGCAATGCAGTTCCGGGATAACGCGCGGTATATGGAGCAAGCCACAAACCAGCAGGTGCCAAACCCGTAAAAGATAAAACGCGGCCACTATGTTTGGCAGCCACTTCAAGTCCAACCCAACCACCTAAAGAGTTTCCGCACAGGTGAAACTTTTCTATTCCAAGTTCACTCATGGTTTCGCACACTGCATCGCCCATAGAACGTGGATCCATTGCTTGCGAAATAGACATGGGAGTTTTTCCATGTCCTGGCAGATCAAGAGTGATAACAGTTAAGTGTCTGGTTAATTCAGGAATTATTAGTTTCCACGCAGTGGCAGCAGAGCCCATTCCATGAATAAGTACTACAGCGTCACTTCCTGCTGGACCGTTGAATTTTTCACTATCTAAAATCATTTATCTCTAACCTGTTTTGAACCAATGAAAAAGGCCACAGAAATGATTGCCGCTGGGATTACGTTAATTTGTTCTTGAGAAGAACGTGAAATGGCATTCATGAAAATACTGACTAGACCCAGATAGGCAAAGAGTTTTGGCGCCCAGATTGGCTTGACCGGCCTATTTTGCAATAACTGAAGATAAATAAATACTTGATACACAAGTACGAAAGTTTGGCTGACATAGAGAATTCTTATTGATGTTGGAAAAGATTCGAATTGTCCACCTGCAGCTCTAGGTAATGCATAATCCATGTTCAGAACTACTCCTAGAACCAGAATTAAGTTCCAAATGAATGAGAGCAAGACTGCCGCACTGAATAATCTCTTCACAGATTCATTCTCCTACATCCATTTGGTATGTCTCTCATTTCTGCTCAATCAAATCCCATTTATTTCCGAACAGATCTTTAAAGACAACAACTTGACCATAAGCCTCCTGGCGAGGGGATTCAATGAATTCAATCCCTCGGGAAGTGTAGGTTTCAAAAGTTTCGGCAAAATTGGTCGTATACATAAAGTAGCCAACCCGGCCACCTGTTGAGTTGCCGATAGCAGATCGTTGTTGATCGTTTGCAGCCTTAGCTAAAAGAATCCGTGCTCCTTCTTTGCTTGGCGCAACTACGACCCATCTTTTCTCAGGAGAGATTACCTTGTCTTCAATTAAGCTGAAGTCAAGATCATTCACATAATGTGAAATAGCAACGTCATAATCATCGATCACAATTGTGACCATTCCCAAGGTAATCATGATCAGTCGCCTACGACCATAGATGTTGCACCAGTGCAAGCAATCAGTTCGGCATACGTCGTTGGAAACACAGAATGCGGATGCCCGGCCGCTGCCCACACGACGTCATAGTCATCCAGAGCTTTGTCAATCAAAATTGTTGCTTTCGATACCCAACCAATAGGAGATACGCCACCAATTGAAAATCCTGATTTTTCCTTTACGTAATCTGCATCAACTCTATGTAATTTACTTTGACTTAAATTTTTTGCAACAAGGTCAGTATCAACTTTATGGCGACCGCTAGTGATCACAAGAAGTGGGGATTCATCATCTAGTTTGAAAACAATGGATGATGCAACCTGGCCAACTTCGATACCTAATGCATCAGCTGCTTCTTTGGCTGTTCGGGCGCTATCAGCCAGTGCGGTTATTTCACCACTCATACCAAGTTCTTTCATCAGTGATTGCACGCGCTGAACTGAAGAGTTTTCAAATATCGCAGACATAGGCGAACTTTAGAGCATTAGATTAATTATTAGCGAAAACTTTGACCGAACCCTTGTAGCAAGCAACCCACGTACGTGCAGTGGGTGCGTCATAGGAGATTCCAATTGGCTCAGAGCAGACTTTGATGGTTTGCAGAACCTTGAGATCGGATGTACGTACCTTTGAAATTGTGCCACTTTTAAAGTTGGTGACAAAGAGTGCTGTTCCATCTGATGAAATATCTAGGCTACGTGCAGCATTTCCTACCTTAGTTTTTCCAAGTGACTTATCTGCAACCAAGTCCCAAGCCGCAATTTGTCCGGAGACATTTAATGTGGCGTACAAAGTTTTATTATCTGGAGACAGAACGAGTGCTCTTGGATTTGATCCAATCGGAATGTATGTATGTTCGAAGTTGGCAAGGTTTATGCGGTGCAACCTATTGCCGCCCATTTCAGCAACGTATGCAAATGCGCTGTCATTAGTCACCACAATTCCACGTGGATAGCGACCGATTTTTATACTCTGCACAACTTTTTGTTCTGCAACTGAAATAACGGAGAGCGTGTAAGAGCACCAGTTAGAGACCAATATGTATTTGTTATCGGGAGTAACTTTGACAACCTTTGGTACTGATCCAACGGGGTAGACCGCATCAATCTCGTAGGTACTCAGATCAATTCGTGAAAGAAAACTCGTGTCATAGCCTGAAGCAGGTGAGCACGTGTCATGGCCTTCTTTGGAAAATCCCTTGCCATACATCGCATAATTAGTGAAGTACAGATATTTGCCATCGGGAGAGAACGCGCCTTCAACAGGAGCACCGCGATATGTGCCACTGTATTTTGTGTATCCAAAAGATTTGAGATCCACGCTATCTTTTACTGTAGAAAGTAACTCCAAAGTTTTTGAATCAAAAATAGAGACCGTGTGGTTGTACATCATGTTGTGTGCGCTAACTAATCCAGTTCCGGAAGAGAGAACTGATTTAGGACTTAAATTTCCTGAGAATGTTTTAACTAGATTCATCCGCGTATCTTGCGAAAGTGGCTCAGAGCTATGTGCCAGGGGAGTCGATGCAAAAGCAATAATGCATAGTGCAATGAATGATTTTCGCAGTGACATGAGAGTAAGAATAGTAGGGTTACCCAATGAAAATTCTCACACCCGTTGAGATTGCGCAGCAATCAAAGAGTGCGCTGTGGGCTTGCTTTGCCATCATGGGTATTGCATCAATGGGTTGGGTCGCACGAATTCCTGAAATTAAAGATGCTAATGGTTTAAATAATGCGCAGTTCGGCTTGGTCCTGCTTGCGAGTTCATTGGGGTCTATTACCGGAGCGCAATTAGCAGGTCGATTAGTTCACACATATGGATCACGAAGAGTTCTCTTTGTTTCAACAATATTGCTACCTGCTGGCTTATGTGCAATTGGTTTTTCAACGGTTCCACTATTTCTAGCCTTCGCACTTTTCTTGATGGGTTTTGGATATTCAAGTACCGACGTTGCACTCAATACACAAGCAGTGGCTGTCGAAAAAATTCTGCAAGCCCGCAGTATGTCTTCCTTTCATGCACTCTGGAGTGTTGGAGCTTTTTCAACAACTGTTTTAGGTGGCTCGGTTGCACGCGTACTTTCTCCTCAAGTGAACTTGGGTGCTGTTTCAGTTCTGTGTATCGCAGCGTTCTTACCTTGCGTTGCTCGGTTAATTCCTGAAAATTTAGATGGCCATCAAGGTGAGGATGAAACAACCGCCAAGATCGCACTCTTTGGAAAATCTGTCACGTCATTGTGGTTTATCGGATTTGGTTTATTGGCTGCGTTAATTGCAGAGGGATCTGCAAGTGATTGGGGAGCACTTTTATTACGAGATGACATGGGAGTTGGAAAAGGCATTAATGCCTCGGCGTATGCATCCTTTGCTCTAGCAATGATTACTGCACGTTTTCTAGGTGATCGCGCACTCGATCACTTTGGTCCAGCACGTTTAGTACGTATGTGTGGTTATTTCGGAGCAATCGGATGGGCTGCAAGTATTGCAATTGCAGTACCACTGTCAGATGCGCATCCGTTAGTAGCCCTTGTGATTATCAACCTAGGCTTTGTTATTGCCGGCCTAGCGATAGGACCAATGTTTCCGGCTTTTATTTTGGCAGCAAGTTCGATTCCTGGAATAGCGCCCTCCGTATCTAGTGCACGTGCATTTGTGATCGGTCTATCTGGATTCTTTATTGGACCTTCAATTATTGGATTCCTCGCAGAAGGTACTTCTATTTCGATAGCAATGGGTTTTCCTATACTGGCACTTGTTGCTGCTGGTTTTCTTTCCCGAGTTATTAAGTAAAGCAAAAAGCCCCCAGCACGCGCTGAGGGCTTTTTGTAAGTACGGCTTATTTGCTGAAGAAACTAATGTTTCCTACGTGTGGACCAAAATCTGATCCAGAAATTGTTCCACTTGCAATAAGTGCGAACAGGATTAGTGCTGCTCCACCAAGTGCAAGATCTTTATTGAATGCAATTTGCTCGTTCATCTTTGCTGTTGCATCGGTTTCTTTCCAGTATGCGTGGAAGATGATTCCTGCAAGAATTACCGTGATAGCAATTAATAGCGCACCAAGATCAACCCATAGGCCGATGGCGATATAAATTCCACCGAGTAAGAAGAAGAGGCCGCTGATAAGAACTCCGAACTTTGCAGCAGGAAGTTTCTTGTACTTTGCATATCCAGTCATTGCTTCAAGCTTTGCAAAGTGACCAATGCCTGAACCAATAAATAGCGCTGCAAATAGCAGGCGACCGATGAGTGTTACTACGTCCATGTTTCTCCTCTGTAGGTATGTGCTGTGAACTAACAAGTCCAAGGTATGCCAAAGTAGTTGAAACTTCAACTATCTACGCTTGCTCTAAGCGTGTCGCACACGGGGCTTGCGCCTGTCAGTCCTAGGGACTATTTTTCGAACATCTGTTCGAATTATCCACACCCTAGTAAGAAAGAGTCCCGCGATGGCCGCCGTGCATGTAAGAGCCCAGATTGCCCAACCAGGTGAAGTTTTATCTGATGGCACTTCTGGTCCTATCGAATTCACTTTCGCTGGAAAGCGTTTTCGTATTCACGCAGTTCTTTCACGGTGGTGCGAAGCAGGTGGTTGGTGGAACCGAATTAGTGATGGCAACTTTCACCCCGATGATCAAGCGCGCGCAGTATGGAAAGTAGAAGCTGCACCGATTGGCACATTGCAAACATTTGAACTCGAACGAGATGACATCACCGGTGCATGGATTATTAAAGCGATATGAGTTTTATTCACTTACATACTGCCAGTGCATTCTCACTTAAGTACGGCACTACACAACCAGGCGATCTTGTCGCACGTGCCAGTCAACTAGAAGCACCCGCACTTGCCTTAACTGATCGCGATGGTCTCTTAGGTGCAATTCGATTTACAAAAGCCTGTCTTGAATACGGCATTGCTCCAATCATCGGAGTCAATCTTGCTATTGATCTCAAGATGAATCGCGGAGAAGAGCAGAAAAAATTACCTCGATTAACCATCATTGCCGGTAGCGATGGGGGATGGCGCAACCTTGTCCGGCTCATGACATCGCTTAATTTATCTACTGGTGCACCTGTCTTAACCCTTGATTTTCTTGAACGCTTTGGGCAATACACAGACAAGCTCTATGTTCTACACGGGCTTGATGCACCTATTGCACCTGCAATTGCTGCACATCGCACAGATAACGCGCTAGCTATATTTAATAAGACCCGTGATTACTTTAAAGCCCATGCAATCGAATGTGTTTCACACCTAGCAAAAGGCGATGGTCCTGGATCTATTACTCATGCAGGCCGCTCACTAATCTTTGCTCGAGATCACGATATTGATGCTGTTATTACAAATGCTGCACGAATGCGTGGACCAGAAGATGGACCAGTTGCAGATATTTTGGATTGTGCTCGCCAACTAGTTCCGCTACATCCTCGTCATATAGGGCGAACAAATGCTGAGGCATATCTCAAATCAACACCAGAGATGCACGCACTCGCTGATGAAATTGCACGCGCAGGGGGCGAACGCAATGCACGTGCACTTCTTTCTACAACGCGTGCATGGGCAGAACAAACATTGCTATCACCCACACGAGATATTGGTCTTGGTTCGATTCATTTACCTGAAGCACATGTTGTTGGAGTAGAAAATGCCCAAGAGATGCGATCACTCTTGCGTCACAGATCGGAGGCAAAAATCAATTGGAGATACAGCGGTACACAAGCAGTTAAAAACGCTCGCGAAAGACTTGATGACGAACTCGCAACAGTTGCAACCCTTGGTTACGAGTCATATTTTCTTACCGTCGCTGACATTGCAGACATGGCACGCGAACGTGGCATTCGTGTATCGGCGCGTGGTTCTGGAGCGGGATCTCTTATCTGTCACTTACTTGGTATCTCAGGAGTTGATCCACTTGCACATGGATTACTGATGGAACGCTTTTGTTCACCACTTCGCCGGGCTCTGCCTGATATTGATATTGATGTCGAATCACACCGTCGTTTAGAAATTTATGATCTGGTCTTTCAAAAATATGCAGATCCGCGGTGGGATGTTCCTGGCAATCAATCGCGATGTGCAACTGTTGCAAGTTTTGATACCTATCGCACTCGTCAGAGTATTCGTGACGCAGGTGCCGCCTTAGGACTACCGGCTGCTGAAATTAATCTCATTGCTAAATCACCATATGGCTTGCGTGAAAAAAACGTTAAGACGCCTTTAGCAAAGATGGTTATCACAATGGCTAGACGCCTAGAAGGTTTGCCGCGGCACTTATCAATGCATCCATGTGCAATTGTTTTATCTAACGGGGGACTACTCGATCGCGTACCGCTACAACGAAATGCCAGCGGTTATCCAATGGTGGAATTTGATAAAGATGATGTCGAAGATGTTGGCTTACTTAAGTTAGACATTCTTGGGGTGCGCATGCAGTCATCCATCTCCTATGCGCTCAGCGAAATCTCTCGAGTCCATAACGAAGAGGTAGATATTGATGCGATTGCACTTGATGATCCGCATACATACGAACTTATTCAATCCACAAAAACAATCGGCATCTTTCAGATAGAAAGCCCAGGACAACGCGAACTCGTCGGCAAATTAGAGCCACAGACTTTTACAGATTTGATTATTGATATTTCACTCTTTCGTCCCGGTCCAGTAAAGAGTGACATGATTTCGCCTTTTCTAAAATCGCGACATGGCTGGAGTGCGCGCAAGATTATTCATCCTGATCTGTACGCAATATTGCGCGATACCGAAGGCGTTGTTGTCTTTCACGAACAAGTTATTTCCATCATCGCCACTATGACGCACTGCTCATTGGCGCACGCTGATGAAATGCGCCGAGCCCTCGGAGATCGCCAAGGTCAACAGAAGGTCTGCGATTGGTTTTATCCAGCTGCAACTGAACACGGTTATTCACCAGAAGTAATCAATGAAGTCTGGGAAGTTCTTCGTGCATTTGCATCCTTTGGTTTTTGTAAGGCGCATGCTGCAGCTTTTGCATTTCCAACGTATCAATCTGCATGGCTTAAGACGCATTACCCAGCAGCATTTCTAGCCGGCGTTCTTACTCACGATCCCGGCATGTATCCCAAGCGGTTGATCTTGGATGAAGTACGACAGATGGGTATTTCAATTGCGCCCCTTGATGTTAATAATTCGGATCAGAGCTACCGAGTAGAAATTGCAGAAGATGGCACCCAAAGTATTCGTATTGCGCTTTCAACTATTAATGGAATTAGCACCGAAGAGATTGAAAACATTATTGCGGCTAGACCATATAAAGATTTGGCAGATTTTTATTATCGCTCCGGTGCATCCCAGCCCATCATCGAATCCTTAATCCTTACGGGTGCATTTGATCGATTACATGCAATTACCGATACTGGCGTGATCAATCGTCGAGATTTATTACTTCATTTTTCTGATCTCATAAAAGGTCCAACAATGCCTAACGCGCTGCGTTCGCAGATGACCTTAGGGTTTGAGGCCCCTGCACTAGAAGCGAGTGGTCTGCCAGATTTAGGTAGCAATGAAAAAGTTGCTCACGAAGTAAAACGACTCGGCATGGACATTACTCACCATATGCTCGAGTTTTATTCTCACTTTCTTAATTCGATAGGCGCCATCAAATCTTCAGATTTACTTGCAGTGCGATCCGCGTCCACTGTTCTAGTTGCTGGAGTCCGTGTATCCATTCAAACTCCGCCTGTACGTTCTGGGAAGCGGGTCATATTTCTTACACTCAATGATGGCCACGGCTGTAGCGATGCAACATTTTTTAGTGATGTAGCCACTGAATATCTCTCAACGATCTACACATCTGAACTTGTCTTATTGCGTGGTGTCACACGACGCACGGGAGCGCGTGGAATATCCATTCGAGCAACAGGCATATGGGACTTGCGCGCTGCTTACGAAAAGTGGAACGCACAGAGAAGTACGCTGGCGATATGAGTACATACGCCACGATTGTTCACGTGGATATGGATGCGTTTTATGCATCCGTTGCCGAACGCGATGATCCAACACTGCGCGGCAAAGCACTCGTAGTTGGCGCAGGTGCGCGCGGGGTTGTTCTTTCGGCAAATTACGAGGCCCGTAAATTTGGAATTCGGGCTGCAATGCCAGTTGGTCGCGCACAACGAATGGCGCCACATGCAATCTTTGTGCCGCCAAATCATGCGCGGTATTCAGAAGTATCAGAAGCCATAATGAAAATATTTGCCGACTTCACACCGCTAGTAGAACCACTCTCACTAGATGAAGCATTCTTAGATGTAACTGGCGCAAGACGTTTACTCGGCACAGGACGCGAGATCGGAACCGAGATTCGAAAGCGAGTATTTGAGCAAGAGGGCATTACATGCTCAGTTGGAATTGCACCATCTAAGTTCATAGCAAAGCTTGCATCCGGACATTGCAAACCAAATGGCTTATTAGAAATCGCACCCGATCGAATACTTACTTTTTTGCACCCATTGCCAGTATCTGCCCTGTGGGGAGTCGGACCAAAGACTGCAGAAACGCTAGAACAACTCGGACTTCGCACCGTTGAAGATGTAGCCAATTTGCCACGTGCAACTCTGATTAGAGCAATAGGCCAAGCAGCTGGTGAAACATTGCACGAACTAGCATGGGGCCGCGATTTTCGTGATGTGACTCCTGAAGATGTAGATAAGAGCATCAGTGCTGCAGAAACATTCGCACATGATTTAGATAATCCAGAAGAGATACTGCAAGAGTTTTTACGGCTGACTCAAAAAGCAACCGCGCGATTACGAGACAAAGGATTATTTGCAAAAACAATTTCAATCAAAGTTCGCTTTGCAGATTTCACAACCATTAACAGATCTAAAACTCTGCCACTTGCTACAGATAGTGCGCACGAGGCTTATGAAGTTGTAAAGGATTTATATACCGCCCTTCGGATAGAACGAGCACGTTTGCGACTTGTTGGAGTCAGTCTTGAAAATCTTGTCAGCGCCGCCCCAGAACAGATGGTTTTAGGGGCTCGAGATAAGGGATGGCGAGATGCTGAGCGCGCTATTGATCGTGCCCGCGCCAGATTTGGGCGTTCGAGTGTGCGTCCAGGGCGCCTGATTGAAAATTCTGAAGCCGAAAACGATGAGTAGCCCACAAAGCAAAGATGTTCTATTGTTGGCCTCGTGCCACTATCAGATCGCGAGCGCAAGTTATTAGCCGAGATGGAGCAAGCTCTATCGGCGGATGATCCACGTCTATCTTCAACTCTGACAGGTACTCGCACATTTCCAGGTCGCACCCGAGTCTTAACTGGTGTCGGGGCGTTGCTCTCAGGTTTGGCAATAATTTTGGGCGGTCTTATTTCACAGACTGTTCCCGTTGGAATCTTGGGCTTTCTGATCGCTCTTACCGGGCTCATCACAGTGCTCTCAGCCATTGGCGGCATTGGCAAAGGTGTTAAAGGCGCTGCAAAGGTGAAAAACACAGGTCTGCGCTCGCGCCTGGAAGAACGGTGGGATCGACGTAACTTCGATAATTAAACGCGCTCGCTCATAGGCCTCCCGAATTCGGGGGGCTTTTTTTGTGCCCTTTTCCATAGAGCAGGTGGGGAGTGCGGGGGAAATTTGTGGGGATAGGTGGTTGAAAATGGAGAAAAAGGGAGTAAAGTGGGGAATGAGCCGTATTTTCACGCTCACGTAGGACACCTTGGGGAAGGGGGCCAGTACAGATGTTTTTGGGTACCCACGAACCACGTCTTGATGAAAAAGGCCGCCTCATACTTCCCGCGAAATTTCGCGAAGAACTTTCTCCTGGTCTAGTAATTACAAAAGGACAAGAACGCTGTCTTTATGTTTTTCCTGCAACTGAATTTGCACACATCACTGAAACGTTGCGACAAGCACCAGTTACTGCAAAAGCTGCACGTGATTACTCACGTGTGATGTTTGCAGGTGCACACGATGAAATTCCTGATCGTCAAGGTCGCATAACAATTCCGCAGAGTTTGCGCACCTATGCAGCACTTGAAAAAGAGTGCGTAGTTATTGGCGCAAATACTCGCGTTGAAATTTGGGATTCAACTTCATGGAATCAATATCTAGCAGATCGTGAAAAGGGTTTTGCTGATGTTTCAGAGGAGGTGTTCCCAGGACTGTTCTAGTCCTTAATAAATAACTCTCATTTGTGGCCACTGCCGACCCTACGACTGCGGCGCCCCTTCCCCGGCGCCGCATAAAACGATCCGTCGGCCGGCAGTGACCAGAGATGAGAGAAAAGAAAAAAACTTTAATAAAAAACGATTGGGGGAGAAGATGATTCAAGCAAGTAATGCGCACCATGTATCTGTAATGCGCGATGAATGTATCAACTTACTTTCTCCTGCTATCGCCTCTCATGGAAAGCCTGTAGTTATTGATGCCACTCTTGGTTTGGGTGGTCACACAGAAGCTCTTCTCGAAAAATTCCCACACCTAGTTGTCATCGGAATTGATCGCGATCTGCAAGCGATCGAGATGGCGAGTGAACGACTTTCTCACTACGGAGCACGATTTATTTCACACCACAGTGTTTTTGATTCAATTTCGGATGTCGCAGAAAAATATGGCTACTCGCATGTGCAAGGAATTCTTTTTGATTTAGGCGTCTCATCACTGCAATTAGATATGGCAGAACGTGGTTTTTCATACGCACACGATGCACCTCTAGATATGCGAATGGATAAGAGCCAAGGTAAGACAGCCGCCGACATTGTTAATACGTATGCACCAGGTGAACTAGTGCGAATCTTGCGCACCTACGGTGAAGAGAAATTTGCTACTCGCATCGTTGAATCGATAGTTAAAGAGCGCGAAAAAGCTCCGCTTAATTCGACATCTCACCTGGCAACACTTGTGAAAAACGCCATTCCAGCTGCTACCCGTCGCACGGGTGGAAATCCAGCGAAGAGAACCTTTCAAGCACTTCGCATCGAAACCAATGACGAACTCGGTGCGATTACTCGCGCAATTCCACAAGCACTCAACCTTCTAGATGTTCACGCCCGACTCGTAGTTATGTCATTTCAATCACTTGAAGATCGAATCGTTAAGAACTTTTTCCAAGAAGCAACAACATCTGGAACACCACAAGGACTTCCAGTTGAAATTGCAGAGTTGGCCGCAAAGTTCACTCTTGTTTTTAATGGCAGCCAGAGTCCAACAGATTCCGAGGTCGAGGAAAACTCACGAGCGGCTTCAGTTCGATTGCGCGCAATTGAAAGGGTGGCTGCATAAATGGCGATGACAGCACTAGCTCCAGCGATATCTAAAACAACTTCACGCGTTGCGCAAAGATCTACTCGCGCTGCCCTTCGAATTGTGGCTGATGCATCTGCTGGCAAGCAAGCCGATCGCCGTTTCTTTGCCTTATTTATTACAGCACTCGGTGCCTCATTTCTTATGGCGCTGCTATTTATCAATACTTTATTGGCACAAGACGCTTTTGAATTATCAAAACTACAAGCTGACTTGAAATTATCTAGTGATCAATATGAAGCGGTTTCACATGAAATTGAACGTGTCTCATCTCCAGCGGTGTTGGCCCACCAGGCCAAAATGCTAGGAATGAAACCTTCGCTCACACCGACATTTTTGAATCTGGATGTGCCACGTGGGTAATTTAAATCTAGCGAAGAAGCGCCTCGTTGTACTCACAATTTTTGCACTCTCATTCATGGTTCTCTTTGCATTTCGACTAGTTCAGGTTCAAGTTATTCAAGCAGGGGATTACAAGATCCGTGCGGTAGATGAAATGCAAAATACACGTTCTATTCCTGCCAAGCGTGGAGATATTACAGATATAAACGGAGTCACATTTGCTAGAAGCGTTGCTGCAATAAATATCGTCGTCGATCAAACTCAGATTTCAGACCCTGCCCGCGTTGCAGCGTTTGCAGCACCGATTCTTAAATTACCTGTAGCAGAAGTACAAACAGCAATCACCGGAAAACTTAAATACAGCATGGTTTTACCTAATGCCCAACCTGCTATTTGGCGTGCACTCATCGATGCGATGGCTACTCACAATGCAGCGCT
>Ga0209296_1000501_pt1 | contig 34178 bp, 31 predicted proteins | sample S_130206_EF_Meta_FD_187319 | JGI IMG/M metagenome (GOLD analysis project Ga0209296, IMG submission 187319) | Freshwater microbial communities from Lake Simoncouche, Canada to study carbon cycling - S_130206_EF_MetaG (SPAdes) (version 2) | ecosystem: Environmental > Aquatic > Freshwater > Lake ... | reverse complement strand
TTCACCGGCAACCAGTTCGATCAGCGCGGCACTGGCTTCGCCCGAATCGTTGGCGGTCTAGTCGACATTGGAGCGTTCGAAGTACAGCCCGAACCCCCCGCCACCACAACAACTGCGGGAACTGACGAACCCGTCGCTCCCGCGTTCACGGGCTGAGCTACTCCGCTGAGCGGAACGTTCAGGTTCCGGCGAGGCGCTCGACAATTGGCGCAAACGATTCGACGGCATCAGCACCAACGGTGATGTACGACAGTCCCCATCGTTCCCGACGTTCGATAATCGTTTCGCACAGCTGATCAACGGTTCCGGCCAACGCGTGCGGTGACTGCAATGCCTGTGCGCCAGTAAGCCCGAGTGCAGGCGCGACCATTTCAGCGAAGCCTTCGCGATCATCGGTGACGACGGCGAGATGCACACGGGTTTGGAGTTCAAGGTCGTCGTAGCGATCACCCGCAGCATCGGCGATCCACTGCAACTTCTCTTCGGTGGCTTCGGCAGTTGCATTGGGGCCAGCCGATGCATCGATGACGCCAGCAGTGAGCGCAACGTTGATGCCGATGATGTCGGCCTCGCGAGCCGCAATGGTGAGGACTTTCTTGCCACCGCCGCCAATGAGGAACGGAACCGGCGATTGCAATGGTTTGGGCGTTCCTTCGTGACCGGTGATGTTGTAATGGTCGCCGTGAAAATCGACAGGTCCTGTTGCGAACAAGCCCTTGATGATGGTGATGGCTTCGGCCATGCGGTCGATGCGAATGCCTGGGCGATCGAGCGGAATGCCGGCTTGCTCGTAGTCGGTTGTCATCCAACCGGCTCCAATGCCGAACTCGAGGCGACCACCACTTAACAGGTCGATCGTTGCTGCTTCTTTCGCGAGGATCACCGGATGGCGGTAGTCGTTGCACCACACCAACGTGCCGATCTTGAGTGTGGTTGTTGCTTCGGCAGCAGAAACAAGTGCAGGAGTGATTGCGAACTGCGAATCGAGATGGTCTGCGATTGTCAGTGAGTCGTAACCGAGCGATTCGACCTGACGAGCAAGCGCGCGCCACCGATCGCCATCGTCGGCGCTGCCGGTGAAACCGCCGGGCGGTTCACTGGCTTGGATGCTGAATCGAAAGGGCTTCTGGCGGGGGAGTCGAACGCTCATCGCATTGCCGCGCCGGCGTCGATCGGCAAAGTGATGCCGGTAACCATGCGGGCTTCGTCAGAACTGATCCAAAGCAGCGCGTTCGAGATGTCGTCAACTTTCTGCGCGCCACCATCGAGCGGCCGCTGGCCGGTGTAGGCACCCGTGGTGCGCGGATCGTCGGCGATGATGCGCTGCACATCGGGGTCGTGGCCCATCACCGTGTCGACCGCGCCGGGGTGAATGGTGTTGACGCGGATGTCGTACTGGCCGACTTCGAGCGTGAGTGAACGCATCAGACCAACGAGGCCATGTTTCGTGGCGGCGTAATGACCGAGGTAGGAATAACCACGAAGGCCAGCAGCGGAACTGATGAAGGTGATGGCGCCACCGTTTCCGGCTTCGATCATTGCGGGCAGTCCTGCTTTGACCGTGCGCCATACACCGGTGAGATTCACATCGAGCACGATCGCCCAATGCTCTTCGGGAACTTCCCAGGTGCGGTAGTAACTCGCGACACCAGCATTGGCGACAATGACATCGAGGCGACCGAAGCGGTCGACACCTTCGGCCACGGCCGCATCAAGAGCGGCCTGATTACGAACATCGGCCACATGGGCGACGATCCCGCGGCCTTCCTTCTCGACCATTCGGGCGGTCTCGTGCAGGTCTTCCTCGGTTGCTGCTTCGTAGGCGACATCGGGAAGGATCGGTGCGCAGGCATCGACGGCGATGATGTTGGCGCCCTCGGCGGCGAACCGTCGGGCATGAGCCCGACCTTGGCCGCGGGCGGCTCCGGTAATCAGTACGACCTTGCCCTCAAAGCGGCCTTCGTTCCTGCTCACGCTTCCCCCTCGGTGAATGTGTCCCTCTTTCCTACTACCTAGAGGGCAGCCGGGGCAGAAGCGTTCTAGCGTTTGGCCATGGCACCTGAGATTGCAGACCCACTCGCTGACTTCACCCGCGGGGCATTTACGCATGAGGGCGAGACCCACGAGGTCTATCGCAGTGGCACCGGGCCAGCGGTCATCGTGATGGCCGAGATTCCCGGTATTACGCCGAAGGTGGCGAACTTCGCCCGTCGAGTTCGTGAGCTGGGTTGCACCGTGTATCTGCCGGTTCTCTTCGGAACGCCTGGGCGCGCCGCGAGTGGCGGCTACATCGCCAAGTCGATGGTCAAGGGTTGTGTGTCGAAGGAGTTCGCGGCGTTCGCCACAGGTAAAACCGAACCGCTGTCGATTTGGTTGCGCGCTCTGGCCCGACATGCACACGCTGAATGTGGAGGCCCTGGAGTCGGGGCGATTGGCATGTGTTTCACCGGTGGTTTCGCGCTGGGCATGACGGTTGAACCATCAGTGATCGCGCCAGTGCTGAGCCAGCCCTCGTTGCCGCTCCCGGTTTCAAAGAAAGCAAAGTCGAGCATTCACCTCTCGTCAGAGGATCTGCGTGTAGTGAAAGAGCGCGTTGCCAATGAAGACATTTGTGTGCTCGGAATGCGTTTCACCAATGATCGTGCGGTTCCGGCAGAACGGTTCGCAACGTTGCGTCGAGAACTAGGTGACGGATTCATTGGCGTCGAAATCGATTCTTCCGATGGCAATGAGTGGGGCAACCCGAAGAACGCGCATTCAGTCGTGACCGAACATTTGGTTGACGAACCCGGTCATCCGACTCGGGCCGCGCTCGATCAGGTTCTTGCGTTCTTCCGTGATCGCCTGTTGAACCCGGCTTGAGACTGCCCAGACCGTCACAAGGCGCCGGTAGGGTGACCGAGCCATGACTTCCCTTTTCGACGACGGTTCGTCGCGCCCGAACTCCGACCTCCTCGAGGGCCTCAATCCTGTCCAGCACGAGGCCGTGACCCATTCCGAAGGCCCGCTGCTCATCATTGCTGGGGCCGGTTCGGGAAAAACTCGTGTGCTCACCCAGCGCATTGCCCATCTGATCCGCGATCTCGGCATCTCGCCGTTCGAAATCCTCGCCATCACCTTCACGAATAAGGCAGCGGGGGAGATGAAAGAGCGCGTTGCTGCGCTCGTCGGTCCTGTGGCCGAAAAGATGTGGGTCTCCACCTTCCACTCGGCTTGCGTGCGCATTCTGCGCCGCGACGGCAGCCGACTCGGCTTTCCGTCTTCGTTCACGATCTACGACCAGTCCGATGCCGAGCGGCTCACCGGTTATTGCGTTCGCGACCTTGGCCTCGACCCGAAGAAGTTCCCTAGCCGTTCGGTGCACGGCGCAATCTCGGCGGCGAAGAACGAAGGGCTCGACCCCGCTGGTTTCGCGGCTCGTGCCGGTTCAATCTTCGATCGCAAGATCGCTGAAGTCTTCGTCGACTACCAAGCGCGCCTGCTGAAAGCCGGCGCCATGGACTTCGACGACTTACTTGTCAACACCGTCAAGTTGTTTCGCGAACACCCCGATGTTCTCGAGACCTACCAACGCCGATTCGGCCACATCCTGGTTGACGAGTACCAGGACACCAACCATGTGCAGAACGAAATGGTGCTCATGCTCGGTGCACAGCATCACAACGTGTGTGTTGTGGGCGATGGCGATCAAAGTGTCTATGGGTGGCGCGGCGCCGACATCACCAACATTCTCGACTTCGAAAATGCGTTCCCCGACACCACCGTGCTGTTGCTTGAACAGAACTATCGCTCAACTCAAACAATTCTCGACGCCGCGAACGCGGTCATCGACAACAACATGTCGCGTCGTCCGAAAGAACTCTGGACCGAAGCAGGTGCTGGTGAAGCAATTATTCGCTACCACGCCGATGACGAAGCCGATGAAGCACAGTGGGTCGCGAATCAACTGAGTCATCTGCATGACAGCGGTCGTCGTTGGGGCGATTGCGCCATCCTCTATCGCACGAATGCACAAAGCCGACTCGTCGAGGAATACCTCATGCGTGTTGGTATTCAGTACAAGGTCATCGGTGGCACGCGCTTTTATGATCGCCGAGAAGTCAAAGATGCACTGGCGTACCTGAAGGTCACAGTGAATCCAGCGGACGAAGTCAGCGTGAAGCGTGTCCTCAATGTTCCCAAGCGCGGCATTGGTGAATCGTCAGTAGGCCGACTCGATGTCTATGCGCGAAGTCACGAACTCACATTCTTTGACGTTCTGCGCGAGGCAGCGGCCGCAGGCGTTACCGGTAAGGCCCTGAAGGGAATTGAACAATTCCTTAAAGTCATCGACGAACTCACGTTGTTTGTCGACAAGGGGCCGGCAGCCGTTATCGAAGCAGCGTTGCAACGTTCGGGATACGTCGAAGAACTCGAGGCTGAACATTCGATCGAATCGGAAGGTCGTCTCGAAAATCTTGCCGAGCTCGTAGGGGCGGCGCGAGATTTTGGTTCTGTCGATGAATTCCTTGAACAAGTAAGCCTTGTTGCCGATACCGATTCGCTCGACGATGACGATTCAGTCGTTGTGCTCATGACATTGCATTCGGCCAAGGGACTCGAATTCCCTTGCGTGTTTCTCATCGGTTTGGAAGACGGAATCTTCCCGCATATGCGCACGCTCGGTGATCCCGATCAACTCGAAGAGGAACGCCGTCTCGCGTATGTCGGCATCACGCGTGCCCGCGAACGTCTCTATCTGAGTCACGCCTGGGCTCGGACCATGTTTGGAAGTACGCAGTACAACCCGCCCAGTCGGTTCCTCGACGAAATTCCCGCAGAGCTCGTTGAGTCAGTGCAGGGGAGTCGTCGTCCATCGAGAAGTTCTTCCGACAGTTCCTCTGGTCGCACATGGGGAGCGAACCGCGGTTCCGGTGGTTCCAGCGGCGGTGGCATCTGGGGCAGTGGTGGGCGCACGCAAAAAGACAACGACGACTGGTCGGGTTCGGTCATCGGTGGCGGTGGGCGATCGCACCGTGACGACGTCATCGATGCGGCGCTGAAGCCCGCTCCTCCGGCTCCGAGTGGGGCCGATGCGATCGGGCTCAAGACCGGTGACGATGTCCGCCACGGCAAGTTTGGCGAAGGCGTGATTTTGGCCATTGAAGGCGCTGGCGATAAGGCCGAGGCCGTCGTGCGTTTCCCGGGATTCGGCGAAAAGCGGCTCCTGCTGGCCTGGGCGCCGCTCGAGAAGTGCTGAGAAAAATGTTTCTGACGACTTGTCAGATCCGTTAGGGTGCCCTAACATTTCACTTGTAAGGCATACCTAACACTCGACCCTCCCGAGGTCCATCATGTTCTCCAACTTCCTTATCGGTCTTCGCGAAGGTCTTGAGGCCTCGCTCATTGTCGGCATCCTTGTGGCGTACCTCGTCAAGACGCGCCGCACCGAACACCTGCGCTTTGTGTGGATCGGGGTCGGCATTGCGGTAGCGGTCAGTCTGGGGTTCGTTGCCATTCTTCAGATCACCTCGAACTCGCTGAGCGACACCGCCGAGGAAGCTTTCGCCGGCATCATGTCGATCCTCACCGTCGTGTTTCTTACTTGGATGATTTTCTGGATGCGCAAGACAGCGCATCTCATCAAAGGTGACCTGCACGAAAAAATGGACTCGGCGGTTGACGTTGGTGGCGTCGCTCTCGCAGCTCTTGCTGCGGTTGCGGTCGGTCGTGAAGGGCTCGAAACCGCGCTGTTCCTCTGGACGAATGATCAAGCAGCTTCGGGAGCTGGTCACCCCGCCATCGGAGGACTGCTCGGCATCCTCGTTGCTGTTGGTCTCGGTTATCTCATTTACAAGCGTGCGGTGAACTTCAATCTCTCAACATTCTTCAAGATCACCGGTGTCCTACTCATCGTGGTCGCAGCGGGTGTTCTCACCTACGCAGTGCATGAGTTCCAGGAACTTGGTTGGCTTCCGGGAGATGAATCGAAAGCATTCAATATTTCATCGTGGTACGACGAATCAGCTTGGTATGGCTCGCTTCTTCGTGGCCTGGTCAATTTCCGAGCAGAAATGTCGGTGCTTCAGGTCTTGGCATGGTTTGCCTACCTGATTCCCACAATGATCCTGTTCTTCTTGCCGTCTGGCTCGACGTCCAAGTCACGGTCGAAAAGCGTCGAAGCTCAAGTAACGGCCTGAAGTTCCCGGCGTCGTTGGATCTTTCCGTCGGTACACCCTGCACTCTTAGCAAAGCGCAAAAACTAAGTTACTTCGGAGTGGTTGACGCGCCCTCGCCGCGAAGGTCGACGATGACTTTGCCTTTGTCGGTGATCGTCACCGGGTAGGCGGGAAGACCGATGCCGTCGCTGGTGATGGTTTCGCCATCGCATGGGTCGCTGAAGCTGGAGAGCGATGGCTGCCATGTGAGCGTGCAGTTACGCGCTTGGCCAGGGCGACGAGCATCGAATGCATACCAACCGGTTGTCACGTCGTCGCCGATGTGTTGCAAGTAAATGTCGCGCTTGCCACTGGAAACGTCGGAGAACAGCAATGGACCGCCATCGGCAATGTTCTGTGCGCGCGCCGATGCGGAACCAGCGTCATAGGTGTCTGACCCGAGCTTCACCTCGACCTTGCCAGATTCAGTCAGAGCGGGGATGGCGACCACAAAGAGAAGGAGGACCAGGACGATCCCAAGCGCTACGCCAGCGACGGCCATCACCACTGATCGAGATGTGCGTTTACGGCTTTCCTGCACGGGCATGGCTCCAGTATCACCCGATCTGGGATCAAAACCGATCACGGAGTGGGCCCGCTTATGCGAAGCGCGCCCGATGTCACTTCCATCGTTTGGGTATCAACCCCAAAGAGTGACTACCTTCTCAGCCGTGGATCTACTCGAATATCAAGGCAAACAGTTCTTCGCCCAGTTCGGCATTCCGGTGTCCGACGGGCGTCCGGTAACGACCGTCGACGAGGCCGTTGCCGCTGCCGAGGCAGTGGGCTATCCCGTCGTCGTCAAGGCCCAGGTGCATGCCGGTGGTCGCGGAAAGGCGGGTGGCGTCAAACTCGCCAACAACGCCGATGAAGTCCGTGAGCACGCAGGCAACATCCTCGGACTCGACATCTCCGGTCACATCACGCGCATCCTCTGGATCGAGATCGCTTCGGATATTTCCGAGGAGTACTACGTCTCCTTCACACTCGATCGCTCGGCCAAGAAGCATCTCGGCATGCTCTCGAAGGAAGGCGGCGTCGAGATCGAACAGGTCGCCGTTGAAAACCCCGACGCGATCGCCAAGATTTGGATCGACCCGGTCGACGGTCTCACCGAAGCGGTGTGTCGCGAGTGGGTGCTTGCTGCCAACCTCAACCCGTCAGTCACCGACGGCGCGGTTGCGCTGCTTCTCAAGCTCTACACCGCCTACACCGATGGCGACGCCGATCTCGCAGAGATCAACCCGCTCATCGTGAAGACCGACGGCAAGGTGCACGCACTCGACGCCAAGGTCACGCTTGATAACAACGCTCAGTACCGTCACGAATGGGACGAGTACGAAGCCACGCAGGTTCGTGACGAACGCGAAGAAGCGGCGCATGCGAAGGGCCTGCAGTACGTGGGCCTCGACGGAACCGTCGGCGTTATTGCCAACGGTGCTGGTCTCGCCATGAGCACGCTCGACGTCGTCAACCAGGCTGGTGGCAAGCCCGCCAACTTCCTCGACATTGGTGGCGGTGCCAACGCTGAAGTTATGGCTGGCGCACTTCAGGTCATCAACGACGATCCGAACGTGAAGTCAATCTTCATCAACATCTTCGGTGGCATCACTCGAGGCGAAGAAGTTGCCAAGGGCATCATCGGCGCACTCGAGATGGTCGACATCGAAGCCCCGATTGTCATTCGTCTCGACGGCACCAATGCCGAAGAGGGCCGTGCGATTCTCGCACCGCATCTCTCCGACAAGCTCGTCAGCAAGCCCACGATGCTCGAAGCCGCTGCGGCCGCTGTCGAACTCGCGAAGAAGAACTGAGGAACCCGTGAGCATCTTCGTAGACGAAAACACCAAGGTCATCTACCAGGGCCTCACCGGTTCGCAGGGACGTTTCTACGGTCTGCGTAATCGCGATTACGGCACCAACGTTGTTGGTGGCACAAACCCTAAGAAGGCCGGCACCGATGTCGACGGCATCCCGGTGTTCGCATCGGTTGCTGACGCAGTAAAAGAAACTGGCGCCAACGCATCGTGCATCTTCATCCCGGCGCCTGGCGTTCGTGACGCAGTCATGGAAGCAGCCGAGGGCGGCGTTGAATTCATCGTGTGCATCACCGAAGGCGTGCCGGCACATGACGAAGCGTGGTTCTTCAACAAACTGAAGCGCGACTTCCCGAACGTGCGCCTGCTCGGCCCGAACTGCCCCGGCATCATCAGCCCCGGAAAGTGCAACATCGGCATCACCGCTGGCGAAATCGCCAAGCCTGGTGGCCCGGTGGGCATCGTGAGCCGCTCCGGCACGCTCACCTACCAAGCACTGTATGAACTCAAACTTCAGGACATCGGCGTCACCACGTGTGTCGGTATCGGTGGCGATCCGGTTCCCGGAACCTCGTTCATCGATTGCCTCGAGGCATTCGAAGCCGACCCCGACACCAAAGCCGTCATGATGATCGGCGAAATTGGTGGTTCGGCTGAAGAAGAAGCAGCCGAGTTCATCAAGAACAAGATGAGCAAGCCGGTTGTTTCCTACGTCGCTGGTGTGACCGCACCCGCCGGAAAGAAGATGGGCCATGCTGGCGCCATCGTCTCCGGGGGCAAGGGCACTGCCGCTGCCAAGATGGAAGCGCTTCAAGCCGCTGGTGTTCGCGTGGGCAAGAACCCCACCGAAGCTGGCGAACTTATGGTCGAAGTTGTTCGGGAGAACGGCTGGGTCTGAGCCCCATCACAGTTGTTGTACGAAGGCCCGGCCATTGCGCCGGGCCTTCGTCGTTTTCTCTAGCGTGTGACTATGAGTGATGCAGGACCTCCACATTTCGTTGCCGGTGAATTTGAGACGCTGCGCGCGTTGTATGACTTTCAGCGCGATTCGTTTGTTCGCAAAGCGTCCGGGGTGAGCGACGAGGCGGCGGCGCTCCAGTTGCTGCCTTCGGACACCACGTTGTTATGGCTGGTGAACCACCTTGCCTTCGTCGAGGAATATTGGTTCCTGCACTGTTTCGCTGGTCAGGAATTTGTCGCCCCCGACTACGACTGCGGTCCCATTGGGGTTTCGCTCGAGCGCTATGCGCTTGCTCGTCAACGAGCCGACGCAGTGCTGGACGTTGCGACTGATCTCGATGCTGAGTGCGTGCAGGTGGGGCGGGGCGACATGGTGAACCTCCGTTGGGTGCTTGGCCACATGCTCGAAGAGGTGGCTCGTCACGCCGGCCACGCCGACATCATTCGAGAACTGCTGGACGGCGAAACCGGTCGGTGATGTTTCCCGTCATGGGCGCTGACTGAGCGGTACTGTCAGCACATGCATGATGTGGTGATCAGTGGGGGACTGGTCGTCGACGGTTTGGGTTCCGAACCGCGGCGAGCCGACGTAGCGATTGATGGCGACACGATTGTTGCGATTGGCGACGACGTTGGCGCGGCAAAACGCACGCTCGATGCCGACGGAAGATTGGTGACGCCTGGTTTCGTCGATGTACACACACACCTCGACGCGCAACTGGCGTGGGACCCAATTGGAACTTCCACGTGTTGGCATGGTGTCACCTCAGTGGTGATGGGCAACTGCGGCATGACGTTCGCTCCGGTAAAGGACGGCGACGCAGAGTTCTTGGCTAAGGCCATGGAATCGGTCGAAGACATTCCCGCTCCTTCAATTCTTGAAGGCATGCCATGGACATGGACAACTCATGGCGACTACCTGCGGTGGTTGGGTAGTGAACCAAAGGGAATGAACTACGGCGGCTTCGTTGGCCACGGTGCTGTTCGCTACTGGGCCATGGGGGATCGATCGCTCGACGCAGGGGCTGATCCCACCGACGAAGAACTTGCAGTGATGGTCGATCTTGTCGATGAAGCAATGCGATCGGGAGCAGTTGGGTTTTCCACTTCGCGCACTGGTCGTCATGTCACTCGCGACGGCCGCAATGTTCCGGGCACCTGGGCGGTGGAGCGCGAACTCGTAGCGTTGTCCTCGGTGTTGCGCACGCATGGTCGCGGCGTACTTGGTTGTGCTCCGCGTTTCGATGGCGAAGGTCCTGGCACCGATCGCGCCCAAAGTGAAGTGGCGATCATGGCGGAGATGAGTCGCGCCGCCGGCCGACCGTTCACTTTTAACCTCACCAACGTGCTCTCGGCTCCCAATCAATGGCGTGAAGTTCTGGATTTCGTTTCAGATGCGAATGCAACGGGTGCGAATCTTCGGCCGCAAACCACCTCTCGCAGCATCGGCGTGATTTTCTCGCTTGCTCATCACACGCCATTTGGTCATTTGCCGGGCTGGAACATTCTTGAAGGTAAGACGCTTGAAGAACGCGTTTCGGTGTTAAGCGACCCTTCCGTGCGCTCCCAGCTCATTGCCGGCGGCGATGGGCCGGCAGGAATCGGCGGCACTCGCGAATATTTCGTGATGATGCCCGACCGTGGCGGGCGTTACGACTGCAATCCTGCGGAAAGTTTGGCGGCCCATGCCGAACGTGGCGGCACAACCGCGGTCGAGGCGTATCTCAATCTGATCGACGAATCGAACGGTGCCGTCACGCTCAATTGGCCGATCCTTAATCAGGACTTCCCGGCTATTTCCGAAATGCTTACCGATCCACGCATGATGCTTGGCCTCGCCGATTCGGGTGCACATGTGGGCCAGATCCTCGATGCCAGCCAGCCCACCTTCTTCCTCTCCTATTGGATTCGCGAGCGTGGCCTGATGTCGATTGGTGAGGGCGTGAACTGCCTCACTGGTCAGCCAGCAGAACTCTTTGGGTTCGGTGACCGCGGCCGTCTCGTCGAAGGAGCGAAGGCCGACGTCAACGTGTTCGACCTCGACTCGTTGTTCCTTCCGCTACCTACCTTTGCGCATGATTTTCCCGGTGGCGCTGGTCGATTCGTACAACGTTCCGAGGGCTATGGCTGGACGCTCGTGAATGGCGAGGTCTTCATGGAGAACGGCGAACACACTGGCGCTCTGACGGGAAAGCCCCTTCTCGCGTCCTGATAGGTTCGGCGGGGTATGCGACTCGCCGTTTTGGCATCAGGAAGCGGAACCATCCTCGATGCCATTTGCGCGGCCGGTGTTCCCGTAGCAACGGTTGTGGTCGATCGGGAATGTGGTGCTCAAGAGGTTGCGGCCCGCAATGGTCTTGAGTGCGAACTCGTTCAGCGCCGCAGTTACGGCAAAGACTTTGACCGCGACGGCTACACCGCCGAACTCCTTGGCGTGCTGTCGGGATGGGATATCGAACTCGTGGCGATGGCCGGTTTTGGCACCATTCTCGGCAAGGGAATGTTCGATGCCTTCCCCGGCCACATCCTCAATACCCACCCCGCGTTGTTGCCATCGTTTCCCGGCTGGCACGGGGTGGAAGACGCACTTGCCTACGGCGTGAAAGTCACTGGTTGCACGGTGCATATTGCAACCGAAGAAGTCGATGCGGGCCCGATTCTCGCCCAAGAGGCAGTCACGGTTGAAGCCGACGACACTGCGGCCACATTGCATGAACGCATCAAAGCCGTTGAGCGCCGCATTTACGTTCGCACCATTTCCGACATCATCGAAAGGGGAAGTGTCCAGTGAGGGCTCTTCTGTCTGTGTACGACAAGTCCGGCATCGTCGAGTTCGCTCGCGAACTGAACGATCTCGGTTGGGACCTCGTTTCGAGCGGCGGTACGGCACGCGTCATCGCTGAAGCCGGCATTCCCGTCACCGACGTCGCCGATCTCACTGGATTCCCGGCCATCCTCGGTCACCGCGTTGTCACGCTGCATCCGAAGATTCACGGCGGCATCCTGGCCGACCCAACCAACGCTGAACATCGCGCCGATATGGAGAAGTACGGCATCGAAGCAATCGACCTTGTCGTTGCGAATCTGTATCCGTTCTCGGCAGAACCTTCGATTGAACTGATCGACATTGGCGGACCAGCAATGGTTCGTGGTTCGGCAAAGAACCATGCGCATGTCGCGATCGTCACCGATCCGTCTCGATACGGCGCAATCGTTTCGGAACTTAAGAGCAGCGGTTCATTGTCGCAAGCAACACGCACGCAACTCGCGCGCGATGCCTTCGCGCACACCGCGGTCTACGACGCGGAAATTCTCGCTTGGTTCGATGCAGGAATGCCGGCCAAGAGCGAAGCAGTTGACGCACCTGCGGAACTTCCGGAAACGCTCACCATTGAACTCAAGCGCGAGCAGGTCCTTCGTTACGGCGAGAACCCACATCAGGTTGGTGCTCGTTACTCCTCCGCAGGCGAGCGTGGTTGGTGGGACAGCGCGCAGCAGCACGGCGGTAAGGAAATGTCCTATCTCAATGTGTACGACACCGAAGCGGCATGGCGTCTTGTCCATTCCATTGGTGAACGTCCCGCTGCGGTCGTCATTAAGCACGCCAACCCATGTGGCGTTGCCGTCGCCGATGACATTTTCACCGCTTACACCCGCGCCCACGAGTGTGATCCGGTCAGTGCCTTCGGCGGCATCATTGCGTTGAATCGAGTGGTGACGCTCGAGGTTGCGCAAGCGATCGCTCCGGTGTTCACCGAAGTTCTGGTTGCGCCTGGCTATGAACCAGACGCGCTCGCAGCGCTGCAAGAAAAGAAAAACCTCCGCATTCTCACTGCTGTTGCACCGGGTGCTCCTGGACTTTCCCTGCGTCCTATCGATGGCGGCTATCTCGTGCAGACGCCCGACCCGGTTACTGATGACAACGCTGGGTGGACGGTTGCGACCGACCGCGCGCCTACCGACGCCGAATGGATCGATCTCATCCTCGCCTGGCAGGTCGTCGCCAAGGTCACCTCGAACGCCATCGTGTTGGTGAAGAGCGGCCAAGCGGTTGGTATCGGTTGTGGTCAGCAGAACCGGCGCGATGCGGGTCATCTTGCAGCTACCAAGGCGGAAGGTCGGGCCAAGGGTGGCGCCTACGCGTCAGATGCGTTCTTCCCCTTCCCCGATGGACTTGACGCTGCGATCGAAGCGGGCGCCACGTGCGTGATTCAGCCGGGCGGTTCGATTCGCGATGAAGAAGTGATTGCCGCTGCAAATGCTGCTGGACTCGCCATGGTCTTCACCAGCGAACGCCATTTCCGGCACTAATTGTTAGTGACATGAAAGAGTCTCAATTATGAGTTGGCTGACCTCACTGCCCGTTTGGGCGATCCTCTTCCTTTCGCTCCTGATCGTTGGCTCTGTTTCTTCCGCGTCATACCTAATCCTGCATAAGAAAACTGGGGAACACCGCGAGCGCACGGGTATGGCGGCCGCTGCATACATGACTGCTCTCGGAAGTCTCTTTGCAATCCTCACTGGTTTCCTCATCAATTCGGAATACGCAACACTGCGTCAAGCCCAAAGCCTGGTTGGCAAAGAAGCAGCGGCTGCAAGTCGTCTCGCATGGGCGACCGAAGCTCTTCCTTCTGTCGACACAGCCTTGGTGCAGCAGAGACTCGGCGTGTACCTCTCGGACTCAGAGGAATCTGATTTCAAAGCCTTCGGAACCGACAAAGCGCAGAATGCTCAGACGTCCGCTGGTTTTGGTTCACTTCGAGAACTGCAATCAGTCTCCTTCACGATCGCGAGCCGCCCTTATGTGGCGTCGGCAACGGCAAATGCCATTGAGGAGTCGATGGCGGATCTGACCGATGCTCGCCGAGAACTTTTGTCTATCGCCGATAGTGAAATGCCTATTGAACTCCTTCTGCTCAGCGCAATCGCGGGATTCGCATTGATCATTAACGCGCTCTTTGTTTCACTTCGCTCGGGTGGCAACACGGTGTACGTGGCTGTCGGCATCATTTTGATTGTTGCTCTTGATCTTGCACTCATTATTGGAATTTCGGCGCCATTCCGAGGGCCATTTGTTGTTGACGCTGGGCCGGTGCAGACAATGGCCACTGAAGTGCAGTCCGGTGTCTACTTGCCGTGGGTGGGGCCAGGTCGGGTCATTGAATCTTCGGCGAAAACCTGTTCTGTCGACGCGTCGAGTTGTGTGCGTATTGCTCCAGGTGAACCGATTCAACTCGCCGCACTGCTGCGCATTGGGAAAGATGCCGACGCTTCTGGTCTCGATGATCTACGAGGCTTCCAACTTGCAGTTGACTATCTCGACGGGAAATTCGATGGCGAAGATGGTCAACTCCTCGGCCATGGCGTCGCGCACTGGGAAGTCGACGATGAATGCTCACCCGAGGGCGGTCGATCGGGTGCAGGTCAGCTTCTGAATGACAAGTCGTTGGTTGCTGTGGTCGGAACCACGTGTTCTGGGGCGGCAAAAGCAGCGATACCTCTTTTCTCCGACGCTGGAGTGTTGATGGTGTCGGGTCAAAACACTGCGCCGGTGCTCACCGTGGACCCTGCAGCGAACAGTACGTATTTTCGAACTGCCCCTAATGACTTGATTCAAGGCTCGGTAGTTGCGGGCTTTGTCGGAGGACAGCTTGGCCTTAGCCATATCGCCATCGTGAGCGACGGTTCGGTTTATTCCGATCAATTGTCAACGGTATTCGAATCTAAAATCGGTTCCTACGGCGTAACACAGACCCAAACGTTCGAATCCAAAGAAGGAAGCGATTACGCCGCAACTGCTGCTGCAATTGCCAATGGCGGATTCGATGGTGTCTATATGCCGGTGAATTCTCCCGTATGCGAAAAATTGATGGATGCGATAGCGGCAAATCCCAGTATGAAGAACTTGCCAGTGATCACAAGCGACGCATGTGTTCTCTCCGGTGTTCTTCCGTCGGCAACAAAAGTCAATGCCTATGGGTCTGGTCCAGATGTCACTGCGTTAGAGAAGCAACCCTTTTACCGTGAGGAATACAAGGGCGCCTATCAGTCGAAATTCGGACAGCCACCTCTGTCGGTGTGGAATACATCGGCGTTCGACTCCGCCAATCTCATTTTTGATGCCATCCAGCGCACGGCGATCGAAACTGCTGATGGGTCACTCTTGATTCCACGGCGCACTCTTGTAGAAGCAATGAAAGCTATTGATGGCTATGTCGGTGTTTCAAACAAGATGGTCTGCACGCCCACTGGTGACTGCGCGCAAGCGGGGACGATCGGTGTCTTTCGGGCACCTGCATGGCCAGTCGGTAGTGGTTCGCAATCAGCCCTGCCTGTGTATTCAAAAACCGAGACCCTCGCGTCAGTCCTGCGAAAAAAGTGACGAAAGCGGTGAGGAGCCACAAATGAAATCACCGGTGCTCGGATTCAGTCATTTGCAGTTATGTGTGCGTGATGTGCGCGCGTCGGTTGATTGGTACTGCGCGGCGCTTGGTATGGAAGTCATGTCGGAACACGGCGATGTGGTCGCGCTTCGCCATCGTGAGGCTCGGCTTGTCATCGTGGTGTCATCAGGCGAACCCGATGTTGGCCATTCACCGATCGATCATCTGGCGTTCGCAGTGGCCGATGGTCCGACGCTCGAAGCATGGGCCGCTCATCTTCGTGAATTGGGACTCGAAGTTCCCGCGGTTGTCGACGAACTCGGCAAGCCGTCGCTGCAGTTGCGTGACCCCGATGGCAATGCCGTCGAGTTAGTCGCGCCGGCGCCTCGCTAAATTGAGAAGTTGAATATGTCGTAGCCCAGTTGGGCGACGAGTGACGCGGTTGCATCGAGAGGTAGCCCAATGACATTTGTGGGACTGCCATCGATTCGATGCACGAAAATCGCTGCAGACCCCTGCATGCCGTAGCCGCCGGCTTTATCGAAAGGTTCGCCCGTGGCGATATACCAGTCGATCCAGGCGTCGGGCACGGGGGCGAAGGTCACGGCGGTGGTTACAACGGTTGACTCTTCTCGGCGAGTGCCGTCGGCTTCGATCAACAATGCACAAACGCCAGTGTGCACGTAGTGCACCGAATCGGAGAGTTTGCGCATGAGGGCGCGCGCGTCGTCTTCGTCAATAGGTTTGCCAAGTAATTCACCATCGAGATCAACGGTGGTGTCGGCGGCTATTACGAGTTCGCTGGCGCCTGCTACCGCTGCTGCCTTCTCGCGTGCGAGTCGCCGCACATAGTCGGCACCGGTTTCACCAGAGTGCACTGATTCATCGATATCGGCCGGACGTACTGCAAAGGACAACCCGAGATCAGCAAGGAGTTCTTGGCGGCGGGGCGAGGCGGAAGCCAATACGAGTTTCATGGTCACAGTTTCATCCACCGCTCACCGAAGCATCGGCAAGGGCGTCGGGCGGGGCCGTGGCTTCGGCGTCGAGCCAGCCGTCAGGGATGATGACTGAGTGCGGGCCGGTTTGCGTGCCGCGGGGGCGAGCGGCAGTTACTGCATCAACGGTGAGTGAATGATCAAGAGCGGCGAGCTGGTCGTCGAGCTCGGCAAACGATGCAACCAATGTCAGTTGGCGGCGCGCCACGGAACCAACGGCGTACCCCGTGAGATACCAACCGAGGTGTTTGCGCATCATCAACATGGCACGGCGTTCGCCAACGGATTCCGCCAAGAGGCGTGCGTGTTCTGCTGCGATCACTGCGACTTCACCAAGTGGTGGTTCGGGCCGCACGGGGCGATCGGCGAAGACATCAGCGAGTTGACCGAAGAACCATGGGCGGCCCAAACAGGCGCGACCAACAACGACACCAGCGCAACCAGTTTGTTCCATCATCAACACCGCATCCTGAGCGGTCCAGATATCGCCATTGCCAAGGACAGGAACATCGGGAACGGCTTCGACGAGCGCGGTGATTGCATCCCAATGGGCGCGACCGGAATAACGCTGAGCAGCGGTGCGGGAATGGAGCGCAACTGCTTTCGCTCCGCTATCGGCGGCGATGCGACCGGCTTCGAGATAGGTGAGGCGTTCATCGTCGAGACCCATGCGCATTTTCACGGTCACTGGCACTCTGCCGCCCGAAGCAGCGTCGGCGGCATCAACCGCGGCGGCAACGATTGCGGCCAGAAGTCGGGGACGAGTGGGCACCGCGGCACCGCCGCCATGGCGCATGACCTTGGGGGCGGGGCAGCCGAAATTGAAATCAAGATGATCAACCCGACCTTCGCCGATGAGGCGCCGAACCGCTTCGGCCACCACGACCGGGTCGGTGCCATAAAGCTGCAGCGATCGGGGAGATTCGTCAGGGGCGAACGAGGCCAACTGCCAACTCTTCTCGCCTCCTTCAAGCAGCCCACGAGCGTTCACCATTTCGCTCACATAGAGCCCGGCCCCGTAGCGGCGACACAGGCGCCGGAAGGCGCTGTTGGTGACACCGGCCATGGGCGCGAGCACGACGGGTGGGTCGACCGTCAAGGGGCCGATGGTGAGAGAGCGCTGCACGAACCGTCACGCTAGCGAGGCCCGGTAGGGTCACCCCTATGACTGCGCAGGTGCTTGACGGGGAACTCGTTGCGGCCGGAATAAAGGCTGATCTGGCCGGTCGGGTCCAGGCCCTCATCGGACGAGGTATCACCCCAGGTCTGGGCACGGTTTTGGTGGGCGACGACGGCCCTTCGTCCAACTACGTTTCGATGAAGCACCGCGATTGCGAGACCCTCGGCATCACTTCGCACCACGCCCAATTGCCCTCCGATGCCACCCAGCAGGACGTTCTCGACGTCATCGCCCGGTTCAACGCCGACCCAGCCGTCGATGCCTATCTCATGCAGTACCCGTTCCCGAAGCATCTCGATTTCGAAGGTGCGCTACTCGAGGTCGACCCTGCAAAAGATGTCGACGGTCTCCATCCGGTGAACCTCGGCCATCTGGTGCAGGGTGTCGATGGTCCACTTCCCTGCACCCCGGCAGGCATTCAAGCATTGTTGGCTCATTACGGCGTGCAGATCGAAGGCCGTCACGTTGTCATCGTTGGTCGCGGTCTCACGATTGGTCGACCGCTGGCGAACCTGCTCACGCTTAAGCGACCAAACGCGAATGCTGCTGTCACTGTCGTGCACACCGGCGTTGCCGACTTGGGCGCGTACACACGTGAAGCCGACATCATCGTTGCTGCCGCTGGTTCACCTGGGCTAATTACAGCCGACATGGTGAAGCCCGGCGCTGCGGTTGTTGCCGCAGGTGTGTCGTTTGAAGGAAAGAAACTCGTTTCCGATGTTGCTGATGAGGTCGCTGAGGTCGCCGGCTGGTTGTCACCGCGCATCGGCGGTGTCGGGCCCATGACTCGCGCAATGTTGCTCGTCAACACTGTCGAGGCCGCCGAACGTCGCGTAGAGCAGGGCTGAACATGGCTCATATCTCCGACCTACTTGCCGCGGGCCGCACCTGTTCGTTTGAGTTCTTCCCACCGAAGACCGACGACGCAGCGCGTGCGCTTGAAGAAACCATTGCTGAACTTGCGCCGCTTGATCCGTCGTTTGTTTCGGTGACTTATGGCGCAGGTGGTTCGACTCGAGAGCGCACTCGCGATGTCGTGATCAACATCGAACGCAACCTCGGGATAACCGCGATGGCGCATCTCACCTGCGTCGGTCATACCCGGGCACAACTTGATTCATTGCTCGACGAATACAAAGCCGCCGGCGTGTCGAACATCCTTGCGCTTGCTGGCGATCCGATTCTCGACGAAGACGGCGTGGTGGCTCCCAGCGAGTTTGAGTTCGCCATGGAACTCGTGGAACTCATCAAGGGAAAGGGCGACTTCTCGATCGGCGTTGCCGCCCATCCCGAGGGTCATCCTCGTTCCGAGGATCTTTATTCCGACCGGCGCCGCTTGGCTGACAAATTGAACGTGGCCGATTTCGCGATCACGCAGTTCTTCTTCGAGGCCGAGCCCTATTTGCGCCTTGTCGAAGGACTTTCCGCATTCGGCTGCGAGAAGCCGGTGTTGCCGGGCATCATGCCGGTCACAAACGCTGCGCAGGTTGTTCGTTTTGCTCAACTTGCTGGTGCAGAGTTTCCGCCGCACCTCGCTACCCGATTCGATGCCATTGCTGACGATGGCGATGCAGTTCGTGCACTTGGTGTGGAGTTGGCCAGCGAACTGTGCCAGCGCTTGCTCGATGAAGGTGCGCCGGGCTTGCACTTCTACACACTCAATCGTTCGACGGCGACTCGCGAAATCGCAGCGAATCTCGGTCTCGGCGACGCTTCGCCCGCTGGCGCGTAAGTCCTCATGGCTTCAGGTGTTCCTGGACTTTTCCGTCGCGGCGCGCGACTCCTCACGAGGTATGTAAAAGCCCACCCGATCCCGTTCATCATCTCGATCTTCGGTGCAGCGATCTATGCCGGCGCTGCGGTCGGAACCACAATCATTCTCGGACGCATCACCAATAACGTGATCGTTCCGACGTTTGAAACCGGTCGACCCACCGCGAAGGCCGTATGGATGAGCGGTCTCGCGCTGCTGCTCGTGGGCCTCTTGCGTGCATCGACGATCATCCTTCGTCGCTACTTTGCTGCATTGCTCACGTTTCGCACGCAGCGCGATTGGCGACGGCGTCTTGCCCATACCTATCTCTCGGTGCCGTTGAAGTATCACCGTGAAACACCAACAGGCGAACTCTTGGCTCATGCCGATGCCGACATCGTCGCTTCAAGCGAAGTCATCAACCCACTCCCATTCAGCATTGGTGTCGTCACCCTGGTGGTCTTCGCCATCATCAGTTTGGCAACGGTTGACTGGTTTCTCATGTTGGTCGCAGTGGTTTTGTTCCCGCTTCTGGCCATCATCAACCGCTTGTACACGACTCGAGCGGAAAAGCCGCTCGGTGAAGTCCAAGAACGCGTTGGTCAAGTCAGCCGGATCGCTCATGAATCGTTCGATGGTGTTTTGGTTGTGAAGACGCTTGGCCGCGAGGACGAGGAAGTCGATCGACTCGAAGTTGCGGCCGATCAGTTGCGAGCATCACGGGTTGGCCTCGGTCGCATTCGTGCAGTGTTCGAACCGATGATCGAAGCGTTACCGAACCTTGGAATTATCGCGTTGCTGCTTATCGGTTCGTGGCAGGTATCGATTGGCCGCCTCAACACCGGCGATATCGTGCAAGCCGCGGCGTTGTTTGGATTACTTGCCTTCCCTATGCGTGTCTTCGGGTACTTCTTGCAGGAGCTTCCTCGAGCAGTGGTCGTGAGTGCGCGCCTCGACAAGGTTGTTGCTGCGCCGCATGAACCGGGTTCGGCCACAGACTCTCCGCCAGCGGTCGCTGATGGTCCGCTCTCGGTTTCGTTCGAAGACGTGTCTTTCCGTTATGGCGACGACCCACCGGTTCTCGACGGACTCAACCTCAACATCGCCGCCGGATCAATTGTGGCGCTCGTTGGCGTTACCGGTTCGGGCAAGTCCACCTTGTGTGAGCTGATTCCGCGCCTCGTCGACCCCGATAGTGGCACTGTGTCGCTCGATGGTGTGGACATTCGAGAGTTTGATCCCATCGCCGTGCGGTCTGAAGTTGCACTCGTCTTTCAGGAAACCTTTCTCTTCGCCGATTCCGTTCGAGAGAACGTGACGCTTGGAGATCCGATTTCCGATGACGAACTCGAGCGGGCGGGGTCGATTGCACATGCCAGTGGTTTCGTCCATCGTCTTCCTGACGGTTGGGACACCGTGGTGGGAGAACGGGGCATCACCCTTTCTGGTGGTCAGCGTCAGCGGCTTGCTCTCACCCGAGCCTTGTTGCGGGGTCCGCGTGTGCTGATCCTTGACGATGCCACGAGCGCTGTTGATCCGGTTATTGAATCGGCGATCCTGCGTGATCTTCGATCCTCGTTGGAGACGACAACGTTGGTCGTTGCCCACCGAGTGTCAACGATTGAACTCGCCGATGAAGTTGTCTTCCTCGACGAAGGCCGCATTGTTGCCACTGGGTCTCATACCGACCTTTTGGCGAGCAACCCCGGCTACGCGCGCCTTGTGCACGCTTATGTCGATCAAGAGTCGATGACGGAAGATCTCGATCATGATGACGCCGCGATTGACGAGAGTGGCGTTTCGTCATGAGCGAAAAGCGAAACCACAGTCGCGACACCGACGGCTCTGCTGATCACGATGAATTGTCGGTAGAGGCCAATGACGAACTTGCAGTGATGGAACACGCGTCAGCCTTTGATGATCCGATTGCACTCGAGCACGAGGCTCTAGCGTCCTTGGCGGAAGAAAACGCCGCGAGCGAACGCCGCTTGCGAGCTATGTCGGTCCTGCGCCGTGGATTCGCGCAAAGCCCTGAACTAGGTCGAGGGCTTCGACTCACTGTGCTTTTTGCCATCATCGGTTCTGTTGGTCGATTGGTTATCCCTGTTCTCATTCAGCAGGTCATCGATAAGGGCCTGTTGGCCGACGAGGGATTCCGCCCGGGCTTCACGATTACCGCGTGTGCTGCAGCTGCAGCGATCGTTATCGGCGTGATGTTGCTGGGGCGGGTCACGTATGTCCGTTTGGTGACAACTGCCGAAATGATGTTGCGCAATCTGCGGGTGCGTACGTTTGCTCATCTCCATCGCTTGCCAATCGCGAATCACGAGTCCACGCGTCGGGGAGAGCTCACTTCGCGAGTCACAAGCGATATCGAAACCATTGCGCGCTTCCTTCAGTACGGCGCAGTGGCATGGATCATCGACTCGGTTGTTGTCATCGGAACGCTGGTTGTGATGAGTTTTTACGCGTGGCAGATGGCGGTGATCACGGTTGTCGCTGCTCTGCCGGTGCTGCCGTTGTTCCGCGTGATGCAACGCCGTCAGTTGAAGGCGTACACAGTCGTGCGAAACCGAGTGGGGACAACGCTTTCTGAAGTGAGTGAATCCGTGCAGGGCGCAGCACCGATTCGCGCTTACGGCCTGCAGCGTCGGTCCCGCGCCCGTCTTGATGAAGCGATTCAGGCCCAGTACAAGTCCGAAATGAGTGCCGCCCGATGGTTCGCGTTCATGTTCCCGTTGGGCGATGCGTTTGGTGGTGTGGCGTTGGCCTCTGTCGCCATGGCCGGCATCTGGTACGGAGAGTCGTGGGGGCTGAATGCCGGCAGCTTGGTGGCCTGTTTATTCCTCGTGCAGTTGATCCTCGGACCAATTGCTGAAATCGGTGAGATTCTCGATCAGACCCAGACCGCCATTGCCGGTTGGTCGAAAGTGCTCGACGTTCTCGACACTCCGATTGATCTTGTGGAACCCGAACCTGGCGTGGCATTGCCAGAAGGCCCGCTCGAAGTAAGAGTCGAGCATCTGGGCTTCACCTATCAAACCGGCGGTCCTGTTTTACAAGATGTGAACATCACGATTCCGGCCGGAACCTCTGTCGCAATCGTGGGTGAAACTGGTTCGGGCAAGACCACGTTTGTGAAGTTGCTCGATCGCCTTGCGGATCCCGTCGAGGGGAAGATCCTCATCGGGGGCCTTGCTCTTGAATCGGTAAACCGAACCTCGCGCACTGAACGTATTCGCATGGTGCCCCAAGATGGATTCATGTTCGACACCTCACTGGGTGAGAACATCGCCATGGGTCGAGTCGGAGCCACCATTGACGATGTGCGTGCTTCGATTACCGAACTCGGGCTGGAAACCTGGGTTGCAGGTTTGCCGAGAGGGCTCGATACCGAAGTGGGGGAGCGTGGCGAAGGTTTGAGCGTCGGTGAACGCCAACTCGTTGCCCTGGCTCGTGCCCAGATGGCCGATCCCGGCTTGCTCATTCTCGATGAGGCCACCAGCGCCGTTGACCCGCGCACCGAACGCGCGCTCACTACTGCGTTACATCGTTTGGCCAAGGGCCGCACCACCATCAGCGTGGCCCATCGTCTGTCGACTGCCGAACAGGCCGATCTTGTGTTGGTCTTCGACGCAGGAGTGTTGGTCGAGCACGGCTCACACGACGAATTGGTGGCACTTGGTGGTCGGTACGCCGAGCTCTATCGATCATGGTTGGGCAATACCGGACAGAAGGCCGTGTAAAAAGTTTCCGAGAACGCCGTATTTCTGATGTACGACGCTCTAGTGTCAGCGCATGGCCAGCAAAGAATTTCACGCAATGCAGGAAGCAATGGCAGCCCGACCCGTTCCGCCGCCCCCTGCTGACATCGCCGAACATCGTTCGCGTATCGACGAGGCCATGGCACAAATGCCACTGGCGGAAGGGACAGTCGCTGAGCCCTTCGTTCGCAGCGGCGTCGCTGGCATCGAGTGTCGACCTGTCGAAGTGGCCGATAACGCTCCGATCGTTCTCTATTTCCATGGCGGCGGTTTCCGTATTGCATCGGCGCTGGCCTATCGCTCCTATGGCTCACACCTTGCCGCGGTACTAGGTGCTCGGGTGTTGCTGGTTGAGTATCGACTCGCTCCCGAGAACAAGTTCCCCAAAGCGGTCGACGATTGCTTCGCTGTGTGGGAATCGCTCCTTGCTGAAGGAATCGACACGGGCCGCATTGTGATTGCTGGTGATTCCGCCGGTGGCGGTCTCGCCGCATCGGTCACCATGCACGCACTTGCCGACGGCGTTCTTCCCGCAGGCGTCATTTGTTGTTCGCCGTGGGTCGATCTCACGATCACTGCCGACACCTACGACACCAACGCAGAATCCGACAAGTTGTTCTCGCGCACCTCAGCCGAAGAAGCAGCGCCGGCCTATCTCGGTAGTGCCGACCCGATGAACCCAATCGCTTCACCGCTATTCGGCGATTGGGACGGCGCGCCGCCGTTACTCATCCTTGTCGGCGATGCCGAGGTGTTGCTCGATGACTCACGCAAACTCGCTGAGGTTGCAAAGGCCGCAGGCGTCGACGTGACGCTCAGCATCTACCCGGAAATGCCACATATCTGGACGATGAGCTACCCGGCATTTCCCGAAGCCGTCGAAGGCGTTACCGAAATGGCCGAGTTCGTCGCCCGCGTTACTGCCTGACGGCTGGGTTTTTCTACTCGCTAGGCAACAGAGAGTGGCGTGATGGCATCAAGCAATGGGCCAATCTCGTCGCGCTCAACTTCGAGATCGAATCGTGATTGCAGATTGATCCAGAACCGATCGCTGGTGCCGAAATAGCGAGCGAGCCGAAGAGATGTATCGGCAGTGATCCGTCGCTTTCCGTGAACGATCTCGTTGATGCGACGTGGCGGGACGCCAATCGACACGGCCACGTGATGTTGGGTTACTCCAAGTGGGAGGAGGAAATCCTCAAGAAGGACTTCGCCGGGGTGGATTGGATCGATTCTTTGATTCATTGCGACACCTTTCAGTGGTAGTCCGTGATTGAGATTTCTTCTGGCCCAGCTTTTGTCCAACGGAAGCAGATTCTCCATTGGTCGTTGACTCGGATGCTGTGTTGTCCTGAACGATTGCCGCTGAGTTTCTCCAACCGGTTTCCAGGAGGGATTCGGAGGTCGGAGAGCGACTCGGCTGCGTCGAGGATTGCGAGTTTGCGAAGAGCAACCCGCTGGAGATCGGAGTGGAATTTTCGAAGGCGTTCACGGTTCCAGACCCTCTCGGTGTCTTTGTCAGCGAACGATTGCAACATGGCCAAAGCATAACGCGTGGCGTCATGAACGCCAAGCGTTATGCGGAATTGATGTTTAGGCGGCTGGGAAACGACCCCGAGATGATCTCGTGGCGATTGCTGCCGCGTCGCGGATCTTGGTTCCGGCGTTGATCACGGTTTCGGCGTCAAGACCGGGGGGAAAGCCGGTTGCCGAAATTGCAGCAATGACTTCGCCATCGGCCCCGAACACGGGTGCGGCAATTGTGCTGACATCGAATCGGCTGTTCGAGTCGAGATCGACAACGGGATAGTTCTCGGTTGCCAGCACCGCAAATAATTCGGTGACATCGTTGCGAAGCTCGATATTGCTGGGGGAGTCCGACAGCGAATAGGCGCGTTCACCAAGTTGTCGTTGCGTGTCAGAACCAGCGGTTACCGCAAAGCCTCGTGTGCGTGCGAGTTCAAGCGCAGCAACATTTCGCTCGAGCGCGGCGGGGTTGGAATCAGGCGAACGCAGAAGCCACTGCTTCACTTCTGGTTCTCCGGCCCATGCAAGGAACACGGCTCCAAGCGGCGGAACAAGTGGGACACGTTCGCCTTCGCGCACTCCAGGACCGAATGCGCTGTGTTCGCCAGCTCTGGCCACGAAAATGATTTCGTCAACAGTTCGTGCCGAGACAACGACTTCAACGCCGAGTTCTGCAGCCAGCGGTTCGATGATCTGACGTGCGGCTTCAATCGCTGGGTGATGCTCAAGAGCGACCACGCCGGCCACAACGAGTGCGGGTCCGAGTGAATAGGCGCGTGTGGTTGCGTTGCGCGACACATGCCCGCTGCCTTCAAGCACTGCAAGCGTGGCGTGGGCCGATCCCAAACTCATGCCGGTGCGTCGCACTAACTCCGTCAGCGTGAACCGCTCGGTGGGGTGGGTGACAAGAAGATCGAGAATCTGGATCGCTCGGCTAGCGGCCGGGGCGGGACGGGCCATGACAGCGCCTTCGGTTCGATTGACCGGGTATGACCGGTGTCCTACGGTGGCCGCAGCATAGCGAAGAGTTCTTCGCAATAGCGAAAACGAATGGCTGAGATGACCGCAGCCAGCAGGACCGGCGTCGCTGACGCTCACGAGAGGAACCGAGCAATGACCTCGAATACTGACGGCCGACCAGCCCTCTCGAGCGAACTCATCGAACAGTTCTCACTTCACGGCCGCACTGCTGTCGTCACTGGTGCCGCTGGCGGCATTGGTCGCCAAGCCGCCATCACCTTCACTCAGGCCGGTGCCAACGTGCTCATCGCCGATGTCGGTGTTGCTGGTCTTGAAGAAACCGCCGAGATGGTTGCGGCTGCGGGCGGCAACGCCACGATCGTTCCCACCGATGTTTCTGATCGCGATCAGGTCAACGCACTCGCCGACGTAGCCATCAAAACTCATGGCCGTCTCGATATTTGGGCGAACGTCGCCGGCGTCATTCGCTACATGAATATCGTCGATGCAACACCCGAAGACGTTGAGTTCATTACCAAGATCAACCTTTGGGGCACCTACTGGGGAGTTGCAGCCGCAGGTCGCACAATGACCAACGGCGGTTCGATCATCAATGTGTCCTCGGCTGGTGGCGATATGCCAGCACCGACGCTTTCGATTTACGCAATGACCAAAGCCGCTGTTTCGCATCTCACTCGTTGCGCAGCGGTTGAGCTCGGAGCTAACAACATTCGCGTGAACGCGATCGCTCCTGGGTTTACCGATACGCCGATGGTGCAGGGGCGTTGGACCAACGCTGACGGCTCAATCGACGAAGCCGAGCGCGAGTCCTACACCTCAACTCGCGCCGCACAGTCGCCATTGCGCACGATCGCCACGCCAGAGGACCAATCCTGGGCGATGCTCTATCTTGCGAGCGACGCATCACGGTTCATCACCGGACAGGTGATCCGCCCCAACGGCGGCGTGGTGATGGCATGACATTCTTTCCAAACGATCAACTCAAGAACGGAACACTTCGATGACAACCGGTGACAACTCTCCCGTACCCGATTTCCTTTCACGCCTTCGCGTCGACGGCCGCACGTTTGTGGTGGCCGGTGCTGGCGTTGGCATGGGACGCATGACTTCGCATGCACTCGTGCAGGCGGGCGCCAAGACCGTGGTGTGCGTCGATGTTGATGCCGACCGCGCTGCAGAGATTGCTGCCGAAATCGGACCAGCCGGCGTTGCCTGGGTGGGCGATGTCACCACTCGTGAAGGTGCCGCGAGACTTGCTGCCGACGCCGAGGCCATTAATGGTCGCATCGACGGCCTTGTCGACATCGTTGGCATGGCTCGCTGGGAATCCATTCTCGACATGACCGACGAAACCTTCGATTGGGAAATCGATATTTGTCTTCGTCACGCGTTTTTGTTGTCGCAAGCCTTTGGTCGACTCATGTCGAAGTCCGGTGGCGGCACGATGGTGTTCATTGCCTCGGTGAGCGGGTTCACTGCTGCTCCGATGCACGCGGCCTACGGAGCGGCCAAAGCCGGACTCATGGCTTGGGTGCAGACCTTGGCTATCGAACTCGGTGGCTTTGGTATTCGTGCCAATGCGGTTGCTCCCGGCACGATCCTCAGCCCTCGCATGGAAGCGGTGTTCAACGATGAGCAGCGTGCACTCAATGCGGGCAACGCTCCGTTGCAGAAGATGGGTGCGACTGCTGATATCGCATCGGCAGCGCTGTTTTTCTCCAGCGATATGTCGGCCTATGTGACCGGTCGCACCCTTGTCGTCGACGGGGGCGTGGACGCCAAGTTCCCGTATCCGGTCACGCTCTAAGGCGTTGGCAAGCACGGTGGTCGATTGACCACCGGCAAACAGTTCTCGCGGTTTTTTCAGGGGTTCGGTGGCTGACTAGTGTCGGCTCGTCAACCTGACGTCCCTGTGGAGGACCCCCCTGTGAAGACCCCCGTTCGCGTAGCTGTCACCGGTGCTGCCGGTCAGATCGGCTACAGCCTGTTGTTCCGTATCGCTAGTGGCCAGATGCTCGGAGAAGACCAGCCGGTCATCCTCCAGCTTCTCGACATCACTCCGGCCATGGACGCGCTCAAGGGCGTTGCCATGGAACTCGAAGACTGCGCATTCCCGCTTCTTTCGGGCATCGTGCGCACTGACGATCCGAGCGAAGCGTTCGGCGACATCTCCTATGCGCTGCTCGTTGGTGCTCGTCCGCGTTCGAAGGGCATGGAGCGCAAGGACCTGCTCGAAGCAAATGGTGGCATCTTCAAACCACAGGGCAAGGCGCTGTCAGACAACGCTGCTTCTGACGTGAAGATCCTCGTTGTCGGTAACCCCGCCAACACCAATGCACTTATTGCCATGAACAACGCGCCGAACATTCCGAACGAGCGCTTCACCGCAATGACTCGTCTCGATCACAACCGTGCGATGGCACAGGTTGCGGCCAAGACCGGCACCACCGTTTCTGACATCACCAAGATGACGATCTGGGGTAACCACTCCGCAACGCAGTACCCCGACCTCTTCCACGCTGAAGTCAAGGGTCAGAACGCAGCGGCACTCGTCAATGATCAGGCATGGCTTGAAAACGACTTCATCCCGACCGTTCAGCAGCGCGGTGCAGCAATCATCGAAGCCCGCGGACTTTCCAGCGCGGCATCGGCTGCAAACGCTGCAATCGATCACATGCGCACCTGGGCACTTGGTTCGGCCAAGGGCGACTGGGTCTCGATGGCCATTCCGTCCGATGGTTCCTACGGGGTTGCCGAGGGCATCATCTCTTCATTCCCCGTCACCTGCGCCAATGGCAAGTACGAAATCGTGCAGGGTCTCGACATCGATGACTTCTCACGTGGCCGCATCGACGCGTCGGTTGCCGAACTCGTTGAAGAGCGCGACGGCGTGAAGGAACTCGGACTTATCTGATTCCGTTTGCACCTGCTGGGCGCACCACTTAGTGGTGAGGCGAAAACTGAAATTCTTTGGTCTCGGCCCGTTGTGCTTAGCGCAGGGGGCCGAGTACGTCGTTAAGCGCAGCGAATAATTCGGCGTGGGCCAAGAGCGCGTTGATTGAACCTTTGACAAGCAAAGCGCCATCCATGAATGCAGCCTGAGCACTTTGTTTACCGCTGCGAATACCTTCGGCCGTTGCGGCATCACAGACAAAGATGACATCTGGTTTGTCGGCCGGACCCTGGGTCATCGAAACGATGCCGTCAACAAAGCGCACATGCCACACCGTTGCGGTGTCACCTTCGCCAACACGTTGTTCAAGTACTAAGTGCACGCCCTGCGACAGCGCGTTGAGGACCTCGCTCGAACGAAGAAGCGAGTCGGCCTCGGTAAACCAAGCGGGGGAGAGGTACTCGGGCATTGCTCGGACGGTAGTCGGTGAAGGCAGGCAGTCGGTGAGCGGAAGGAAAGGTCCGTTACGCTGCCCTCCGTAACTCCTCCGCTGTTGCGGGCCACGAGAGAGGGCGATTGACCGTGCTTCGAGTGCTTAGCCATGTGGGTCGACTCGAAACGATCCAGATTCCCGACGACATTGCCTCTCATGTCGAGGTGGTCGCCATTCCTATGGACGGCGAGATCGACGCCGATGTTGTCGGCGATGTGCTCATCACCACTCCCACAAGCGTTCCGACGCTGGAAGATGCACTCAGTCGTGGCGTGAAGTGGGTGCATCTCATTGGCACCGGCATCGACAAGTTTCCGCTGCACCTCATTGGCGATGATCTGATCCTCACCAATTCACGCGGCCTCAGCGCCGTTCCTATTTCCGAATGGGTCATGGCCTGCATGTTGTCGTTCGTGAAACGCATGCCCGGCTCGTTTGTCGCTGAGCAACCAAAGCATTGGAATATTCCGTCGCCATCGTTTGCAACGCTCGACAACGCGAACCTTGCCATTCTGGGCTTAGGTGGAATCGGAACGGCGATCGCTCAGCGAGCGCTCCCATTCGGGATGAACGTCACAGCAATGCGCAATAGCGACGCGCCGAGCCCCATCGATGGTGTTCGTATGGTTCGTTCTGTCACCGAACTCGTTGCCGATGCCGATCACATCGTGCTTGTCGCACCGCTCACCGACGCGACTCGCTGCCTGTTCAACGATGAACTCTTTGCCGCCATGAAGCCTGGCGTGCAACTCATCAACGTCGCTCGTGGACCGATCATCGACGACGATGCCCTTCTGCGTGCGCTCGACAGCGGAATCGTGGCCTGCGCCGATATCGATGCCACCGACCCCGAGCCGCTCCCTGAAGGGCACTGGATGTATTCGCACCCGAACGTGCGGCTCAGCCCACATGTGTCGTGGAACTGGTCGGGTGCATTTCAGGCCATGTACGCCACGTTCATCGACAATCTCCGTTTGTATCTGAACGATGAACCTCTGCTGTCGGTCGTCAATCCCGCCGACGGCTACTGACACAGGTCACAGGTTTCGTGGCTGATGTGCCACGGCCACGGCAGGACCCACCACTAGGGTTCCCGCCATGTTCTCCGCCATGACTACCGCAATTTTCGCTGTCGGCATCGACCCACAAAAACTTCTCGAGTCGATCGGCCTGATCGGCTTGTTCATCGTGATTTTCGCTGAGTCGGGCATCCTCATTGGTTTCTTCCTCCCCGGCGATTCACTGCTCTTTACTGCCGGACTGGCTACGTATGGCATCAAAATCTCCCAGGATGGCGAGGTTTTTCAACTCGCCGGCGGTCATATTTGGGTTGTGATGCTTGGGGTTACGCTGGCCGCAATTGCCGGTGATCAGGTGGGTTATCTGTTTGGGAAGAAGGTCGGACCTTCTCTTTTTAAGCGGCCTGAGTCCCGGTTGTTCAAGCCGGAATATGTCGAGAGCGCCGAGAAGTTTTTCGCCAAACACGGTTCGAAGTCGATCGTCCTTGCCCGGTTTGTTCCGATTGTTCGAACCTTCACACCAATTGTGGCCGGTGTCTCGAACATGCACTACCGGACATTCGTGAAGTTCAACGTCATCGGCGGCATCTTGTGGGGGGCCGGGCTCACACTTCTCGGATACACCCTCGGTCGTGCCTTCCCCGCCATTGGCGACAACATCGAGATTGCAGTTCTCGTCATTGTGTTCGTTTCGTTGCTGCCAGTAGCGATTGAGTTCCTACGTCATCGCCGAAACAAACCCAAGGGCAAGCACTTCGCCGAGTAGCACCGCAAAACGACGACCGGCGCCGCCTACTCCCATAAGGAAGTGGTTCGGCGCCGGGCGAGAATGCCGCAGGTGGGCGAATCAGAGACTGATCAGCGCTGACCCTGCAGCTTGCGGTTCTTGAGCTTTGACTTGAGGAAGTCTCGGTTCATCATGGCGATGAAATCGATGGGGATTTCCTTCGGGCACGCTTCTTGGCATTCGCCATAGTTCGTGCATGAGCCGAAGAACATCTCCATGGTCTCGACCATGTCCTCGGTGCGCTTCCAACGCTCTGCTTGACCCTGCGGCAGCAGGTTGAGGTGAGCGAGCTTGGCCGAAGTGAACAGCTGAGCCGCTCCGTTCGGACAGGCCGCTACACATGCACCACAGCCGATGCAGGCAGCAGCGTCCATGGCGGAGTCGGCTGCGATCTTCGGGATGAGGATCTCGTTGGCATCGCGAGGGCCACCGGTGTCGGCGGTGATGAAACCGCCGGACTCGATGATGGCGTCGAACGCACTGCGATCGACCATCAGGTCCTTCAACACCGGGAACGCAGCAGCACGCCACGGTTCGATGGTGACGGTCTCGCCGTCGTGGAACTTGCGCATGTGCAACTGGCAGGTTGCGGTGCCCTTCTGGGGACCGTGAGCCTGTCCGTTGATCATGAGACCGCAGGTGCCACAGATGCCTTCACGACAATCGCTGTCGAACGTGATGGGCTCGTGGCCGTCGGCGATGAGGTTTTCGTTGACGAGGTCGAGCATCTCGAGGAAGGACATTTCGTCCTTCACATCAGTTGCTTCGTAGGTCTCGAAGTGGCCAGGATCGGTAGGACCGCTCTGGCGCCAGACCTTGAGTGTGAGATTCACAATGGCTCCTGGTTACTTGTAGCTGCGCTCGACGGGCTTAACGGTTTCAAACACAAGAGGCTCTTTGTGAAGGGTCGGGGTTGTGCCCGTGCCCTCCCACTCCCATGCGCCGACGAATGAGAAGTTCGCATCGTCACGCTTGGCTTCGCCTTCTTCGGTCTGATGTTCAACACGGAAGTGACCGCCGCATGATTCCTCGCGCATAAGCGCATCACGGCACATCAGTTCGCCGAGTTCGAAGAAGTCGGCAACACGACCGACTTTTTCAAGCGATTGGTTGATGCCATCGGGATCACCGAGCACACGAACGTTCTTCTCGAACTCTTCGCGCAACGCGGGGATCTCGGTGAGGGCCTTTTCAAGACCGTTCTTGTCGCGGGCCATGCCGCAGTAATCCCAAACGATCTTGCCGAGTTCGCGGTGGTAATACTCCGGTGACTTGGTGCCACCAACAGCGATCCAACGACGCATGTCGTCTTGTACGGCAGCCACTGACGTGCTGAATGCGGGATCGTCGGTGCCGACCGGCGTCTTGCCGAGCAAACCGGAGAGGTAATCGCCGATCGTGTTCGGTGCAACGAAGTAGCCGTCGGCCAGACCCTGCATGAGGGCCGAAGCGCCGAGACGGTTTGCCCCGTGATCGGAGAAGTTGGCTTCGCCGAGTGCGTACAGGCCTGGGATGTTGGTCATGAGGTTGTAGTCAACCCACAGGCCGCCCATTGTGTAGTGAGACGCCGGGTAGATGCGCATTGGCATCTTCATCGGGTTCTCGTCGGTGATGCGCTCGTACATGTCGAACAAGTTGCCGTAACGCTCGAACACAACGTTCTCGCCAAGACGGCCAATTGATTCAGCGAAGTCGAGATACACGCCATTCTTGATCGGGCCAACACCGCGGCCTTCGTCAACAACCTGCTTCGCGTTACGTGACGCAATGTCACGCGGAGCGAGGTTGCCGAACGACGGATACTTGCGCTCGAGGAAGTAGTCGCGGTCTTCTTCCGGAATGTTTTCCGGTGCACGATTGTCGTCGAACTGCTTTGGCACCCAGATGCGGCCGTCGTTACGAAGCGACTCAGACATAAGTGTGAGCTTCGACTGGAATTCATCGCTGGCCGGGATGCAGGTCGGGTGGATCTGTGTGTAACAAGGGTTCGCGAACAGTGCGCCCTTCTTGTGTGCTCGCCAAGCTGCCGTGACATTGGAGTTCATGGCGTTGGTCGAGAGGTAGAAGGCGTTGCCGTAACCACCGGTGCAGAGCAGCGTGGCATGACCGGCCCAGCTGCGGATGTCGCCGGTGACGAGATCGCGAGTGACGATGCCAGCGGCAACGCCGTCTTTGGTGACGACATCGAGAAGCTCGGTCTTGGTGTGGAGTTCCACATTGCCAAGCGACACCTGCTGCATGAGGGCTTGGTAGGCGCCGAGCAGAAGCTGCTGGCCGGTTTGGCCACGGGCGTAGAACGTACGGCTGACCTGCGAACCACCGAAGGAACGGTTATCGAGAAGACCGCCGTATTCACGAGCGAAGGGAACGCCCTGTGCCACGCACTGATCGATGATGTTGACGCTGACCTCGGCAAGACGGTGAACGTTTGACTCGCGTGAACGGAAGTCGCCGCCCTTGACCGTGTCGTAGAACAAACGATGAACACTGTCGCCGTCGTTTTTGTAGTTCTTTGCGCCGTTGATGCCACCCTGCGCAGCGATTGAATGCGCACGACGTGGCGAGTCGTGAAAGGTGAAGCACTTCACGTGGTAACCGAGCTGGGCAAGTGTCGCTGCAGCGGCTGCACCGGCAAGACCGGTGCCGACCACGAGCACAGTGAACTTGCGCTTGTTCGCGGGGTTCACGAGCTTCATATTGAACTTGTGACTGGTCCAACGATCCTCAATCGGACCTGACGGGACCTTCGAGTCGAGAGTGATTGTGCTCATCTGATACTCCTTCAGCCGACCACGCCGGTAAGCACGGCGATCGGGAACGTGATGTTGACGCCAGCCACGAGAATCGCGAATCCAGCAGCGAAGCCACGGCGAAGCGGATTGTGTCGGGGGTTAAAGCGTGCGCTCATCGAGCCAAGGCTCTGGAAGATGCTCCAGGCACCGTGGTAGAGGTGGAAGCCGAGTGCGATGTTGGCGAGGATGTACAACGCAGCAACGGGTGCACGATCAAGGCTGGTCACAACATTGGCGTATGGATTTCCGTCGACGAAGGCTGGGTTGGCCCAGCCCCATGTCAGATCGGCCAGATGCCAAAGCAAGAAGAGGCCGACGATGATGCCGCTCCAGCGCATGGTGCGAGCCGCCCAGTTCACCGCCACATAGTCACGTGGTGACTTGTAGTTGACCGGTCGTGCCTTGTGGTTAATGCGGGTAAGCGCATAGGCCGACTGGATGTGCAGCGCGAATGCGCCGATGAGACCAAGACGAAGTATCCAAAGGACACCTGTGGGCGGAATGATCGGCACAAGGAGCTGGCGCAGGAACTCTGCGTAGTGGTTGAAATCCTCGGCCCCGAGATACATCTTGAGGTTGCCGATCATGTGGAAGAGCACGAACCCCATCAGCATGATGCCGGTGAGGGCCATGA